>Ga0247611_10002736_pt1 | contig 27585 bp, 24 predicted proteins | sample 177DNAGHGhighgp2_FD_192422 | JGI IMG/M metagenome (GOLD analysis project Ga0247611, IMG submission 192422) | Sheep rumen microbial communities from Palmerston North, Manawatu-Wanganui, New Zealand - 1770 DNA GHGhigh gp2 | ecosystem: Host-associated > Mammals > Digestive system > Stomach > Rumen... | reverse complement strand
GAGATTCCAACCACTACTTTTGTTTCCCATTTCTTAATAAGTCAAGAGCGTGTTTATCATTTTTTATAAAAGAACTGAGAGTTTCAATATATCCGGATTTTTGCGAAGGAGTAGTGATACTTATAGGCATACTAAGGGCTTGAAAATGAATTACCATTCCGCATATTTTGTAGTATTGATATAGATTTACTCTATACGGAGGCATAGAATCTTCTGTACCGTAATCAGACCCAATGATTTGAAGTTCTAGCCATTTTATTTGTCCAATCCGTTTAAGGAAGGATAAAGAAGGATAGGCTCTCCGTCCATATGAGATTTTATCTGGTTGAAATTGCAAATCTAGCAGAAAGAAGAAGTTGTCAACCAATTTTGAAATTTCTTCTGAAGAATTGTAATACATGATAGCTGTTCATTTGTTTGTGAGTTATAAACTAGTGTGTTGTGTTTGTTTCTCGCATAGCATTGGGGCCACAAATTTACACAAAAAAATTGAAATAGGCGCTTGGAAGGAAAAAATATTAAGTTATTGTCGGGTTTTTAAAAATATTCTGTATCTTTGCCGGAGAATTAGCGTCATGACCATTATGTACTAAATAACTGACCTAAAATTTATTAAGACTGATTTGCTTGCTTTGTAGGGTGCCCCAGGCATCCGGCGAGAGGGATGCTGTGTCCCTACGTTGGAGAGTTTTTTGACATAAAGGGACGCCTGCAAGTTGCGAATTTGTTCAATTTAAATTTTTCAGTTATGAGTAGAAAAAGAATTAAACGCAATGGCGTAATGGTGGCATGGAGCAATGGCGAACGCATCCACTTGAATTCGGAACAGATGAAGGAACTGGATGAAGAGTATGGTCGCAAATTGGACCAGATGTATGGTCGCTATAGGGGCTGTCGCTGGTCTCAAAGGGCGGAGATGCTGCGTGTCGAGAGCGGCCTTAAGGAGGAATACAGTGACCGGCTGTGGGAGTTGGACAGGCATGTGCAGAGCCTCTGCTACCTGATGGATGCAGCGGTGATGCTGATTGACTGGGACAGCGTGGTGTTGGGGCCTGAAACCAATTATTATCACCCCAATTTGGTAATGTTCAGGATGCTGATTGGGCGGTGCCGTGAGCGACTTGAACAGGACCCCACGCTGAAGCCGCTTTTCAAAAGCAGCGTAGCGCTAAGCTTATATGAGGAGATGGAGGCCGTGTATGCCGGGTATAAGGGACTTGGGTGGGTTGTGTGAGTAAAAAAGTTCTGCATTCTGAGTGGCTGCCGCCCTTGCTCAGAATGCAGAATTCGGAATTCAGAATAATTCTGGTTTATTCTTCACGCTTTAGGCGGAAGGTGAATTTCTTCTGTAGTTTGTCGCGTAGAAAATAGAGGATGAGGCCATAGAGACAGACTACGAGGAGTGAAAGAAGGGCAGTGAGGCCGTCGCCGAGGTGCATGAGGTAGAAGGCGACGAAGGACCCCAGAAGGAGCAGGCCGGGCATGACGTAGGCGATAAGGACGGCTTTGAAGCCGTTGCCGCTTTGGATGACCACGGTGACATGGTCGCCGGGGCTGTACTGCTGCCAGTCGGCGGTTTGGACTTCGACTGTCTTGTCTTTTGAATCGGCAAATCCGCATTTGGCATGGGCTTCGCACGTGGCGCAGGCACTGGAAACTCGCATTTGGACGGTGACTGTGCCGGGGACGGTTTTAGTGACCGTGCCGGGGTGGGTGGCTATTTTCTCCATGACTTGGGTGCATTTTTACAGTTTTTCACGCAGCGGCCTTCGGTGTTCATTTTGTGAGTTTCTCCGTGATAGATTACTTCGGCCCGACCCCACTCAAAGGGTGAAGCCATGTCGAAAATTGGGTTGATGAAAAAGTCGCCTTTGGTATCGATATAGCCCCACGCTCCGAGGAGCACGGGTGCAAGGCCGTCGGAGAATTGGTAGGCATTTTCGAAACTGGGGTAGACGACCGGCTGCCCCATGAGGTTGCAATAGCCGTAAAGGCCGTCTTTTTCAATTAGTGCCATGCCGTCGTGGAAGATGTAGGCTTCGGAACGGTAACCGCTGTTATCGTACTGGATGGGGAGTATGGTTTTGCCGTCGGTGTCGATGATGCCCCATTTGCCACCCAGGGCGACAGATGCCCGTCCTTGGCTGAAGAGGCTGGCGTGGTCGTATATGCAGGGTATGACCTCCTTGCCTTTTCCGTTGAGAAAGCCGTATTTGCCGTTGCGTGCCACTAGGACGAGCCCTTCGGCCTTGCCACCCAGTTCGGTGTAAATGGGCTCGGTGAGTTGCTTGAATTTGTTGTTGTACATGGCCAGCCCGTCTTCGTCGCCAGCGAAGAAAAGCCCTTCGAACATGGAGGTGAGTATCTCGTACTTGATAGGGAAAACTTCTTTACATTTGCGGTCAATCATTCCGTAGCGGTCATAATTTTTCACCACTGCCACACCTTCGTTGAAGGGGAAAGCGTACTCGAACTGCGGCTTAATTACCATTTTGCCGTCGTGGTCGATATAGCCATAGGAAACCAGGGTGCTGTCGATGTCGACGGCTACAACGGCGAGACCCTCGTTGAAGGAGGAGGCTGCGCGATACTGAAAGGGGATGCGCAGGGTGCCCAGGGTGTCGAAAAATCCGTATAGGCTGTCTTTGACTGCCATTATCATACCGTCAGTTGGATAGAAAATTGCTTTATATTCGCAGGGTATGACTTGGACACCTTCGCGGTTGATGAGGCCGCAGCTGTCGTAGTTCATATATACTTTGCAGTAGTCGCCATGGAATTTGTCTACAAACATGAACTTATTTGGGACAATGGTTGTGCCGTCTTCTCGTTTGAATCCGAAACGGTCTCCGTCTTGGGTGGTCTGTATTCCGTCGATGAAGACGAGTTCACAGCCACAGGCTTCGTCGTCAACATATTCTACTTTCTCGTCCTGTGCGCTAAGGTTGGGAATGATGCCCAGAAGCAGTGTGATGAAGAAAAAGAGCCTTTTCATGATATGTTGTTTATTGATTGTGATATATGTTTAGCACTTTGAGGAAAAATCAATTTGTCCCCAAAACATTATCTTTGACACCTGAAAATACATTTTGCTGCAAAGTGGACGAAAAAAAAATTAAATAATGGTGACTTCGTCAGCAGCAACCCATCCAGTATTGCCATCGGAGATGTGGATTTTGTGCCATTCGCCGAGGGTTTCGTCAATACCCACCTTGGTGCCTTCATGTAGGATGAGTTTATCTACGCTGTTCTTCTCAGGAGAACTCTTTACAACTATCATTGGAGCGGTGACGATGGCCTCGTCCCGTTGGTCGGCTCTTACACTGGAGGCGATGGCACAGGCTAGTGAAATGATGAGAAGAATTGTCACCACTATGCAGCCTATGAGCGATCGTTTGCGCCATAGATAGTCCTGACTGAGGAAAAGAACTGCGACAAGCGTTGCCAGGATAGCCAATAGCAGAAGCAGGATTATCCGCCAACCGGTGGGGCAGAATGCAGATGTGAGGGAACGGGCCCAGTGGACGATGAAAAGCTCAGGCAAAACGGATATTTCATCCTCAGTCTTACTGTTGGCCAATTGCAAGTTTTGACGGGCATCGCGGAAGTTGGGTTTAAGACGTAAGGCACGTTCGTAGTTGAGAATGGCTAGTCCGTATTCCTCTAGGCGATAATAGGTGTTGCCCAGGTTGTAGTAGAGTTCTGCGGAAACATAGCCGGCGTCGAGAATGGCATTGTAGGCGCCCTCGGCACCGATAAAGTCTGACTTGGCGTAGGCATCGTTGCCCTTCTGCATCAGTTCTTGAGGTGTTTGGGCGAACAGGCTTACGGAGCAAAATAGGGCGAGTAAGGTAAAAAACTTTTTCATTGCTGTGGGATTGGGTTAAATCATAACAATCATTTCGAGCGCTTCGTCGTAAATCTGCTGTTTCTTAGCAGTGGCATCGCCAGGTGCGAAACGGGCAAAGTCGACATCCTGCAGGGTTTTCATGATACGCTGTTGCTGTTCTTCGGGAACGTTCTTTTCGCGAAGGCAGTCGAGGACGGTGTCGCTGCTGAGACGTGAGAGTTCGAGATTGTATTTGTCGGCTAGGCAGCCCCAGATGGCTTTGTAGATTTCTTCGTAGAAAGTGTTGTCGTCGCCTGAGTAGAGGTGTGCGGCGGCTTTCTTGAGCCGCTTGCGGGCCTCTTTGGTGGCACGACGCAGACGGACGCCTGCTATATCCTGCTGACGTAATTGATAATTGCGGCCGAGAAGAACGGTGGCAGCTGCTCCGCCGATGATGAGTGCCATTATGATCCAGAACCACCATTCGACACTTGATTCTTGGTCGCGACGTTCGAAATGGGTGGAGCCTGTTTGTATGTAGTTGATGTCACTGTTGAGTAGTTTTACGTTGCTCTTGTTGGAGGTGACATTCTTCATGGCGTTGGGGTCACCCTTGTTGATATGGACGGGGATGGCATCGACATGCTTGGTGACGTATCTGCCCGTGGCGGGGTCGAAGTATGCAAAGTCGAGGGCTGGTATTTCATAATCGCCTTGGTTGCGAGGGATTAGTACCCATTCGAAAGTCCGGCTGCCGCTGACTCCATTGTTGTTGCGGTTGATATGGTCGGATATTTGAGGGTCATAGACCTCAAATACTTTCGGGAAATTGATGGTTGGGGCATCGATGAGCATTAGGTTACCGCTACCGCTGATTGTGAGCCGATAAGTGATGGCTTCGTTGGCACGGACTTCGCGGGTGTCGGCTTCACCCTTGGCCGAGAAAGAACCCACGGCTCCGTTAAAGCCGCTGGGGACGTTACCTGGGAGAGGCTTGACATTGACGGTGAGACTATTAGTGCTGAGGTGTTTTTCGACAGCTTGTGTGGGGTTGAAAAAGGGGTCGTCGAAGAGGTCCCAAATGGAACCAGTGCTGCGGCGTTGACGCTGGACGATGGCCAATACATCTAGGTTAAGAGGCTCGATGGTAAGTTTGCCGCTTTCCTGTGCAAAGAGGGCTCCGCGACGAATTTCGGCTACTTGGTAGTTGCGGCCGTTGACGGTCTCACTATATTGGCGGACGCTCCCGTCTTTGGTGAGGTCTTCGCTCCAGAAGCCTTTGTTGCCAGGGAGTTTATCAATTTGATATTGGCTAAGCGACACCTGAGTGTATATTTTGTAAGTGATGATGACTTGCTCGCCTTGGTATGGATTGTTTTTGCTGAGGCTGGCACGTGCAAACAGTTGCTTACTATCGATATTACCCGATGTGGCAGGTTGAGTGGCGGCTTGTTGCTGGCGTGAGTAGCCGTAGCCTCCTTGCTGTTGCTGTGGTTGGGCCTGTTGGTTGCCTTTCTCCACAATAATAGTGAAGCCTGGACAGGTCACTTTTTTCCCGTCGACGGTGCAACTCGCTCCACCTATTGAGAAAGTGCCTTCAACGTCTGCTTGAAGTATATAGGTGAATCCGAAGGTGGTTGACCGGCTGGTCTTGCCGTTGATGATGGACATGCTAGTACTTTGCGAGGTCATAGGGCCAGAAAGTACCGAAAGCCCTTTGAAAGAAGGCCCACGGAAATCGGTGGCTCGATCGTTAACCTCGTAGCGGACTTCGAAGCGACGCCCCAAATCGACACGTCCAGGTGCTCTGACGGTGAGCTCCTGTGCGGTGGTGGAAAGTGTCAATAGTAGAAATAATAAATGTATATACCTTTTCATAATCGCTTGTCTGTTACCAGTCTTTTTCAATCTTGTTGGAGGAGGCAGCCTCAACGTGTTTGGCATTTTCCTTCATGGTGTTTTTTTCATTATTCTTTACGGCTTCCAAGAGTCTCTCAGCATCTTTTTTCTTTTGTTGCTGCTGTTGTTGCTGACGTTTTTGCTGTTCCCTGTCTTTCTTGTTTTGTGGTTGGTTCTGTTGGTTTTGCTGACCTTTCTGATCCTTTTGGTCGTTTTGTTCCTGCTGGTCTTTCTGCTGGTTTTGTCCGTTATTGCCTTGCTGGTCTTTGTTGTCTTTGTTTTGGTCTTGGTTCTGGTTGTCCTTGCCGCCTCCCTGTTGCTGTTGCTGCTGTTGGGCTTGCTGGAGCAGTTTCTTAGCATAGGAGAGATTATAGCGGGTGTCGTCGTTCTTAGGATCCAGTTTCAAGGCTTCTTGGTAGTCGTTAACGGCTTGCTGGAATTGCTGCATTCCTTCGGCTCGATTTTCCTTGCCAAGTCCGTTTTTGAGATTGCAGTTGCCCCGGTTGTGCAAAATCTTGCTGCGGGTCTTTGCGTTAAGGTCGGGCGTGGAAAGTGCTTGCTCGTAGTGGCTGGCAGCTTCGTCGTATTTTTTTTGCCTGTAGAGGGTGTTGCCTAGGTTGTAGTGGGCACGGTAGGCAGTGCTGTCGTCGTGGAGGGCACGGCGGTAGTTAATCTCGGCTTTGTCGAAGTGTTCCTGCTTGTACTCCTTGTTGCCTTTTCGAGTTTCCTTGCGGGCGGTGCTGCTTTGTGCATTGGCCACCTGAGCCATAGAGATGCAGAGGAGCAAAAGTAGGGTGGTTGAGATATGTATGTTATTTTTCATTTTTTTGAATCAGGATTTTGTCTAGGTTGACTTTTTTGTTTCGACGTTCAAAAATGAACAACTCGGCCAACAGGCAGATGAGAGCGGCCACGAGGGGATATTGGTAGCGGCTTTCGTATTCACTGAACATGGCTTCGCCATAAGAGTCTTTCTCCATTCCTTCTATCATCTTGACTATCTCTTCTACATTGGAGTTGTTGTTGGCACGGACGTAGACGCCCTTACCTGCATTAGCAATGGATGTGAGGGTGGCTTCGTCAAGATGTGTGGTGACGGTGTTACCGTTTCGGTCGCGTTTATAGCCTACGCGTTGGTTGCCACGATATTCAGGTATAGGAGTGCCGGAGGTAAGGCCCATACCGATGGTGCATACGCGCACTCCTTCGGAGGCTGCTTTGCGGGCGGCCGCTTCCGCGTCGTCTTCGAAATTTTCGCCGTCGGAAATTACAATAATTGCGCGGCCTTGGTTCTTCACCCATTCGCGGTCAGGGTCATCGTAGCCAAAGGATTGCATGGCCTTTTCAATGGCATCGCCAATGGCGGTACCTTGGGCACTAATGAGGGAGCAGTCAATCTGGTCGAGAAATAGTTTGACGGCGCTGTAGTCGCTCGTGAGTGGCATTTGGATATAGCTGCTTCCAGCGAAAACCACTAACGAAATACGGTCGCTTCCAAGGGAATTGAGCAGGTTGTTGACAATGCGTTTGCTTCGTTCAAGACGGTTGGGCTGTATGTCTTCTGCCATCATACTGTTAGAGACATCGAGGCATATTGCCAAATCGCTTCCCATCCGTTCGCCTTTGACCATTTTGCTGCCTTCCTGAGGATTGGCGAGCGCTATGATAAGGAAAGCGGCTCCCAGCATGATGAGTCCAAATTTTGTATGAGGACGCCAGCGGGAAGCGTCGGGGATTAATCGTCCGAACATGTTGCGGTCAGCAAATTGTTCAAGCCGTTTTAAGTTGCGGTGCTGCAGCCAGATCCACACGCCCACTCCTATGGGGATGATGAGTAGGAACCAAAGTATTGCGGGATGTTCGAAATGAATCATTTGTTTTGTTGTTGATTATTCTTAGCTGTCTAAAGTAATAGTATTTAAGGAGTGGAACGGTAATAAAAGAGACCGAGGAGGATTTCCAAGAGAAGGGCGATGCTGGCAAGAATGAGCCATCCCATGAATTGGTCTTTTGTTTGAGCGTATTTGGTGACATCTATTTTGCTCTTCTCCATTGCATCAATTTGTTTAAATATGCTCTCAAGGGATTTCTTGTTAGTGGCTCGGAAATATTGCCCGTCGTTGGTCGACTCGGCCATTTGTGTGAGCAATTGCTCGTCCAGCTCCACGGGTACGTTTTGGTAGTGGACACGGCCGAATTGGTCGCGGAAAGGATAGGGTGCCATGCCGTGGGTGCCGCAGCCAATAGTATAGAGACGGATGTTGTAGAGGGCGGCTATTTCGGCAGCACTCAACGGGTCTACTGCGCCCTGGTTGTTTATACCGTCGGTGAGCAGAATGATGACCTTGCTTTTGGCCTCGCTGTCTTTAATTCGGTTGATGGCAGTTGCAAGGCCGTCGCCAAGTGCTGTGCCGTCCTTAATCATTCCGCTCTTGACATCTTTAAGCTGGTTAAGTAGCACTGGATGGTCTATGGTGAGTGGCACTTGAGTGAAAGCTTCGCCTGAGAAAACTACTAGACCCATTCGGTCGTTTTTGCGCCCCTCTATAAAGTCCGAAGCCACTTTCTTTGCGGCTTCAAGTCGGTTGGGTTTGAAGTCTTCTGCCAACATACTGCCGCTTACGTCCATGGCAAGTACTATGTCGATGCCTTCGACCTTCATTTCCTGTCGGCTAAGCATGGTCTGTGGGCGGGCTAATGCAATGATAAGCGCACATACGGCTACCATGCGCAAAGTAAAGAGTAGGGGATAGGTGCGCTGCCGAAAGGTCTTTCGGATACCTTTAAAGAAGGCAATGTTGGAAAACTGCAAGGCTGGTTTTTGCTTGCGGTAACGAAACACATACCATACCACCATCAGTGGGATGATGAGCAGCAGCAGTAGCAGGTAGGGATGGGCAAAAGTGATGTGGTTCATTGTTGAGTGTTAGGGGTTTGAGGGTCGGTACTATCTGTTTGGGCATTCTCAGTGGGGGAAGGTTTGGGTGCTATGGCCTTGACAAAATCAACAGCCTGTGACATGGAAAGGTCATGCTGATAGGGAAGTGGCTCCGATTTGGCAAATTTTACCATGTCGGCGGTCTGTAAAATTTGGCGTAATTGCCCGTAAGCCTCTTCTTTGTATGCAGGGCAGCTGTGGAAGGCATCAAGGGTTTGGTCTGATGTCATTTCGGTGGACTGAATGTGATATGTTTCTTCCAGATAGTTTCGTACTATATCGGTCAGTTCTGTATGGTATTCTTTCGCTTTGCCCTGTTGCCACAGCTGTTTCTGCCTAAGGACTTCTAAGGCGTTGAGTGCTCTAGTGTCGGGAGGCAGTGGCGGCTCCTGAGGAATGGTAATGAGGGGTTTGTGACTTTTTATGCGGTAAACAACATAAATGGCTGCAGCAATGATGGCCAGTATGGCCAAAATGATGCCCACCACTTTGGCAATTTCACCGAAAGTATAAGGCTGTCTTAGGATGTCCGAAATGTCTTTTATGTTAGTAGAAGTAGTGTCCACTCCTGCCACGTCTCTCACCGTCAGTAGTAATGAGTCTGCCCCGATGTGGTACCAGTGCTCTCCTTCTTCGAAGCTTGTGATGGTCGTGTGAAGGGATCCATCTGTAGAATCAATCCATTGCCTAACGGCTACAATATCGTTGTTGGTAAGGTCTTCAAGGGTTGGGAATAGGGTGGACGGTTCGATCGTGAGAACCGCCTGGTCACCGATGAGGAACGAAGTGCTGTCCAATTTGTATTTATAATGGGGCAGCGTGACGGTAGTGACGGTGTCCTGGGCTTGGGCTACAAGACTCGATAGTAGGAATAGGGTTGCTGTAAGATAACGTTTCATAAAATAATGCTATGTTTAGAGTCGTCAGGCACTGCGGCGGTCAAATAGTTTTTTCAGTTCTTTCACGTAGTCTTCGCCTGTGTAGAGGACAGTGCTGTCGATGCCGTATTTATTCAGCGTCTCATCCAATTGTGCCACATGGGTGGCATAGCGGTTTGCAAAAGCCTGTCGGATAGAAGTATCGGCAGTGTCAATCCAGATGGTCTCAGCCGTCTCGGGGTCGTAAAATTTTGTAAGTCCGAGGTCGGGCAAGTGGGCCTCTTTCTCATCGGCAATGCGTATGGATATGAGGTCGTGCTTGTGGGAGGCAATCTTGAGGGCGTCGGAGTAGCCTTCGTCATAGAAGTCGCTCAGGAGGAAGGCGGTGCAACGTTTTTTTATTACATTAGTGAAATAGCGTAAGCCCTCGGCAAGGTCTGTTCCATTACTTGAGGGGCGGAAGGTAATCAGCTCGCGAATGATGCGCAAAATGTGGCTGCTGCCTTTTTTGGGAGGGATGAATTTCTCAATCTTGTCGCTGAAAAGTATTACCCCCACTTTGTCGTTGTTCTGAATAGCACTGAAGGCTAACGTTGCGGCCACTTCTGCCACCAACTCTTCTTTGAATTGGTGATGGGTTCCGAATCGGTTAGAACCGCTCACGTCAACCAGAAGCATCACTGTGAGCTCTCGCTCCTCTTCAAAGACTTTCACATAAGGATGGTTCAGGCGCGCAGTAACGTTCCAGTCGATGTTGCGCACGTCGTCGCCATACTGATACTCACGCACTTCGCTAAAGGCCATGCCGCGTCCTTTAAAGGCACTATGATACTCTCCTGAGAAAAGTTGACGCGACAATCCCTTGGCCTTTATTTCTATCTTGCGAACTTTTTTTAATATGTCGTTGTTCTGTTGTTCCATAGTTAGCATCCTCGTTAAGTCTTCTCAAATCTCATTAGGGAACATCCACGCGGTTGAGAATCTCATTCACCACCTCTTCGCTGGTAATGTTTTCTGCCTCGGCTTCGTAGGTGAGCCCTATACGGTGGCGGAGCACATCCATGGCAATGGCTCGTACATCTTCGGGGATGACATACCCGCGGCGACGCATGAAGGCATAAGCCTTGGAAGCAAGGGCCAGGTTGATGCTGCCACGGGGCGAGGCACCGTAACTAATCAGACCTTTGAGCTTGTCAAGTTGGTATTGTTCGGGGAAACGGGTTGCGAAGATAATATCCGTAATGTAGTTTTCAATTTTCTCGTCCATATATACTTCGCGCACAATGTCGCGGGCCTTTAGAATGTCGGCGGGCTTCAGAATGGGCTGCTGTTTCTTAAATCCACCCATCATCGACTGGTGGAGAATCTGACGCTCTTCCTCCTTCTGGGGGTAGCTGATAACCACCTTCAGCATGAAACGGTCTACCTGTGCTTCAGGGAGAGGATAGGTGCCTTCCTGCTCAATGGGGTTCTGGGTGGCCATCACCAGGAACGGCTCCTCTAATTTGTAAGTCGTTTCGCCAATGGTTACCTGACGTTCCTGCATGGCTTCAAGAAGGGCACTCTGCACCTTCGCAGGTGCGCGGTTGATTTCGTCGGCAAGGATAAAGTTAGAAAAGATAGGACCTTTCTTAACGTTGAAGGTCTCGCTTTTCTGGCTGTATATCATAGTGCCTAATAGGTCGGCCGGAAGTAGGTCGGGAGTGAACTGGATGCGGCTGAATTTGGCATCGATTGCGTTGGCCAGCGAAGTGATGGTAAGGGTCTTGGCCAATCCTGGTACACCTTCCAACAGTATGTGGCCGTTGCTCAGTAGGCCAATCATCAAACTTTCAATCATGTGCTTCTGTCCCACGATGTTCTTGCGGAGCTCCATTGTCAGAGCGTCTACAAAAGCGCTTTCTCTCTCAATGCGGGCGTTCAGTTCCTGAATGTTGAAATGCTGTTCTTCCATATATTAAAAATATTGTTTAGTTTTACTTTTGCAATTAATTCTCGACTATAACGCAACGATTTTTTCTTTATTGCCAAATTATTATTTTTTTTCTTTTTTTATGAGCAATAGGCGTAATTTAAAAAAAAAGCGTATCTTTGCTAATTAAAATATGTAAATGAAAATTAAATATCTAATTAAATATTAATATCTTATGAAAAGTAGAAAAGTACTTCTCGGCTTGTTTGTGGGTCTTACCATGTGCTTAGCCGGCACTGCTACTGCCCAAAACGCTAATTACCAAAACAACAAACTTGTTGAAATCGGTCCTGACAATATCGGTGGCCGTGTCACTTCTCTTGTCGTCTTCGGAGGCTCTTCTGACGCAGCGACCACTCTTTATGCTGGCGCCGCTTCTGGCGGTCTCTACACTCGCTCTGGCGTCGATCAGGCTATATGGGAATACCTCCCCTGCTACGTCGATGGCGAGGAGCTTACCCTGCCCATTAGCAAAATGATCAAACTCAACGAAAACACAATGCTCATTGCTACCGGCGAAAGCTACTATGGCAAAGGCAACAAGGTAAATAAAATGGCTGCTATGGGTCGCGGTATCTTCCTTTTCAACACCGAGGAAAAAACCTTCACCCGTGTAGCTAACACTAACCCCGGCATCAATATGGAAGCCGATTTCGCTTCCGTCAACGATATGGCCATGATCACCCTTCAGGGCATCAGCTACCTTTATGTGGCCACTCCTAAGGGTCTCTTCCGCTGGAACCTCTCTCAGGTGGACGACATCAACAACGCTCCCATTCGCGTCTTCTCAGGCAACGTCTCCAATATCGTCCTTTCCAAGCAATACAATAGAGCTTTCTTCGCCGAAGGTGGCAACCTCTACAAGATTAGTGACGTCATCAATGCCTCTGCCCCTGTCAACATCACCAGCAGTTGCTCCGCTTTCGGTCATAATGCTGGCTACATCACTCTGGCTCTAGCTCCCTCCGATGAAAGCTACCTCTACGCCATGGTGTCCAACCAAAGAGGTCTGTTGGTCGGTCTCTATCTTACCCGTAACACCAACAGCTGGCAGCTCCTTTCCACCTCCACTGTCACCCCCTTTAACTCTGTCGCTACCGATGCTACCTGCGGTGCCATCACCGTCAGCCCCACCGACCCCAAGAAGGTTTACCTCGGCGGTGCCGACATTTGGGTTGGTAAAGGCTATGTCGAGAACTCTCCTTACCAGTGGACCGTCTCTTCCAGCAACGAGAATGCTCTTAATTTCGGCGACTACATGTCCACCGTCTACTCCAGCTCCTTTTTCGTCCACTCCGGTATCCATCAGATTGTTCCTACCCTCCGCTGGGACGAACAAGCCCTCAATACTTGGGAAGACTATTACATCGTCACCGACGGCGGTGTATATTATTCCTGCGGCTGGTCCTCTCCCAACGTCAATCCTCAGCCCATGTCTTTCTACTCCAACATCAACCGTGGCTTGAACAACGTCCAGATCAACGGTTTGGCCGTATGTCCTGATGGCTCCATCATCAGCGGTGCCAACAGCAACGCCTGCCCCTTCATCGAATCCCGTGTTGACCATCACGGTGGTGCCAACGACACCACTTGGTACGATGCCTCCGGTTCCAATCTCAACCATCTTGCCAACATCATCTGGAAAGGCAACGGTGGTCAAGTGGCTGCTTCCCGCTTCACCCAATATGCTCCCTATTCCCGTCGCACCATCTTTGTTTCCTCTGGCAATGGTTCCATCGGCCGTGCTTATGCCGACTTCAACAACTACACCAACACCCAAACCTGGACTTCTGACCAGGACTTCATGTCCGACCTTGTACAAGGTGGTCCCGCTATCGGCCAAATCTATCTCTGGGAAACCGACAATAACACTCTCTCCAACGACAGCATGACATTCGTTATCGACACCCTTAGCTATGTCAAACGTGATGGTCAAGTCCTCTACATCACCAATGATGACAACCACCGTATGGGTTCCACCTTCCAAATCCATCGTGGCGACTCTATCGTGGTTCTCGACCCCGCTCATGCCGCCTATCCCTTCTACCATGTCTTCGACCACAACTTCACCGTAGGCAATGAAATGCGTCACACCATTCTCCAGCCCTACCTCAGCCGTATGCTGGCTGTCACCGTCGAAAACGACATGCCCAACAACACCAACGTTTCCTACTGCTGGTTCCCCACCGACTTCCGCAGAATCTTCGACGGCGACAAGGACACCCGTTTCTGGAGCCACATCTACGGCATCAACGGCACCGTCTATCCCAACATGGTAGTTCGCTACACCGCCATGGCCCAGAATGGCGACTGCGCCCTCATCGTAGTCGAGGACAAATCTAACGGTAAGTCCTGCATCGTTCGTGTTCATGGTCTGAGCAACGCCAACTACAACGCCACCGTCCACGAAATCCGCGACCAACTCGACTATAAGGTCAACACCCGTGTCACCACCATCGACACCCTCATGGCTTGCGATACCAGTGCTTTCTTCAACCGTCGCATCTCCTCCATCTTCATCGATCCCCGTCCCAACCATGACGCTGCTGTCATCACCTTCGACGGCTTCGACCATCTCGATGCCCCCAATGTAGTTTACATCAACCACGTCTCTGGCGACAACTACACCATCAGCAACATTCCTCTTCCCACCTCTGTCCCCGCCTACAGCGCCATGATTGAATGCACCACTGGCGAAGTCTATGTCGGCACCGAAGACGGCATCTACAAAGCCGCCAACGTCAACAGCCCCTCCTGGCAGCCCTATGGCTCCTTCAAGGGTGTCCCCGTCACCTCTATGTATCAGGTCACCTGCAACTACCCCATGATCTCCCACATTGGCCACGACGGTGTTTCTGAAGAGCAGTACTACTTCCCCAAGACCAAGTGGGCCTATGCCATGTATTTCGGCACCTACGGCCGCGGCATCTTCATGGACTCCACCTATGTTGTCGACCACAACAATGAAATTCTCGACTCCTCCGTCTTCAACGACATCCCCGCTATCCGTGCTACTGGTATCAACCAAGTGCGTGTCTATCCTAACCCGGCAGTCGACCAGGCTTCTCTTGAATTCAACGTTGCCAAAGCCGGCAATGCTATCGTCAAAGTCTTCGACCTCACCGGTAAAGTGGTCTATACTCAAGACCTCGGCAAACTCTCCGAAGGCATCCACCACAGCACCATCAATTGCCAGTCTCTCCAGCACGGCATCTACCTCGTCAATGTCATCATGGCTGGACAGAAGGCTACCTCCAAGTTAGTCGTAAGATAAAACTAATTAGATAATCGAAGAGGTACTGGTCCAACAAACACAGTACCTCTTTTTTATATAATATAATAGATAAATACATATTATAAGATAAAACAATCACCCTCATGAATACAAACCTTGTCCAAGAACTCCAGTGGCGTGGCATGATTCACGACATCATGCCTGGCACCGAAGAACAACTTTCCAAAGAAGTCACCACCGCCTATGTCGGCATCGACCCCACCGCCGACTCTCTCCACATTGGCCATCTTGTCAGCATCATGCTCCTCAAACACCTCCAGGTCGCTGGCCACAAACCTCTCGCACTGGTGGGCGGTGCCACCGGCATGATCGGCGACCCCTCTTTCAAGGCCCAGGAACGCAAGCTCCTCACTCCCGAAGAGGTCAACCACAACGTGCAGTGCATCCGCAAGCAACTCTCCAAGTTCCTCGACTTCGACAACCCCACCAACGGTGCCGAAATAGTCAACAACTACGACTGGATGAAAGACTACCTCTTCCTCGACTTCATCCGCGACGTGGGCAAGCATATCACCGTCAACTACATGATGACCAAGGACTCCGTCAAGAAGCGTCTTGAGACAGGTCTCTCTTTCACCGAGTTCAGCTACCAGCTCCTTCAGGCCTACGACTACCTCACCCTCTATCGCACCAAAGGCTGCCGGCTCCAGATGGGCGGCTCCGACCAATGGGGCAACATCACCACCGGCACCGAACTCATCCGACGCATGGAAGGTGGCGAAGCCTATGCACTCACCTGTCCGCTTATCACCAAAGCCGACGGCACCAAATTCGGCAAGACCGAAGGCGGCAACGTCTGGCTCGACCCCGCTAAGACCAGTCCATATAAATTCTATCAGTTCTGGCTCAACTGCTCCGACGTCGACACCGCCCGCTACATCCGCATTTTCACCATGTTCTCCAAGGAGGAAATCGCCGACTTCGAACTCCAACACTCCCAGGCTCCCGAGCGCCGCATCCTTCAGCGCGCCTTGGCCAAAGACATCACCTGCCGCGTCCACTCCCTCAACGACTACGAAGTGGCCCTCTCTGCCTCCGAACTCCTCTTCGGCAAAGGCACCACCGAGCAGCTCAACAGCCTCGACCGTGGCACCATGCTCTCCGTCTTCGAAGGCGTTCCCCAGTTCACCATCGCCCGCTCCCGTCTCGACGAAGGCGTATCCCTCATCGACCTTGCTGCCGAAGTGGGCATGTTCGCCTCCAAGGGCGAAATCCGCCGCGAACTCAAACAGAACTCCATCTCCGTCAACAAGGCCAAAGTGGGCGAAGACTGCCGCCTCACTGCCGCCGATGTCCTCTCCTGCGGTAGCATCCTCATCCAGAAAGGCAAAAAGAACTACTACCTTCTCAATCTCGAGTAATGGCTCCGCACCATACACCCTCTCCAAGGTCGCCCTTTAGGCGGCCTTTTTTTTATTCTCCCCCCCTGCCTCCGGCCTTCCGCAAATACAAAAAAAGAGTGGCCTTCCGGCCACCCTTTCTATTTTGTCTCGTGATTGTATCGGTCTTTTTCTTATTTCTCGTCGATAACCTCAATCATCTTGCTGTTGGTCTCGAACGAAATCACCTTCACGTCGCCCTCTCTCTTCCAGAACAGGAATCCTTTCTTTTGGTAGATACGGCACTGGTAGGTCATCTTGCCCTTCAGGTTGCGGATATAAACAGTGCTAATCTTGTGCTTCGGGAACTGGTGGGCCACGGTGTCCTTAATGGCGTGGGGAACGTATCTGTCCTCTATATAATAGCGCGTCTCCGACGACTTGGGGGTAAAGCGGATGGCCTGTTTGTCGCCGTCCGCGTTAATAAAGGTAGCCATGTAGGCCGAGCTGTCCTCAGCCATTGTCCATGCCACGTTCTGTGCGTCATGGGCCTGATTTTGGAAGTCTTTCACATATCTTACGGGAACGTCGGACTCTTTAACCGATTTCTCCTTCTGAGCAAATACCACTGTCTGACTCATCACGATGAGTGCTGCAAGAACAAGTATCTTTTTCATATTGTGTAATTTATAAATTTATTATTATTCTCTTTTTAACGCGCAAAGATACTAAAAAATATTCACACTGCCAAATAATTCTTTCCTACTTTCCAAAAAGGCGCCTTTCCACCTGTTCCATCACATGCCTTCCGTCGTGAATCACCTGCATGCACCAGTACAGCTTCAGTGTCGCCTGCTCCTCCTCGCTCAGCTGCCAGCTTATGGTCTTGTCCGCCCGCATCTTCTCCGTCAGGTAGAACAGCGAAAGGGCCGCGCACACCGATATGTTAAAACTCTCCGTGAAGCCGTACATCGGCACCTTCACGTAGCCGTCTGCGTGGTCTATTGCCTCCTGTGTCAGCCCCGTCAGCTCCGTGCCGAATACCAGAGCCGTCGGCCGGCTGATGTCCAGGTCCGTAATCATCGTGTCGTTCTCGTGCGGCAGGGTGGCAATAATGCGGTAGCCCTTGCGGTGCAACTCGTCGTATGTCTGCACAATGTCCGGGTGCTTATAGTAATCCACCCATTTGTCCGAACCCATCGATACCTCCGAGTTGGGCGCATACTTATTTCGGTCCTCAATCACATGCACGTCCTGCACACCAAAGCAGTCGCAGCTGCGCAGCACCGCGCTGGCATTGTGCGACTGAAATATGTCCTCCAGCACCACGCAAATATGCCTCGTGCGGTTCTTCACCAGCCGGTCAAACAGCTGTCGCTTATTCTCGCTGAACAGCTCCGCCGCCGCCTCATACAGCCGCCGCTTCTCCTCCAACGAATAGCGCGCAAATAAATCCCTATTACTATCTTTAATCTCAGGCATAAAATAAAGTATTATTCATAAAAAAAATTCCGATTATTCCGATTATTCAGATTATTCCGATTACTCAGAATAATCTGATTCCTCCGATTTTTCATTTTCCTCCAATTCCTCACATCTCCCTGCCTCGCTCCTTCAGCCTTGCATACTTCACCAGCGTGTAAAACGCCGTCATCCTGCACACCACAAATCCCGCTCTCCCGTCCAGGAACCCGCCTCTAAAAAAGTAGTTCCTCACAAAAGTCCACGCCGGTTTCAGCCATAGAGCCCCGCAGGGGCATCGCTTGCCTCCCTCGTGAGCCTTCTGGGCCGCCAGCGAGGCATACTTCACCTGCCTCTCCGCCAACTCCTCCACGCTGTAGTAGCTGTAGTGCAGCAAATCCCCGCTCAACCTCCGCCTCCTCATCTCGCTCCCCATCTGCAACTCCTCGTGCACCAGCCCCTCCCAGCGGCATGTCCCTTTCGGCCACAGCCGTATCTTCTCGTCTGGGTACCATCCGCAGTGCCTTATCCACCGGCCGCTGAAATTCGTCAAGCGGCTGAAACTGTAAACCGTCCGCTCCTGGGGCATGGCGCCTTTCAGCTCCAGCAGACTCTCCCGCAACTCGTCCGAGAGGGCCTCGTCGGCATCGAGCGAGAGAATCCAATCACCCGTGGCCAGGGTCTCGGCGTAATTCTTCTGCGCCGAGTAGCCCGCCCAGTCGTGGTGGAAAAAAACGGCCCCTGCCTCGCGGCAGATGCGCTCCGTCTCGTCGGTCGAACCCGAGTCAACCACCACCACCTCGTCCGCAATTCCCTTCAGAGAGGCAATGCAGCGGCCAATATTGCGGGCCTCGTTATGCGTAATTATAACCGCTGAAATCCTATCCATTGCACTATTAGCCAACTATTAAAAAATAAAAAATATTTTCAAAATGCAAAGATACGATTTTTTTTCGTACTTTTGCAAATCAATTCTTAAACAACAAGACTCATGATAGTCGGATTCGAAGCTAAACGAGCATTCAAAAATAACACCGGGCTTGGCAACTACAGCCGCATGCTCATCTGCGGCCTTGCCCACCAGCACCAGGAAGTCCGTTCCATCCTCTACTCGCCCGACATGAGCGGCGAGTACAGCGATTATTTCACCAGCTACGCCAACATATCCACCCGCCAGCCCTCAGGCCTCGACCGCCATTTCCCCGACCTCTGGCGCGGATACGGCCTCGCCCTCCATCTCAAGAGCGACAAAGTCGACATCTTCCACGGCCTCAGCCACGAACTGCCCCACGGCATACCCCACTCCATCAAGCGTGTCGTCACCATGCACGACCTCCTCGCATGGCATCACCCACAGTACTTCAAACCCTTCGACCGCATCGCCCACCGCATCAAGCAGCGCCACTCCTGCAACATTGCCGACGCCGTCGTTGCCATCAGCCAGTCCACCAAGCAGGACCTCATCAACTACATCCACGTCCCCGAATCCAAAATCCACGTCATCTACCAATCCTGCGACCCCATCTTCTGGCAGCCCGTCACCGAACAAGACAAGGCCACCGTGCGCAAAAAATACAAACTGCCCGAGAAATATATCATCTGCGTCGGCACCGTCGAAGAGCGCAAAAACCAGCTCGCCGTTGTCAAGGCTCTTGCCTCCCTCCCGGCCGACGTCCACCTCGTCATCCTCGGACGCCACCGCGGCCGCTACGCCGCCGAACTCACTGCCGAAGCCCGCAGCCGCAAACTCACCGACCGCGTCCACTTCATCCGCAATGCCGACTTCGACCACTTCCCCGCCCTCTACTCCTGTGCCATCGCCTCCGTCTATATGTCCTTCTTCGAAGGTTTCGGCATCCCCATCCTCGAATCCCTCTGCACCGACACCCCCGTCGTCACCTCCAACCTCTCTTCCATGCCCGAAGCCGGTGGCGAAGCCGCCCTCTATGCCTCCCCCGACAAGCCCGACGAGATTGCCCAGCAGCTCCGCCGCATCATCGAAAGCCCCAAACTGCGTGACGAACTCGTAGCCAAAGGCCGCCTCCAGCGCGAGAAATTCACCCAAAAGAAGATTATCGACGACCTCTATAGTCTCTACAACACCCTCGTCCCCCAAGACGACGACGAATTCTAGCTCCCGTCCCTCCCTCCCCGCACCACATCGTCACCCCACCATAGCCCCATTGCCGCCCCGCGCCAATGGGGCATTTTCTTTCTCCCCCCAAGCCCCCCGCCCCATCCGGTCCTTTGCCCAATCGCCCCGCCATCCTCCCTCATTCCCCGCTCTTTGACTTACATTTATATAGCATTTAGTTTGCATTTTATTTATCATTGATAAACTAAATGCAAATAAAACATAAACTAAATGCAAACTAAATAAAAACAAAAAGCGGTCAAAACTGTGTTTTCCTGAAATCGCTTGACAGATTTTTGCTGGTTAAACTGATTAGCTTGTCAAATTATCTGGTGCCGTACTGAATCGCTTGACAGGGGTGATGACAATGGATAATGCTTTGTTGGTTATAATAGAAGTCAGTTAGAGTTTGACAAAAGCACGAGCAAACAGACTGGCTGCTCAGTCCGCCTTGTTCACAATATTTAATAGCACAATTGATACATTGGAAGGACGAGCTGACAGGGTTGCGTTCTTTTTAAGTTCCCCTCCGCTACCGTGACACTCCTCTAGAAAGGGGCGCAAACAGCCAGTGGATGTTTGCCAATATGCAAGGGTGTGTGCCTAAGAGGAGAGGCCGATAGCTGGGGAAGATCAGATTCTTCTTTTTTATTTGGTTTAGAGATGATTCACAAAAGTTTGATGTGGATATTAGTTTTCCTCCCTCAGGGGTCTATACTATGCGTATAGTTCTTACTGACGGTTTTACTATTAGACGAGTGGTTAAGCGTTAGGCTGTGGCCACATACTATTGGGCAGTACCAGTGGCCAAAGGGGTCGCTGGTATTGCCTTTTTTGTACATAGGAGGCCTCTTCAAAAAGAGGGTCAGGCACGTTCGGAAGGGGCGGGGATGGCGCTGGCAAAACAGTGGGCCACTTTGTCGACGTAGGTTTTGGACACGGGAATGATTTTGCTGCTCTTGGCCAGTTCGATGGCCAGACCGTCGCGGTCTTTGCGCAGCAGTTTGACGTTTTCGATGTTGACAAGGTAGCCTCGGTGGCAACGCAGCATGCCCTGGTGGGCATAGTTTTGCTCGACTTGTTTCATGGAGCTGTGTAGGATGAAACAGTCTTCTTTGTCTTCGTTGACATAGTGGATGTTGGTGTAGTTGTCGGAGGCCTCGACGTATAGTACATTTTTTTTCTTGGTGGCAAATACAAGTCGGCCTCCTTTGTCGTAGAAATTCATCATCTCGTCGGACGAGGAAACAGGAACGCTCTGCTCTAGCACCATAGCGTTGAGGGCAGCTATTTCTTGTTGCTTTTCACGTAGGAGGAAGATGAGAATGCTTATAATATAAGGTATTAATAGCACGGTGACGATGTCGAGAAGCGCCCTCCATAGGATGGAAAGAAAGCTGAGTTCTTCATTGGCGTTGATGTTGAAGGCTATGGTGGACAACAGCAGGGTAAAAGCTACTATTTCCACTGCTACCCAGATTGCGTACTCGTATAGCTTGAGCGGTTTGCGCTTTTGGCGCTGAAGCAGTAGGAGGCGGCTGACAACGAGTGTGCCGAGTCCGGTGGCAGCCAGGATGGCCATGTAGAAGAGTGGGCTCCACTGGGTCAGATTGTCGTTTGTGCGCAGCAGCCCCATGGGTTTGTAGACCGTTATGAAGAGGACTTCAAAAATACTAACAAGTATTAAAAAAAGGAAAATGCTCTTTTTTTCAGTGAGGAATTGGGGTGCTTTTGCACTTATTCTTTCCCATTTTCCTATTGTTAATTTTTTCATTTTCGCCAAATATAATCTATTTTCGCCCAAAATAACGTGATTTTGTCAACTATATTATATAAATTGTCATTTTTTTTGTTGCTATGCCGCTTTTTCTTTGTTTCTTTGCACGCTTGAAAATATGCGCCTACGCGTATTTTATTATGCAATTTTATAAGTAAACACGTTTAATAAGTGCGACTAAAAAAACTTTTTTGTATATGAAAATTATTGGAACAGGAAGCGCCATACCATCGAAAGTGGTGACTAATGAAATGCTGGCAGGCTTCCTTGACACTAACGACGAGTGGATTACTACCCGCACGGGAATCAAGACCCGCCGTCTACGCTCTACGGAATCTTTGGTGGACTTGGCTGTATCGGCCGCTCGTTCGGCCGTAGAGTCGGCCGCTATCCTACCCGATGAAATTGATTTCTGCATTTGCTCTAATGTGGCGAACAACTATGTTACGCCGGCTTTGAGTTGCATTGTTCAGCAGCACCTCAAGAGCCATGCTCCCTGCTTCGACCTCAACGGCGCCTGTGCTGGTTTCCTTGACGCACTGGCTGTTGCTGAGGCCATGCTGAAGACCAACCGCGCTAAGAATGTACTTATCGTGTGCGCCGAGGAGCCTTCGCGTTTTTGTAACTGGAAGCGTCGCGAGACCTCCATCCTGTTTGGCGACGGTGCAGGTGCTGTGGTGGTTACCAAAGGTAACGACTTGAAGGCCATCCGTCTGACCACGGTTCCTAATCGTGACGTTATTGTCTATCAGCGCCGCATGGAGACCACTCCGTTTGAAGCCCCAGGAGTGGACATTACGGAGCCTCTGATTATGAACGGCCGCGAGGTGTTCAGAATGGCCGTGGAGTCGTCGCAGCGTGACCTGCGCGGTGTGATAGAGGAGGCCGGTCTTACTCCCGACAAGATTGACCTCTATCTGCTGCATCAGGCTAACCAACGTATCATTAAGTCTATCCAGGAACACCTGGCTCAACCTGCGTATAAGTTCCCAACTAATATTGAGCGCATGGGCAACACATCGTCGGCCAGTATTCCCATTCTGATTGACGAGCTGTATTGCAGCGGCAAGCTGAAGAAAGGCGACATGTTGGCACTGAGTGCCTTCGGAGCCGGATTCGTGACAGGCGCTGCCGTGATGCGCTGGAGTAAATAATAAATCCCATTCACCAACACAGACATTTTAAAACGACAATTTATGAAAAGAGTAGTTATAACCGGCATGGGTTGCATCAACCCTCTTGGCAACGACATCAACACCCTGTGGGACAATCTGCTCAAGGGTACTAACGCCATCGCCCCCATTACTTCTATTGACAATCCCAACCTCCCGGTGAACGTGGCCGCCGAGGTGAAAAACTTTGACCCCATTGCTCTGGGTCTGGATAAATCGGCCGTTCGTCATAACGACCGCTACGCACTCTTTGCCCTTGCTGCCGCTAAACATGCCATGGCCGACAGCGGCTTGGAGGTGGAAAAGGATGTTGCCCCGGAACGTTTCGGCTGCGCCATTGGTTCTGGTATTGGCGGCATTCACACTTTTGTGAGTGAGCAGACGAAGATTCTCACCGAGGGAGTTCGCCGTGTGTCGCCTCTGTTCATCCCCATGATGATTTCGAATATTGCTTCGGGCAATGTGGCCATTATGTTTAATGCACAGGGTCCCAACCTGCCTATCGTAACCGCATGTGCTACCGGTACTCACTCCGTGGGCGAGGCCTACCGTATGATTAAGGAAGGTCTGGCCGATGCCATGATTACGGGCAGTACCGAAGCTGCCATTACCGAAATTGCCATCGGCGGTTTTGCCAACAGCAAGGCTCTTTCCACCAATCCTGACCCCAATGCAGCTTCGCTGCCTTTCGATGCCCGCCGCAAAGGCTTCGTGATGGGTGAAGGCGCCGGCATTATGATTTTGGAGGATTACGACTTGGCCGTGCGCCGTGGTGCACATATCTATGCCGAAGTGGTTGGCTATGGCAACACCTGTGATGCCCACCACTATACCGCACCCCGTCCCGATGGCAAGTGTGCCGCTCAGGCCATCCGGCTGGCTTTACAGGGTGCAGGATTTAATGGCGAGCCTCTCTATATCAACGCCCACGGCACGGGTACCCCGCTGAACGATAAATCGGAAACCAGTGCCATCAAGCAGGTGCTGGGAGATACTGAGGCACACAAGGCCGTCATCAGCTCCACAAAGTCGATGATGGGACACATGCTGGGCGCTGCTGGCTCTACCGAACTTATCATTACGGCCCTCACTGTTAAGTACGGAAAGGTGGCTCCGACTATTAATCTGCTGGAGCCTGACCCCGAATGCGACCTGAACTATACGCCCAACGTGGCTTGCGACTTCCAGCCCGAAGTGGCCATTTCCAACTCCTTCGGTTTTGGCGGACAAAACGCTTGTGTCGCCCTGCGTAAAATGTAATGCTAAGTTCGGTACCATTTGATTTAGGAATAATAAAAAATGTAATATTATGATGAATAGAGACGAAATAAAAACCTTCCTGCCCCACCGCGAGCCGATGCTGCTGGTGGACGATGTCGACCTTCAAGGTGAAATTGGTATCGCCCACTACCATGTGCGTGGCGATGAGTACTTCCTCCAAGGACACTACCCAGGCTATCCTGTTGTTCCGGGTGTCATCCTGTGTGAAATCATGGCCCAGTCGTCCTGTGTGCTGCTGAAAGAAGACCTGGTTGGAAAGACCCCCTTCTACAGCGGCATTGACGAGGCTCGATTCAAACGTCAGGTTCGTCCCGGCGACACCATTGAGGTGACCGCTAAAATCACATACCGCCGTGCTACCACCTACATTGTTGAGGCCAAGTGCAGCGTCGAAGGTCAGCTTTGCGCCAAGGGTAAGCTAATGTTCACCCTGGTTCCGAAGAAAGAAGAATAGTCTGCATGTAATCGAAATGCAGAGATAAAATCATTATAATTATTGAATTCACAAAAACTTCATACCATGAAACTGTTAGAGAATAAAATCGCTATGATTACGGGAGCCTCCCGTGGTATTGGCCGAAGCACTGCGTTGCTTTTTGCCGACAATGGCGCCGACATTATATTTACCGATTTCCGTGAGGACGACAACAGCAAGTCCCTGCTGGAAGAGCTTAAGGGCAAAGGTGTTCGTGCTGCTTTCTATGCTGCCGATGCTTCCAATCACGAGCGTACTTTGGAGATTGCCAAGGAGATTGAGAAGGAGTTTGGCCGTTTGGACATTCTTATCAACAACGCTGGCATCACCCGCGACAACCTGCTCCTGCGCATGTCGCCCGCCGACTGGGATTTAGTAATCAACTGCAATCTCCGCTCGGTCTATAACTACTGCAAGGCTTTCACCCCCATGATGATTAAGCAGCGCAGCGGTTCCATCATCAACATCAGCTCCATCGTTGGTATCAACGGCAATGCGGGTCAGTGTAACTATTCCGCCACCAAGGCAGGAATCATCGGCTTCACTCGCTCGTTGGCCAAGGAGTTGGGTTCCCGCAATGTCCGCGTGAATGCTGTGGCTCCTGGTTTCATTGAGACCCCGATGACCAAGCAGTTGGGCGAGCAGGCTTTGAATGACTGGCTGAAGGCCATTCCCATGCGCCGTCCTGGCCAGCCCGAAGATATTGCCCGTACATCGCTTTACCTCGCATCCGAGCTCTCTACCTACATCACTGGTCAGGTGCTCCGTTGCGACGGCGGACTCTCGCTCTAATATATATAGTTAACGAATACAAATAGTACTTAAATAATCTAGCCCATGTCAGGTTTGAACATTGTTGTACTTGCTAAACAGGTTCCCGACACCCATAATGTGGGAACCAATGCAATGAATCCCGACGGCACTGTCAACCGTGCCGCCCTGCCTACCGTCTTCAATCCCGAAGACCTCCAGGCTCTTGAAATGGCTCTGCAGGTGAAAGACCGCATCCCCGGCTCTCATGTTACCGTGGTGACGATGGGTCCAGCCCGTGCAGCCGAAATTATTTCCGACGCCCGTTCACGTGGAGCCGACGACGGCTTTGTCCTTTCCGACGCCCGTTTTGCCGGTGCCGACACGCTTGCCACCTCCTACGCACTCTCACTCGCCGTGCAGAAGGTCGGCAAGGTAGACCTCATCTTCGGCGGTCGCCAGGCTATCGACGGCGACACCGCTCAGGTGGGTCCCCAGGTGGCCGAGAAATTGGACATCCCTCAGGTGACTTATGCCGAAAGCCTGGTGAATGTAGACAGCGACTCCATTCAGGTTATCCGTCGTCTCGCCGACGGCATCGAAGAGGTGCGCGTTGGCTTCCCCGCTCTTATTACCGTCACAGGCTCTGCTGCCGAGTGTCGTTTCCCCCATGCCCATAGGCTCATCCAGTTCGACGGCGCTCCTGTTGACATCCTCACTGCTGACGATGTCAACCCCGACTTCGATCGTCTCGGACACAAAGGCTCCCCCACCAAAGTGAAGAAGGTTCAAAATGTGGTTCTGGCCCATAAGGAGAGCCAGCAGGTTGCTCCTAACGCTAAGGAAATCAGTGACCTCATGGCCACCCTCATCAACGACCATATCATCTAAACCACACTGTCAAACAGTATTGTAAAAAAATATCATCGTATATGAATAATGTTTTAGTATATTGCGAACTGACAGAGTCCAACCACATTGCCGACATCAGTCTCGAGCTCTGCACCAAAGGCCGTCATTTGGCCTCCGAGATGAACGGACACCTGCAGGCCGTGGTTGCTGGCAGCAACATCCAAGGCGTGGCTTCCGAACTCTATCCTTATGGCGTCGACGAGGTCTTCATTGCCGACGACCCCCGCCTTTCGCCCTATCGCACCCTTCCGCATTTTGCGGTAGTATTGAAAGTAATACAGGAACAGCAGCCCAACGTGGTGCTCTTCGGAGCCACCACCGTGGGGCGTGACCTCGCTCCCCGTGTGGCCTCCCGCTTGCGTTGCGGTCTTACTGCCGACTGCACTGCTCTCGAGCTGGGCGACCATGTCGATGCCAAGACCGGCAAGGAGTATAAATGCACCCTCCATCAAATCCGTCCCGCATTCGGCGGCAACATCATCGCCACCATCGTTTCGCCCGAAGTTGAGCCCCACATGGCAACTGTGCGCGAAGGTGTGATGCGCAAAGAAATCTTCCAGGCCGATTACAAGGGCACCGTCACCAAGGTCGACATCAGCAATGACCTGGAGCAGGCCGACAAGGCTGTCACCATCATCCGTCGTGAAATTGTCAAGAAAGACATCAACATCAAAGGCGCCTCCATCATCGTGGCCGGTGGCTACGGCATGGGTAGCCGCGAAAACTTCAAGATGCTCCACGACCTTGCCCGCCTCATTGGTGGCGAGGTGGGTGGTACTCGCGCTGCTTGCGATGCAGGTTTCACCGAGCCCGAACGTCAGATTGGTCAGACGGGTGTCACCGTGCGTCCGCGTCTTTACATTGCCTGCGGCATCTCTGGTGCTGTCCAGCACCGCGCCGGCATGGACCAGTCCTCGAAAATTATCTCTATCAACACCGATCCCAATGCACCTATCAATGCCATTGCCGACTACACCATTATCGGTGATGTGTGCACCGTGGTTCCCATGATGATGGAATGTTATTCAAATAACCTGAAATAATATGAATTTTTATAACGACAACCCCAGTCTTTCTTTCTACCTTCATCATCCCGAGATGGCTCACGTCGCTGAGGTTCGTGAGTCGGGTTTTACCAACACTGCTGAAGGCGGCCCTGCCGATGCCGATAATGCCATCCGTCAGTACGAAATGGTGCTCAATCTTTTGGGCAACATCTCAGGTGACGTGATCGCCCCCAATGCTGCCGACGTCGACATTGAAGGTCCCCATCTGGTAGACGGCCATGTCGAATATGCCGCTGGCACCAAGCAGAATCTTCATGCCCTTGTGCAGTCGGGTCTCTTCGGCCTCACTCTGCCGCGCAAATATAACGGATTGAACATGCCACGTGTGGTGGCCGTCATGGCTGCTGAAATGATAGCCCGTGCCGATGTGGGCTTTGCCACCATCTGGGGCCTCCAGGACTGTGCCGACACCATTAACGAGTTCGC
>Ga0247611_10002735_pt1 | contig 27604 bp, 19 predicted proteins | sample 177DNAGHGhighgp2_FD_192422 | JGI IMG/M metagenome (GOLD analysis project Ga0247611, IMG submission 192422) | Sheep rumen microbial communities from Palmerston North, Manawatu-Wanganui, New Zealand - 1770 DNA GHGhigh gp2 | ecosystem: Host-associated > Mammals > Digestive system > Stomach > Rumen... | reverse complement strand
GTCGGTTCCTGACAGTCAATCGGGTGAATGCGGATGTCGAAGTCAGCGTGGGTGACGAAGAAGTCGATCTGCGCCTTGAGGATGTCCACGAAATCGGACGGCACGTGGAGGTTGATGCCGGCGGTGCGCTTGTCGAGCGACAGGGAGGAGAGCAGCCCGACCAGCCCGAGGCAATGGTCGCCGTGGGCGTGGCTGATGAAGATGTGCTCCAGCTGCCCGGGGTGGAATCCGTAGCGCAGGAACTGCGTCTGCGTGCCCTCGCCGCAGTCGATCATGTAGAGTTTGCCGCTATGGCTGAGAATCTGCGAGGAGGTGTGGTGCCGCAACGTCGGTTTTGCACTCCCACAGCCCAATATCGTGATGGCGAAATCTACCATAATGCTCTGATTTTGTACATTCAAGTCGAGGATTCCGTATCCTAAAGCCTTCAACGGTCGTGTACGGGCAACCCGTTACAGTCTTCTCGAAACTTTCGGCAGCACTTCGGCTTTCCAGGTCGCGAAAGTGCCGTCGAGGATTTTCTGTCTGGCCGTTTTCACCAAGTCAAGGTAGAAGTGCAGATTGTGTATGCTGCCGATCATCGGGCCGAGGATTTCGTCGGCGACGTAGAGATGGCGCAGATAGGCACGGGTGTATTCCCGGTCGGCGAAGAGGTCGCTGTCCGCATCGAGGGGGGTGAAGTCGGTCTTCCATTTCTCGTTGCGCATGTTCATGATGCCGTCCCAGGTGAAGATCATTCCGTTGCGACCGTTGCGCGTGGGCATCACGCAGTCGAACATATCAACGCCCAGCGCAATGTCTTCCAAGATGTTCGCCGGCGTGCCGACGCCCATCAGGTAGCGCGGTTTGTCTTTCGGGAGTATCTGGCAGCAGATGTCGGTCATCTCGTACATCAGTTCGGTGGGTTCGCCTACGGAGACCCCGCCGATGGCGTTGCCGTCGCAGTTCTTGGAGGCGACGTACTCGGCAGACTGCACGCGCAGGTCGCGGTAGGTGCTGCCCTGCACAATCGGGAAGAGCGTCTGCTCGTAGCCGTAGTAGGGCTCGGTTTCGGCGAGACGGGCGATGCAGCGGTCGAGCCACTTGCAGGTGGTCTCCATCGAGTTTTTGGCGTACTTGTAGTCGGCGGGATAGGGCGTGCACTCGTCGAAGGCCATGATGATGTCGGCCCCGATGGCGCGCTCGATGTCCATCACCTTCTCCGGGCTGAAGAGGTGGCGCGAGCCGTCGATGTGCGACTGGAACCAGACGCCCTCTTCGGGGTTGATCTTGCGCCGGTGGCTCAGCGAGAAGACCTGGAAGCCGCCGCTGTCGGTGAGGATCGGGCGGTCCCAGCCGTTGAACTTGTGCAGTCCGCCGGCCGCGCGCAGCACCTCGATGCCGGGCCGCAGGTAGAGGTGATAGGTATTGCCCAGGATGATCTGTGCTTTCACATCCTCTCTCACGTCCCTGATATGCAGCGATTTGACAGCGCCGAGCGTACCTACGGGCATAAATATCGGGGTCTCGATCAGACCGTGCGCGGTCTCGATCAGGCCGGCGCGTGCACGGCTTTTCCCATCTTCTTTTTGGAGTGTAAACTTCATTTTTTCTGTTCGTAAGTATGTTTATATTTTTTTGGCAAAAATACATCTTTTAACGAAATAATGCGTACTTTTGCGCCCAAACTATTAACCTAAACCGTTTCATAAAATGCAGATAACGAGAGTAGCATTGGCTATTTTAATCCTGTTTGGCGTTATAACTCTCATACAATTAGTCTATTACTACGTCATATACGGTCGTTTCGCGTTCCACAGGAAGAAGTCCGCGCTCGGGTTCCGCGACATCCCGGTCTCCGTGGTCATCGTGGTTCGTGACGACGCGGCCTTAGCCGTCCAGAACCTTCCCCTGCTTCTCGAGCAGCAGTATTCCTCCTACGAGATCGTGATTGTGAACGACCGTTCTCGCGACGAGCACTCGTTGCAGGCCATCCGCGAGTACAAGGACCGTTTCCCCAACATCAAGCTGGTTGATCTGAGCACCGCCGTCTCCACCAGCCGGGGCAAGAAGATGGCCATCTCCATGGGGGTGAAGTGCGCCACCTACGACCACATCCTGCTCACCTCCCCCGACTGCAAGCCCGCGTCGCGCCTGTGGCTCTCCAAGATGGCCCAGAACTTCCAGTTCCAGCAGCGCATTGTGTTGGGTTACAACACCTTTGAGAAGAAAAAAGGCATCTACAGCCATTTCTTGCATTTCGACAATCTCATCAGCGCGGTGCAGTATTTCGCCCACGCGCTGATGCACAGCACCTACCGCGGCGACCTGAACAACGTGGCTTTCGTGCGGCCGCTCTTCTACAAGCAGAACGGCTTCATCGCCTACAACCACCTGCTCTACGGAGAGGAGGACATTTTCATCCACCGCGCCTCCACCCCGAACAATGTGGCTGTGGAGTTCGACCCCGACGCGGTCACCCTGCAACAGCATTCACCGTCGTACGGTTACTGGCGTCTCCACAAGGTCAGCCTCTTCTTCACCCGCAAGTTCAACTCCCTGAAAAACAGGATTCTGCTGAGCGGCTACGAACTCACGAACCTGCTGTTCTACGGCGCTCTCGCCCTCGCCATCGTCATCTCCCTGCACCAACCGTTAGCCCTTTACATCGCCATCGGCATCGCCGTGCTGCGCATCGCGAGCCTGTACGTCGTCATGGGCATCGCGGCCAAGAAGCTGCATGAGACGCAGATCATCCCGCAGCTCCTGTTCTACGACCTCCTGTTCGCCATCCTGACCCCGTTACTCTGGCTGTCGGCCAAATTACACCATAAAAAGATAGCGCAATGATAGAAACCTGCCAGACTGAAAAGGCCAAGCGCGACTACATGCTGCTCCGCAAGGCGCTGGACAACAACGACCAGCAGGCCTACGCCGAGCTGATGAGCCTCTACCGCGACAGCATCTACTATATGCTGGTGCGCATGGTGAAGAACAAAGACGACGCCGAGGACCTCACCCTGATGACCTTCGGCAAGGCGTTCCGCTACCTCGACAAATACACCCCGAAATACGCCTTCTCGACGTGGCTCTACCGCATCGCGCTCAACAACAGCATCGACTTCCTGCGCATGAAGAACAACATGCCGCAGTACTTCGAGGAAGATCTCTACACCTCCAGCACGACCTCCATCATCGACCAGAGCGAGGACAACCTGCAGCGCAATCCCGAGGAGGAGATCATCGACAAGCAGCGGCTGCAGTTGCTCCGCGCCGCCGTGTCGGAACTGCCAGAGCGTTACCGCCGGGTCATCGAGCTGCGCTACTACGAGGATCTCGCCTACGAGGAAATCGCCGAGCGGCTCGGGCTGACCCTCTCCAACGTCAAAATCCAGATCATGCGCGCCAAACAGATGCTCTCCGAGCTGATGAAACCGATGCGCAACGCGATGTAGTCTTTACGGGAGAACAATCGCTCAATCCTCTCAACATTTTCAGAGAAAATCTGAAAGCAATCCGACAATAATTGTAAAGCTATGAACTATAAGAAAGTATTCGATACGATGGTGAGTGAAACGGCCCATTATCTCACCAAAAACGGTCTGAAGACCATGGTGCTGGGTCTTTCCGGCGGGCTTGACTCCACCGTGACGGCCGCCATCTGCCACGAGGTGGTGGCGCGCTATCCCGAACAGCAGTTCAAGTTCATCGGTGTCAGTCTGCCCTGCTCGTCGAACTCCGTGGAGGAGAACGACTCGGCCAGCCTGGCCATGAAGGCCTTCTGTGACGAATACTGGGTGGAGAACCTTCAGGCCCAGTATCTGTTGGTGAAGGCCACCTGCGAGCAGCGCTACCCCTCGACGCCCATCTCGCAGGGGAACATCAAGGCCCGCCTGCGCATGATTTACCTCTACAACCTCGCCTCGGTGACCGGCGGGCTCGTCATGGACACCGACAACCTGACGGAGCACAACCTCGGGTTCTGGACCATCCACGGCGATGTGGCCGACTACAATCCCATCGGCGGGCTGTGGAAACACGAGGTGTACGAGCTCTGCAAGTATCTCTTCACCGAAGTCCATCCCGACGAGAATTGCCCGTGCCACCAGGCCCTGCGCGCCGGCTATGACATCACGCCCACCGACGGCAACGCGGTGGCAGCCGGCGGAGACATGGCCCAAATCGCCCCTGGCCACACCTACGAGGAGGTGGACGACATCCTGAACACCTACCTGCAGCACGGGGATGACGCACAGGAGATGAAACGCCTGGACGAAGCCTACGGCGCAGAGACCGTGGAGCGCGTGCTGACCCGCCACCGCAGATCCGAGTTCAAGCGCAAACGTATGCCGTTGGTCATCGAACGTTCACTTTACGACACATGCGAATAAGCGACTACATCACCGGCACCGTCATCCAGGGGTTGGGGAACGGACACAAGTTCGGCTTCCCCACCGCCAACGTGCAGCCCGACAAACCTGTGAATATAGAGAATGGAGCGTACGCCGCTTGGGTAAAATACGACGGGAAACGCTACAAGGGGATGCTCTACGTGGGCACGCGCCCGACGCTGGACCTGCACGAGCTCACCTACGAAATCCACGTTATCGACGCCAGCCCCAGACTCTACGGCAAACAGATTGCGTTCAAACCCGTTTACAAAATCAAGGGGGAGATAAAATTCAGGAGCCAGGAAGAACTAATCGAAGCCCTTCATAAATACAAGAGCTCCGCCAAATACCTCCTGACCCACAGTTGGATCCACCATTTCAACCCGACACTTGACGACATCAAGGAGATCATGCCCATCATCGAGCAGGCGAAACGCAGGATGAAGGAGCAAGGCCTCGACCAGTGGCAGGACGGATACCCCGACGAGGCGGCCATTCGTAACGACAAGCGGAAGCATCAAGGGCATTATTTCCGCAAATGTATAGAGCCCGCCGCCTACGCCGCCATCGTATTCGACAAGGACCCCTATTACGAAGTCATTGACGGGAAATGGCTCAGCGACGGCGAGCCCTACGTTGTCGTTCACCGTCTCGCCGTTGCCGACGAATTTCTCGGCCTCGACATTGGCTGGCACATTCTCAAGTTCGCGGAACGGAAGGCCCGAGCCAAGGGCGTGAAGTGGTTCCGCATCGACACCCACCACGACAACGTCCCGATGCGCAATCTCATCCGCGACTTCGGGTTCACCCTCTGCGGGGTCGTGCAGGTTCGCGACGGGAAAAGACTGGCGTATGAAAAACAGATAACCGATAAATAAAAAAATGTATCTTTGCGGGTTGTAATTCACTGAGTGTTCCTCAAACGTGTGCCTATGTCAAGAAGGCTACATTATCCACTGATAACCAATCTGTTGCTGCTTATTGCAGGTGGCATCCAGACGGTGCGTCTTCGTCTGGCATCCCGACGGCCTCGCATAGCCTCCGAGAACACGCTCCGTAAAATCCTGAATATCAGCAAGAACTCTGATTACGGCAAGGAGCACCATTTTCGGGAAATCCTTTCCGCCCCCAACAGTCACGAGCTCTTCTCCCTGTATCAGCACTTGGTGCCCGCCAACGACTTCGAAGCGTTGCGTCCATACGTCGAGCGGCACAAGAACGGCGAACGCAACGTGCTATTCCCTGGCCGGCCGGTGATGTACGCCACCACTTCCGGCACCACCGCCAAGCCCAAATGGGTGCCCATGACCCACAAGTATCTGAAGGACGTTTACGGCACCATGTCGCACGTGTGGGTTTGGAACTTCGTCAAACACCGCAAACTGGCGTTCGCGGGGCACATCTTCGCCATCGTGGGCAAGGAATGCGAAGGTCACGCCCCTGACGGCACCCTCTACGGGTCGGTGAGCGGCGTGTTAGTGCGCGACATCCCGCGTATCATCAAGCGGCGTTACACCGCACCCGCCAGCGTGATGTCCATCGACGACTATACCGCCCGCAACTACACGCTCATGCGGCTGGCCATCCAACACTGGGATGTCACCCTCTGGGCCACCGCCAACCCCTCTACCATCATCGAGCTCCAACGCTCCGTGGATGAGCATCTTGACACGATGATCGACGACATCGAACGGGGCACCCTGAGCGAGGAGTTCGACATCGCGCCGGAGATCCGCGAGGAGCTGCGCGCCTACATACGGCCCAACCCCAAGCGCGCCGCCGAACTCCGTCAGCTCCGCGACGAGCACCACGGGCGTATCCTTCCGAAAGACTATTGGCCGCAACTGCAAATCCTCAGCACCTGGAAATGCGGCAACACGAAAGTCTATATGGAGAAGTACCTTGACCATTTCAACTTCGAGCAGACGTTCTACCAGGAACTCGGCTACATCGCCACCGAGTGCCGTTTCGGCTTTGCCTTGGACGACACCCTCGAGTCGGTGATGTTCCCGCATCTCCACTACTACGAGTTCGTGGCCGAAGAGGAGCTGGAGTCCCCGCACAAGCATTTCCTGCAGCTCGACGAGCTGGAGCAGGGCAAGCGCTACTGCGCCTACGTCACCACCTACTCGGGACTCTTCCGCTACAACATGAACGACCTGATAGAGGTGGGCGGGAAATTTGAGAAGACCCCGACCATCCACATGGTGAGCAAGGTGAACGGCATCGTGTCACTCACCGGTGAGAAGCTGTACGAGCCGCAGTTCATCGATGCGGTGCGGCAAGCCGAGGAGAAAGTCGGTCTGAAGACCAAATTCTTCGTGGGTTTCGCCGATGTGAGCCAGTCCGTCTATCACTTCTATTTCGAGTTCGAGGATCCGGAGACGACACAGGAGACCGCCGAGAATTTCGGCAAGACGGTGGACGAGCTGCTCTGCCAGATCAATATCGAATACGCCTCGAAACGGGCCAGCTTCCGGCTGCACGACCCTGTGACGCACCGGCTTATCGACAATGCCTACGCCCGATTCAAGGCGGCCTGCCTCGACGAAGGCATGCGCGACGGGCAGTTCAAATTCAACCAGCTGATGCAGGACGAGAACCGCCGCAGCAAGTTCCAGGTGCTGATCCTCGGCGAGATGCTCTCGGAGGTGCAGAGCAACGTGATGGTGTTCCGTGCCGACCGCGAGGACCGCATCCGCGAGCGTCAGCAGCGCATCGAAGAACGCCGCCTCGCCCGATTGCAGCGCCGCGCGCACCGGCAGGTTAAGGGTTAAGGGTTAATAGTTGAGACAAACATGTCAAGAGAAAAAGAGATTTACAAGGTTACATTAGTGGGGTCGGCGGGGAATGTTGCGCTGACGACATTCAAGTTCATTGCCGGCATACTCGGAAACAGCGCGGCGATGATAGCCGACGCGGTGCATTCGCTTTCCGACTTCCTCACCGACATCATGGTCATCGCTTTCGTCAACATCAGCTCGAAGCCGCAGGACAAGTCGCACGAATACGGTCACGGCAAGTTCGAGACGTTGGCCACGTTTTTCGTCGGGTTGGCGTTGGTGGCCGCCGCCACGGGCATCATCGTGTCGGGGGCTGTGAAGTTGGCGGACTGGCTCAATGGGGCGGAGTTGGAGACACCCGGGAAGCTCGCCTTGTGGGCAGCGTTGGTCTCCATCCTCGTGAAGGAAGTGCTTTTCCAATACACAAAGCGCAAGGGCAAGGCGTTAGACTCCCAAGTGATGGTCGCCAACGCCTGGCATCATCGCAGTGACGCGCTCTCCTCCGTGGGGGCGGCCATCGGCATCGGGGGTGCCATCCTGCTCGGCGACCGCTGGACGGTGCTCGACCCGTTGGCCTCCATCGTGGTGGGCGCGATGTTGGTGAAGGTGGCCGTCGACCTGCTCAAAGGGAGCATCAACGAGCTCACAGAGTGTTCGTTGCCCGAAGAGACGGAGCATGAAATCGAGGAGATCATCACCTCATTCCCGGACGTGTCGGATCCGCACAACCTGCGCACGCGGCGTATCGGCAACCGCATCGCCATCGAGGCGCACATCCGCATGGACGGCAACCTGACGTTAGAGACGGTCCATCTCCGCGCCTCCGACATCGAGCGCAAGCTCAAGGAGCGTTTCGGCGCGGACACGCACGTGACGTTGCACACGGAACCGGTGAAAGAGTGTCCAACTCTTGTGTAAGTCTTGTGTAAGTCTTGTGTAAGTCTTGTTCCAACTGCGAGACGCGGTTGGCTCCTCACTGCGAGACGCGGTTGGCACCTATCGAGAATAAAAAAAGATGCATTCCGTAAAGAATGTATCTTTTTTTTGTCTAGAAACGATGTGTCAGGCGCTTAGTAGCTCAAGATCGTTTTATAGCGCATGTCGCCAGTAATGACTGCGTTGATGGGCAGGCCGAGGACAGTGGTGGAGGCGTTGCCGCTTGCGATGCTGGTCCACTCCATAACGCCGTTCACGGGCGGTTGGATGGTGGGATGGGTCATGCTGACACCGACACTGAAGTTGATGGGGGTGTTTGCGATGGTCGTGTCGATTATGAAAGTGACCGTGTCGTTTTGAAGATGGAGGCCGGCGGAGTCGACAATACCGCGCAGATAAAGAGCGTCGTTGTTGCTGATGATGACGCCGTTCTCAACCGTGGGGTCGCTTTTGACGGTGACCGTTTCCACATCAAGGTCTTTGTCGAGCGGGAAGGAGAACATGCCGAGCACGTTGATGGAGAGCTCGGCGTGGCGGCTCATCAGGTATTTGCCCAGATAGGGAGAGATATCGACGGAGGAGCCGGAGCTGTTATTGCCGCTGGGGTTGTTGGGGTTTTGCTCGCAGCCACACATCACAATGGCCACGAGTGTGATGATGGTGAGAATGCTCTTTTTCATAATGGCTTAATTATTTGGTTTATACAATTATCACACAACTATCACTCGATTCCGCGCCACACCTCTTTTCCTGCGGGATGGGTCAAAGAGAATCTGGAGGTATAACGAGGAAACGAACCATTTATTGTGTGGCGTTGAAAACTCCGGTCTAACTCCGGTCTAACTCCGGTCTAACTCCGATGTAACTCCGATGTAACTCCGATCAACTCCGATACAACTCCGATCAACTCCGATCAAACTCCGATCAACTCCGATACTGCTACAGACATGGATCCCCTGACGGGGATGTGATTCGCTGATTTTGGTTGTCACCTTGGGGTGTTGCGACTGATCCAGGTTGACGGGGGTAGCCTGACACCACACTGCGCTTCGCTTGTATGGTGTTACTTGCACTGCGTGCGTGTCGCCTATCGGAGGCGGGGAGGGGGCGGGAGATGTTGCGCTGGCAACGCAAGATATGGGACAGGGGTGCGAAGGCAGATAGCCTTTTTCGGATTCGGAAGACATTACGGATTGATTATTGACGACAACGGCGGACAACGTGGGACAACATTTGTTTCAAGAGGACTTTTTAAGCGCCTATATTACTACCCCACCCTTCGGGCGCTCCTTCTATGTCCACTCAGTTCAGGCAGCCAAAACCGTTCAGTTCGACCAAAAACGGCAAAAAACGGGTATTCTTTGCTTGCGATGAGGATACAGATGGAAGATATTAATCGTCATCAACCACATCTAACTCGTTCATATCCGGCAACAATGCGGCGGCCTGGTCCGTCGGCAGAGCCTCGACCTCCCGCAGTTTCCGTTTGATGGCTTTGGTGCGGGTGCCCTGAAGCTGCTCGATGGTCGCGGAAGCGGAGTCGATGTTCTTCTTGGCCTTCTCAAGGAGGTCGCCGAATTTGGAAAACTCCGTCTTGACTGCGCCCAACGTGGTCCAGACATCGTTGCTACGTTTCTCGATGGCCAACGTGCGGAAGCCCATCTGCAGGCTGCTGAGCAAGGCACCCAAAGTGGTCGGTCCCGTAACATATATGAATTACGCAATCACCCCATGTAGCTTCTCCACATATCGCCTTATTGAAACAAGGTTGGTGCCGAAAACAGTGTGGAGATCCACGCCTCGGAAATTTTCGTCGGTGAGGAGCGTTTCAGGAGTGATGTCGCCGTTTTCGCATACATAACCGATGATTTGGTTGAGATATTCTTCCTGAAGACTATTCAACACAATGTCACTCAGAAATTCAGAATACTTTTCCTTAGCAATGCGTCTGTCTATGCCGATGATGGAGCGGATGAATGCTGCCACTCGGTCACCACAAATCATCTGTCCCTTCTTGACATAATCCTGATATTCCTCTTTTGTGCCGAGTTCCTGCCAACAGATGCGTTCCAACTCCACAATGTCGGCTGGAGTGAGTTGCTCCAAACGGTAGATTTTGTTTATTGCTTCACTGTCTCGGTGCTCTTTTAGATAGTCCAAAATGCGAGTGTGGTAGTCCGTCTCAAATTCAGGTTTCTCAACGCCCTCCTTTTCCTCCATTGTGTCGGAGATGTTGATGTAGAACGTCTCATGCTGCGAACCCAATGTCACATATACGATACCCCTCAATTCTAATCGGACATCTTCCAACCGTTCGAGCGAAGCGGTATCCCAAAATGCGAAATTGCTGACCTCTATGATGATATCCATCTTCTCCATCACGGCGGGAATACTTGCCTTACGCTGAAGAAGTTGGCCTATGTCGGAAACTTTTTTCTTGCTACGACGGGCATTCACCTCTTTCGTAAGTTTGGAAAGTTCAATGTGCAGCATCAATGCGTCGAACATCCGGCTCCCATTGTCGTCCTGTTCGTTGAGAATCATGGGCGCAATCTTTTGTTTCATGTCAAACGCATCCACTTCAGAAAGATAGAGCCATTTCTGTCTCTGCTTGAATCTATCGACAACATCCAAGTGCTTTCGGACAGAAATATGCTTTTCATTCAGCTGATTCACCTGCTCATACAATTCGTCTTTCAAGCTGGTGCATAGTTCTTGTGCAAAGGTGTCCTGCTGGTATTTTTGATGTTGAAGAATCACCGCAATGTCGAGCATTAGCCCGAAAAGGCGTTCCGACAGCGACATCGTGGGTTGGGGCTCGTGACCGTTGCTATTCTCGTTGAAGTACTCAAAGTTCTCACACCAGTCGAAGATGTAGAATTCCTTCTTATCGGTGCCATCTGCGAATATACCCGGACTAAGACGTGTTCCGCGCCCGATCATTTGGATAAACTTAATCTTGCTGTAAACGGGTTTGAAAAACACAAGGTTCAGAATATCAGGCACATCAATGCCCGTATCAAGCATATCCACCGAAACGACAATCTGCGGCATCTTCTCGCGCACCTTAAACTTGTCAATGATATCCTGTGCATAATTCACACTATAATCCACCAATTGACAAAAATCGCTGCCAAATCGGGGATAAAGTGCATAGAAACGATCTACGACCAATTGGGCATGCTTGTGGTCGTAAGCGAAGATGATGGTTTTGCCTAACTTGTCGCCATTGTTCACTTTCAAACCATTGTTCATCAAATCCTGAATGACAATGTCAACGGTGGAAATATTGTAGATATAGTCGAAAAGCTCTTTCTTTTCAATATCGCGTGGGGTTTTGGTTTGGGGCAATCCCGTCTTCATTTCCGCACGCGCTTTCTCGTACTCCCAAGCCTGGTCCAACTGCTCTTTTTCATCGTCAGTCAAAGAGTCATACAAAATGCCTTCCCGTAGTCGTCGGGTGGTTCGTGAAATCGGATTATAGCCCACAAGCCAATGATCGTTTTCGGCCTCTGTTTGCGTGTAGGTGAAATTGGGCTCGTTGCTCTCAAGCTGAAACAGGTCGAAAGTACTGCGGTCAACCTCGTCGCGGGGCGTTGCAGTTAACCCCACCAAGAAACTGTCGAAATACTCAAAAATGGCCGTGTATTTCCTGAAAACGGAACGGTGCGCTTCATCAAGGATAATGAGGTCAAACCGACCGATAGAGAACTCCTTGTCTTCAGCATCAATGTAGTTGATCATCGTCTGGTAGGTACTGAACATTAAACGGGCACTCCGGCGGTTGTTTTCATCCTCAGGTTCGGTGAGTTTGCAAAAGGAGTAGTTGTTCAGATGTTCCCTAAAATTATCGTAGGCTTGTTTCACCAATGAGGTGCGGTCGGCCAGAAACAGCACGTTTTTCACCCATTGGTTACGTAATAGCACATCGCAGAGCGAGATGGCCACGCGGGTCTTTCCTGTTCCCGTCGCCATCACAATCAACGCCCTTCTGTGCATTTCGTTCAGGTGGTCGCAAACAGCGCGGATGGCCCGTTTTTGGTAATCGCGGTTTGTGATGGAGTCCTTGATGGCCAAATCTGTCATTTTCTTCCGTCCTCTACGCGAAAGGATCAGTTCCAAATCGTTGATGGTATGGAAACCCATCACAGGACGAGGCGGATAGCCCAAGCCGTCGATAATTTTTGTGTGGAAGCCGTTGGTGTAATAGATAACGGGGCGGACACCGTATTGATTTTCCAGACAATCGGCATAAAGTTCCGCTTGGTGTTTGCCTCTTTTTTCGTCCACGCTGGTTCGTTTGGCCTCCACCACAGCCAGCGGCTTGCCGTCTTTGCCATAAAGCACATAATCGCAGTAACCCTCCTCTTTATTGTTGGGCATTCCTTCCACCCGAATCTCTATTCCGGCTTTAGCGGCAGCGGGCAGATTTTCTTGGGTGAGCACTTCCCATCCGGCTTCCGCCAGTAGCAGGTCAATATATGATCTGCGCGTTTCAGCCTCTGACAGACCGTTCGGAAGCTCTTTCACCGGTTCTTTGGCGGTTAGCGCTGTTTTGTCAGCGGCTGCCACAAAAGTATCGTTGGCGTTCACCTCCACGTCGGCGGGAGTGAGCACCGAATGTTCAGTCGTTTTGGGTATAAGACTCTTGTCAAAAGGATGAACTTCGTTGACTATCTTTAGCTTCAACAGAATGGCGCCGACCACATTGTAGATGTTGAGCAGCGCAAAGAACGATTCTTTCTTTGTCACGCTCACCGTATGCGCAGCCCGGTTGCCCACTTTGCGCACATAATGAACCGCCATCATCACGCGATCATCGTTGACAAACTCACGGAAAGGCTCACCTTCAATCAGTTCAAACAAAGTGGCCCTTTCGGGTCGGTCAAAGTTTTTCAGATAATAGAGCGCATAAACGATGTATTCCAATGCTTTTCGGGAATTGAGGGCACTGAAATCAGGTTTGCTGAGCTGATACTCTTCAGCCGCTGAACAGAAGGTGTAGAGGTCGTTCAGCCCCAAATCCTTTATGTAGTCGAAGTTACGCATAATCCTCACTTGGAATGTGCTTTCACGAATTCATACCAACTGCCGAATGTAGCTATATGTTCCGTTTCCTCATAACGCTTGATCAATTGTTGAAGATAGGCTGATTGCTGAACGTCAACCGTATTGTTTTTCGAATAGGTCATATTCCGTTCTTCCAACATTCTTTTCAAATACCGAACATGGAAACGAGCCGTTGTGGCGAACCGGTTTTCATCCATATTGCCCATCGCTTCCGGATTATCTTCTCCCACATTATAATAGCGGATAAATTCCAAGTATTCGGGGTTTTGCGGATTTTCTTTGAACACGCTTTGATTGCCTAAGAACCACGTCTCCATACAAACTTTTTGCTCAAAAACCACCAGCCCCGCATTTTGCAAAGACACACCGTTCGACTGCAATTCGGCATTGATTCTATCCAAATGGTATTGACGTGTCTCCTCTTCTGTATCGAGACAAACCAATAGATAGTCGTATTTTGGTCCGCCTTGTGCGTTAATCGCATTGATGTCCAGAACGGCATTCTTCACGTGTGTATAGATAGAGGGAATTCCTCCTGCGCTGAAAATGTAGTAGTTGTTCTCACGCACATCCCAAGCACTATGAATACGAGTATAGGTCGGAGCCAGCACAGAAAGCCATGCCGGATAAACAGACATTTCGGTCTTGTCACCTTCAACAACGATGTAAAAGTTCATTTTGTTTCGTGATTATATTTCTTGATTATCTATTTTGACCTGTCCTGTATTCCGGGGTTTGCAGCAGCTGCATAAACGCCTCGTGCTTCGAATGCTCGCCGATGTGGAGTTCCTCGGCGGTATGTACGTGCACGTCGCTTCCGTTGCGGGTAAGAATCTTCCAATCCTTGACGGGGATGGCGTTGATGATATAGGGGTGGTGGCTGGTCATCACCACTTGAATGTCCGCTTCCGGCTCCATAATCAGGTCGGCCAGCTCATTAATGCAGTTCACGCCAAGCCCGTTCTCAAACTCGTCAATCATAATCACATCGCCATCGTTGGCTAACACTAACGTGATGATTTGCAGCAGGGTGCGCATCATACCCGAGGAAATATCACTTTGATTTATCCACACAGACACATTTTTCTCCTTGATTCTAAGAATCGGAACAATAAGATCATTAAATGTCCTTGCTAATGTATAATCAACATCTTCAACATTGGGAAATATATCTTTAAACTTCTGACATATCAAATCAAATTCTTTTAATTTGTTTTCTCGAAGCAAAAACAGCCTTTCCAATGGAGACAAGTGCCCCAATGCCTTAATTTGTGAACTAGTAACAAACCTCTGTTGAGTCTTATCAATAAAAGGAGAAACCTTCAGAGAATTATCTGTAATAATCCAATAAAAACACCGGCTAAAACCCATATAAATTGGTTTGATAATTGGTTCCTCTTTCAATAATTCCACTGCACTCTTGGTATTATCCAATTTAACCAATTCTTTTCCGTGAAATGTGAACGAACCACCTGATCGAGACACTATAATTTGTCCATTTTCTGTAATTTGTTCCCTAACAAGGACAAATCTATTCTCCTTTAACTCTGGAACAGTCATCGTGAATTCATTCCTAAGTTCAAACTCGCCTTCCCAAATGTAATCTCGGCCATCCTCTTCAAACTCAACTTTCCATTTGATTCCATTGTAAGAAAAGCCTTTGGCTATGAGACAAAAACCATTGATCAAATTCAGAATCCGGGTTTTCCCTACGCCAGAAGCACCCACCAGGAGTGTGAGCATAGGGTTGAACTGGATGTTTTCCACATTCCATCCCGATATTTTGTCCGTTGCGCTTATTGACTTGAATTTCATATAGCCTAATAAATTACAGGTTGCAAAGATACAGTTTATTTGATTATATCTCCATTATCCCCTTTATTTTTCCACAAAGCATAGAATTGGTATGTCATAATCATCAATCAGCGGCTAATCTGTATTCAAAACAGGATGGGTCGATAGCGAAAGCCTCTTTCAAGTCTTTAAACATCTGTTGGTTCATAGAAGGCAGGAATGAAACATAGTTGTTCACGGCTGCTTGGATTGCACTGATACTGTCTTTGTTTTTGACCCAGTTTTGAGGTATGAACGCTTTCTCTTTGAGTTTTGCTGTCTCTTCGCCTTGAGCATAGGCGTTGTTCATGCAATTTGCCACAATACTAATTATTGTGTCCACCATATTGTGATTTTGGGCTACAACAAGGCATTGATAGGGTGAAGGTACGGTGTCCCTGCCATTCAATTTGGCAACAATGGATGAAATAGTGAACAAGAAATGATATGGTGCGTATGCTTTCATAGTCAGGATGGTCTGATGAATGCTTAATGGATTATCCTCAGTCCAAACGCTCATAATCATATTGTACCAATAATTCAGCGCGTAAATATCTTCGGGCTTATATTCCTTCTTGAACAGCGTATCAAAATACTTGTCAAAGATTTTGGTTTCACCATACGAAAGGTTGGGGCGTTGCGAATACCAAGCGATAAGGAACTTGCCCAAATACGATAGTTCAACAAAAAACTCTTTGTTTTTGTCAGCTGGTAGTTGGTCGCCTCGTTTAGCGGCAAAATAGCCATTCGGATATTTTTGTTCGTATGCCTTTTTGAGCCTCATCACGCGCTTGTCATTGCTTCTTAAATCTCTCGTTTTGACTGCGCTTTGCGTGTTGGTGTTGATGCTGATATTATCGGCTCGGTCTTTTTGCGGAATCTCGTAGAATCTGAAAAGGACATAAGCATCATCACGTTTTTTGACCACTTCGCTACACGAAAGAATCGTGTTTAGTGATTGGCAACCATTGACCACACTAACACCATGAACAATCAGTTTGCCATCTTCCAACTCCATTTTGTTGCAGATAGCCGTGATACCATTGTGGAAGAAAAAGAAATCTCCGCATTTGTCGCCTGTGATGGTTTTACGGATTTTCTTGTTTACGGCATTGCTGATTCCAAGGCTTTGACGGACATTTTTCTGGAACAATGTCCCGTTACTGATGCCAGGAAACTTGATGCACTCTTTCAGAGGCATAGCGGTTAAACACACATTGGTAGTACCGATACTGGTAAACAGATATTTTCCATCTTCAAGATTGATGGTGTGGTTAAGGCTTGGATTGTCCTTTTCCATCGTCTGTGTGTACTTATCATCAAGGCCGTTCCTGTCAACAACCACCAATTCAGCATCGTATGAAGAAACATCCTCGTTTGACAATGTGGATTGGAACGCCACGATATCTCTTTGTGCATCTTCCGTAAATTCTGATGTCGTAATCAGCTCAAAGCATACATTGTAATCATCTTCGTTGATAGCTTTGGAAATCTCATTGAGTTTGATTTTTAGTCTGTCGTTAGCGCCATTTTGAAGCGCTGCCAAATCTTTCAATTGTGTCCACGATGAAATCACCTCCCTGACAGGTTCAGCATTGATGCTACCACCAAGGTAATACTTGCCTTGAACAATGAATACTTTTTGTTCGTCATCGTCAATATACACGGCATCAATCTGTTTGTCATTGGCTCCATCGGTGATGGAATCTTTAGCTTGCAGTGGGTCAAGCAAATGTATGTTTCTCATGTACCAAGCCACAAACCGTTGCCCATCATTGGGATAGTTCTGCTGGTAGTAGTTTTGCTTTATTTCGTTCTTAATTTTCTCTATGATGTCCATAATTAGTGTTATTTATTCTCAGTTTATTCTCCGAAATAATACTCCATTCGGCTGTCGAACAGGGTCTGCACCTCACGGATGGATTGGTTGATTAACTCTTTCTGCCGCTCGATGGATTCCACCTTTTGGGCGAAGGATTGTTGGAGGGAAAGAGGAGGGATAGGAATAATGACAGAAGCTAATTCTCTGGAGTTGATGTTTGCCTGATTTACAGCCCCCTTTGCCATTGCTCTCAATTTTTTCTTTATTGAAGGCATATTGAAAAGACAAGAAATGAATCTTGATTCTAATTTTTCAGACAATCTTACTCTAATAATATAACCCGCAATAATCATAGGCGTTTCCGAATCAAACATACAAGTTTTTCCTATCAACTCAATGCTATTAGTCCGATTGAAAAGAATGTCTCCGTATCTGACAATGCACTTCTCAACTTCATCATTGGGGACATCAATTGTTTTCAGATTATTCAAGTCAAGATGACCATCGTTTGATATATTGCACATACGCAAATATGGGTATTTGCCATTTTCACAAGAAGGTCGGCTTGTTCCATATTTCATCTCAGAACATTCATCCCCGAACTTCTTCACCTCCCACCCCTTCTCATTCTCCACCGGGTCGCCGAACATATCGTAGAAGATGGCCTGCGCGAGGGTGTCCAATTCCTTGAGTTGTGCCTTCTGCTTGTCGATAACGCCCTGTAGAAGGTCGAGTTCCGCCACAATGCGGGATTGGGTTTCAAGTGGGGGGACGGGAATGAGTAAATTCCTGAATGATGGCATATCAAGATTTCTCTGTGCCATTCCTTTTCCCATCGAATAAATCACATCGTTATTAGCCAAAAGAGCCTTATCCACAAATGCTTGAGACAAATCGGATGACTTTGTACTAACTGACAAACCACTGTCGTTAAGAAAAAACTTACCTTTTACAAACCTCGTGCATTGTGCGGACATAGCAAAACGAGCCACAATGAAGCAATCTTCTCTATTATATCTGTCCACCATAAACGTTGGTCCGCCTCCTCCATAAACAAAATATGTCGAACCTTTATCGTTTTTTTGAACAACACGGGTCCCATAATTAATCTCGCAAACCTCGTCCAGTTTCTTATATGTCCAGTTTTGTTTCATATCTACCAATCAAATAAAATACCTGTAATCATAAGTTTTGCCTTCGTATTTCGACAAAAGTTTGCCGACCCTTGCCAAAATAGCAGAGCTATCCAATGTTGCAGGCAGTTTGGTGTATAAATTAAACGAATTCCAATTCATTTTGGTAAACCCAAGAATCTCATTGGCAATTGTATACAAATCACCTTTACCATAATGCTTTACGATTTTCAATGGCGCAGGAATACTCCTACCTCCTGCATAATATCTGTAGTTTTCATTTCTAACAGATGGAACAATTCCATGCGTCCACAACAACGCTTGATACGGTGCAATCTGAATGCACGTTCCACGTGATAATGGGAAACCATCTGTTTCCATATTGCCATAATTGATTTTCTGTGCCATAAAACGGAAACTATCTTCCATGTTGATTTCAACCAGATCAACATCATCAATACCAGCCCGTTTCAAAGCATCAGTAATACCTTTTATTTCTTCCTGTTTAAAAGGTGTCCGTTTGTGAACGACAACCCGTTTAGGTAATTCATTCATTGATTGCATGAACAATTCCCTAATAGACACCCCCAACTTAAATGCCTCGTCGTATGTCAAATAAGGATTCTTCTTACGATCAAATAAAGGATTTTCAACCTTCGATAATTTATATTTCAAACCCTCACCTTTCGCATTGTAAATATGACTACACCCCAAAACAATTTCTGATTTTCCCGATAGACTCTTCTTTATCCCATACCCGATACCAGCAAAAGCCGTGTCGGGCGACATGTTTGCCAAAGTCCACGGTGTACGCATCGCTTTTACATAAAAAGCCAAAGAAAGCCACCAAATAATTTGACAAAATGATTTTGAGTCATACAGGGTGGATTCTTCAATGATTTGTGTGGTAATATTTCTTTGGGCAGAAAATGCTTTTATATAATCGTGTAAGTCAAACTCTTCACCATCTTTCTTGAAAGACCTGAACGCTTCCCATTGTTTCGGAATAAACACAGTGATTACAATTCCTGTATGATTGCTGTACAAATCTTCTATCTTTTTGCAAATATCTTGGGCAAGTTTATAGGAATCTGATTGCGATTCATTAATAGTGCTCCACCTGTCCGATCCAACATTAGGAATGTTTAGGTTGACTTTGTACACAGAGGAGAAACCATTGTAACCAATCACATAATCCGATTGGGCGTCCGTTTCTATACTTTTGTTGAGATTGTTTAGAAAATTATAGAAGAGATTTGATTTAGAATTAGTACAAATCACACCCAAATCTATGGCTGGAGAAAATACCTTTTCATTTAGCAATGAATCATACGGTTTGTAATTTGTCAATCCGCGCATAGGATGATAATCTTTTGAAATAGAACCAGCAAGATTGACAAACTCTAACTGCGGTTCCAATAATTGTACACCATGATACAGTAACTTTTTTTCATTGAAACCATTTGGTTGATAAGAACGATAATTTGTATCTAAGACACTTACAGAAGCAAATGCCCGATTCGTTCTGATAGCAAACATAAAATCACTTTGAGATTTCAAAGGAATGTCAAAATCTATTCTATTAGTTTGTCCAAAAAGCAAATTTTCCCATTCAATCAGTTTTTCGTCATAAATTTTATTACGCAGTGATTTCAAATAGTCGGCACTTGTCCTTAATGATTCCTCTTTGGTTAATTTAGTTTTATCATCTATCCATAATGACGGTTTCAAAGACAACAAAACATATTTCGCGTTCTCTTTGAAAACAAGGTCACACTCGATAGCCTCATATACCTTTACACCTGAAGAGGTGATTTGTTTGGGCTGTGTCTTCCATATTTTATGCTTTCTGTCTGTATTTAATCCTATACGAGAAGCAAGCCCATAAAGAATGGCGGACAAATACAAACTTTTAAAAGTAGAAACGGATTGAAGGTCTTTAATAGAAATGGGTTCTCTACGGATCGAATCTTTCAAACGGTTCCCAAATACAGAGTTTAATTCGGTTAGAGTTGAAAAAGCATAAACCTTGCTTTTGAATGGTACTGCAACAATCGAATTATTATTAGCCAAATCCTTTAATAATCTCCATGGCCTTTCTTCTGTTTTAAAACCAATATCCAAGACAAACGTTTCTTTGGGAATTATTACTGGGAAGAGATTACTTTTTAAGTATTTGTCTTGCCTTGTTTGGTCAATTTGGAATGTGGTTGTATGAAACTCCTCCGTATCAACACATTGCAACATGTCGTTCACTTCAGTAGCTCTCATGTTGTCATTTTCCACACAGACTTTTGCAAGTGAAATTAGGGTTTTGTCAAACCCATCCGTAGGGATGTAATAAACATCTCGACCCGCATCCTTTACAGTAAGCAAAAAATCACTAACACTCTTTGGAATATCTGCTCCATATCCACACCAATATACACGTCCGGAACCTTTTTCTGAAAATGCAGAAGTCAGAGCATCCATTAGAGATTTGTCACGTCCACTGTAACCACATACAATAAGATTTTTGTCAACAAAATAACGTTTTAAAGCATTTGCAAAAACATCGCTTTGTGTATCTAATTCTTTTGATGTGTTTTTAAGTTTGGAATATTTATAGTCTCCGTGCAATGCAATATAAAGCAATTCTGAATCACAAGCATTTCTATAAATGCGGTCTTCGTTATCCAAAGTAATCTCAATAGGCGTTATGTTGAGTTGTTGCGCCTCTCTTGGAACCAAACCATCAAAATTTGTTGACCATACAGATTTAACTATACCATATTTGTTCAACAAACAGAGTAATTTATAACCCACATAAGGAGTTTTATCCTTAGACAGACCAGTAAAATACTTAACCCTATCTCCTTCAATTGGATATGCTTTTTCTGCATAAAATGAGTACTCATTATCATCACCCAATTGAGGATAGCAACCTTGTTTATCCAACCAATCTTGAATAATCTTCTGTACAGTATCTGTCTTGTAATTTTGGATTTTTTTGCTTGCATTATTATTAGAACAGTATATATCCTTTTTCCATTCCCAAATACAATCATTCGCAGATTGAATGCCAGAACTGATAGAAGTTCCTGCTCCAATCAGAAATGAATTGGATGCATCTTTGTTCTGTTTGAAAGAACGAACAAATGCGTCAAATGGCAATATCAAGCTATCGAGAACACTCATGATTATTTTTTCAACATTTCCTTAAACTCTTTTATTGCATCTCCAATCTCTCCCTGCAACACCTCAATCCTCCCCAGCACCACTTCGGGCTTCTCATACTCCACCTTCACCCGTTCCACCTCCTTGTATTTGTTGATGCTGAGGTCGTAGTCGTTTTCACGAATCTCCTCCACGGGAACCAAGAAGGATTGCTCTTTCCGTGTGCGGTCCGCCTCCGCTTCAATGTTCCTGAAACGGGCAATCACGTCGGGGATGTCGTTCTCCTTCACCGCATCCCGTTTCTGGTCCAAGCTGTAGCCGTCGGCTTTCATATCGTAGAACCACACCTTGTCGGTCCCGCCCGCGTTGGTCTTGGTGAAGACCAGAATGGCGGTCGAAACGCCCGAATAGGGCTGGAACACGCCGCTGGGCATCGAGATGACCGCCTGCAACCGCTGGTGGTCTATCAGCTCCTTGCGGAGGGCTTTGTGCCCTGAACTGTTGCCGAACAACACCCCATCTGGCACGATGGAGGCGCAACGCCCGCCCAATTCCAACATGCGGATAAAGAGCGAAATGAACAACAGTTCCGTCTTCTTCGTCTTTGTCATCGCCAATAATGTGGGGTTCACTACATCATGATCCAAACTGCCCGAGAAGGGAGGATTGGCCAGACAGAGCGTGTAGGTGCTCTCTTTGGTGTTTTGGTTAGAGAGACTGTCCTGAGCCACAATATTGGGGGTGTCCACCCCGTTCAGCATCAGGTTCATGGAACCGATACGCAGCATTTTGGGGTCGGTGTCGAAGCCGCTGAACATCCCCGTACGGAAATGCGTCAAGTTCTGCTTCTTCAACAGCTCCTGGGTGTAGTTCGCTTTCAGGTATTTGGCACTCTCCACCAAGAAGCCCGCCGTGCCCATCGCTGGATCGCAAATGCGGTCGTCCACCTTGGGCTGCATCAGTTCCACCATCATACGGATGATGTGGCGTGGGGTACGGAACTGTCCGTTGGTGCCCGATTCCGCCATCTTTCCTAACACATACTCGTACACATCGCCCATCGTGTCGCGGTCGTTCATGTCCAATTCCTGAATGCCCTCCACCACCTTCACCAGCGTGCGAGGCTGCTGGATGAGGAACACGGCGTCGTTCATAAAACGACTGTAAGCGGAGGTCTCGTCATTGCTGATATTCTTGATGAAGGTAAACACATCGAATCGCACCGTATCGAACATCTTCTCAGGTGTGAACTGACGAAACACATTCCAACGCAGGTTACTGTATGGAACGTCTTTGTTGGTGTCGGGGTTATGCCAATTGCCCTTTTTGAACACCGCCTTTGGATCCTCAAAATCTTTCAATCCCATCGCCTGCGCAGTGGCCTCCTGGTTGAGTTGCGCATCGTCGAGCATCTTCATGAAGAAGAGATAGGTCATCTGCTCCAACACATCGATAGAGTTGGAAATACCGCCCGTCCAGAAGCTTTTCCAGATGGCATCGATTTGGGACTTTATTTTACCGGTGATCATATTGTTAGTCTAATTCTTATACTAATGGATTTTAGGTGGCAAAAATACGAATTATTGGTTCAATCTTGTTGAATTAATGGAAAATGGAAAGTGGATTATAAAATAATATAATTTGTATCAAAAACAAATTCTGTAATTGCAGGCTTTAACGCTGAGTTTTTATTTGGAACACTACTTCTTACGCCAATCGAATCACCGTCCTTCAACTTCCCGTTCTTATTCTCCAATTGGTATTTGCCGGAATAGAGAAGCTTTCCTGTTGGGTGCAGACAAACTTTCCCTTGGTAAATAAAGGAACAATTCCAAATCCTATTAGTGTTTTTTTCAAACCTTTTGTGCATTCTTTCATGCCACAAGAGCAAGTCCATGGCAATGTGAAGAATACTTAGATAAAGATTGACGTTCTGAGTTTGCCGTACATATTGGTCAACTCCGAGTTGCAAATCATTTGCATCATGAGAACCATCCTGTGTTATACTTAGGAAGAAACGAAGTGATTCTGCAAGTGGTTTTTCCATAAGAGGGACGCTGAGGCTATAGTCACTTAAGGTTCCTTGAAGTATCTTTTGTGCAGTATTCAATGAAATATGAGGTGGCAGTATATTCATTTCGATACAACGGTCCATTATTCTTTCGACAATCTTTCTTGCTGGATTGAAATAATCCTGAATGTCTTTCCAAGAGCTATCTTCATATAAGTACAACAAACCTCTTTCTATATTTTCTATTGCGCCTTCAATCAGTTTTGCTGCCTCGAATTCTTTTCTATACTTGTTTCGGATGCGGAATTGAACAGAATTGATATAATCGACTTCTTCTTTTATTTTTATAAGCATTTTATCGAGATTTCCCTTCTCGAAGATTCTCCCTCTTTGCTCAAAATAGTCAAGTTCCCCATCTGTAAACTTTTCTTTCAACAATTTCTTTTTACCCGAATACAAGAAGAATGGTATAATTCTTTTTCTGTTGAATTCACTGATAAAGGTAAGCACATCACTAATGCCTGACGTTGACCTGTCATTGAAATTGATAGTCCTTTTCTTATCGAAGTTACCATCCGTAATGACAGCATCCACCATATCTTCCTTTTCCATAAGAATTTCCTTTAACTCGCTCGATGTGTGAGCAAAGTCCAACAGTTTAACATTTTGTGATTCCATAACAGAGACGACAGACTTATCTCTACGAAAGCTGTCAATCTCATCATCTGCCCATATTACATTATATACATTTGCTGCCATATTCTTCATGAATATTATTACTATCAATATTACGAGCTGGTATCAATACATCTAGAATAAACGTCCATTCTTTAGTAGATGAGATATTGATATATCCATTGAACCTTTTTGCTATGGTGTAAATATGATAACCACCTTTGCCGGTACCCATTTTACCAACTTTTTTGCCACGAGTCGCGAAGTCTTCTATTGAGAAACCTTTGGCTATTGGATTCCCATTGTTTGCAATAGTAATACAAGCGTATGAACATCCATCATATTCCACCGCCTTACAGCCCAACTTGACAACATTCGACTCTGAGTATCTCTTTTCGAACCCATGAACATACGCATTATGAAAAGCAGTGTCTAAGATCACACGAATCATATCTTCATCGCATTCAATGACAACATTATCAGGTAAATCTATATCCTCTTTGAGATTAAAAATATTGGCAAACTGCAAATTTCTAAGAGAAGTGGCATACTCCTTAAGGAGTTGCGCGATATAAACTTCACGAGTTGAAACCGACATAGATAAGAAATCTGCGCCTACCATATCTATCAAACGGTTCATATAGTCAAAATTGTCTTTAATGGACCGAATGGCATCACAATCCGTTTCCGATATAGTTTTGGACGATAGAAGCATATTAATCAGATTGCCTATTGTCTCTTTTGGCCTGCCTAACATATGAGACAAATCTCCACCTGCCTCCCTGATTCCAAGCCTCTTATTTTCACTTTCAAGGAAGCGGCGTCTCGCATTAGAAACTATTCGGCGTTGTTTTTCCTTATCAATGTCAATAACAATTTTGTATGTCAACAGTTGGCCTGTATTAATATAAGGAATATACGTGCCTCTAATAACTTTTTCAAATATGTCACTTTCAAAAAGTTTATAGGCTAAATATTCGATATTTACACGATTTTCGTCAACTTTAAAAACTGAACGACTCAAAGCAGTTCCAACGTAGAAAGCAGATGCTCCTCTATGAACATATATTTTCCCTTGTAAATTAATTGCAAGATGGGGACCCTTATATTTATGTTTGGGCTGGTCAATTATTATCTCGTTTTGTACATCATTAAGATGAACAATATTACTGACAAAGTTCGAAGCTACTACAACATTCTTCACAAGTTCATCGTGAAAATCACATTTCTCGCCCTTGTCAGGACTCATAAGCTCACGTAAGGATACGATTTCCTGTCCTTCGGACACTGACAACATCTGAGAGGTATATCTCACAACATCAAAAGAACAGTCATTTGCAGATAATTCTTTGTTACTGACACGGTATGTTATATTCGAATCAGGGGCTGAGATAGCGTGAAGAACATCTTCGACTTTCAAGACTCTTTGTGATTTATGCTTAAAGGAAAATAATTTTTCAGCATCAATAAAACATATCGAATCGTTGTTGTTCCTACATTTACTAAGAACAATGAGGCTGGTAGATACACCTGTAGATGTAAAAATACCTGATGGCAAATTAATGACCATTTCCAACAAATTGCGACGACATATTTCATTTCTGAGATTACGTACTGTTCCATGATTTTTAAAACACAAACCTCTAGGAACCACAAAGAATCCATAATTGGCATCACCAAACATAAACTTACTTAGGAGAAATTCATCTGCTGTTGAAACACCGAGTTGGTCTCTTTGGAAAGAGTAGAATCTTTCCCCAAAAGGAGGGGTGGAAACAACACAATCAAATCCATAGTCCTGCCAATCCATTATTGAATTTTCTTGTACAAGATGAAAATAATTGATATTATTAAGCTTTAAGCGCATTAGTGCCACATTGTATATGTCACCGTCAAGCTCCTGTCCATAGTATTTTTCAATATTGTTCCCCAAAGCATAGGAAGCAAAACCGGCAAAAGGATTGTATATTTTTTTGCAACCTCTTTCCTTAATCAAAGATAATACGAGTTCTGTAACTTCACGAGGCTGCAGATATTCTCCAAATGAGGATTCTCCAATCAAAATATCCGCACTTGCCGGGAGTATGTCACCTATCTTATCTTCACATACAACGCGAATTTCTGTAACAATATTATCAATGTCATAAGTGTCGAACCCATATGCTCTAAGATCATACTCTACAGAAGCATAATCTTCATTTTGACCTTTTGCTAAACAAAGAATTGACATGGCAGATGAAAGGATTTTATCACCTCGAATGCCTTGAGTATACAATCTCTCATAGACAATGTCACATACTTTTTCTCGAGCCTGGGATATATTAACCATAATCAAACCAAATTAATAAATCAACTTTTTGTCTCCTATCTTTTCTGCCGGCAAAAATACAACTTTCACGTTCACTCATACTGAACCTATTCCCCGTACCTCTCCAATCCCTTCTCAATCCTCATCTTTATCTTCTCCCGGAACCATTCCGGTTCAAGGACTTCCATGTTTTCGCCGAAGGACAGGATCAGTTGCTCCAGCTCGTAGTTTAGATACACTTCGATGGTGATGACGGCACCGGTGGTGTCCTCAGCGACCTTCTTTTGCGTGCCATGGAGCGGCTTGGTGCGGACGTACGGCCACGAGATTGGAGAAACCCACAGCTTGACGAGCGTGAGCTCCGCATTTGAATCTTTGGACACCCCGATCATCTCGTCAAAATAGTCGGCGAAGTTGATGCCGGCGGGTTGGAACGGCACATCCGTCTCTTTGATGCTCAGAATACGGTCGAGGGCGTAGTTGGTCAACGTCTCATAACCCTCATTCCTGGCAATCAGAAACCACCGCTTGTTGTACTGTTTCAGATAATAGGGATAGACCACGTATTCCAACTCTTGGTCCTGCCTGAAACTTTTGTAGGTGATGCACAACGTCCGCTTTTCGCTGATGGCGTTGAACAGCGGCGTGAAGTGGTCCAGCCCTTCCAAATCCATGTTTTCGTCAAACCCGACCACCTCATCCGTGGAAACCTCATCGATTTTCAACGAAGCACCCAAACGGTCGGAAATCTCGGTGATCCAGTCGAACTGCGGCATCCCCTTGAAGCGTTTCAGCAAGCAGAGTGTCTGGATGAGCTGTGCCGTCTCCTCGGGCTTCAGCAGCGGCCTGTAAATGGAGAAGTCGGGATCGGCATAGTGATAGCGGATGTTCCGTCCCTCCCGGAAACTTTCCACATCCGCATTCGGGGCGTAAATCCGCTGAATCTGTTCTATATCGCCGCGAATGGTGTTCATGGCCGACACGGAAGGAAAGTCATGTAGTTCCAATTCCTCATTGCATAATTCCATCATCTCCGCCATCGAATACTTGCGGTTTTTGTCACTCAGACAGCGGTCAATGACCTTGATGCGGACATCTGCATTTTTGGAATTCGGCATACTACTCAACTATTTTAACAAATACGGTTGCAAAAGTAGCATTTTTCGGAATATAAAAATTGCAGGAAACGCGACGTTTTTGCGATGTGGGATGTGAGGATTGTGAACTGTGAATGTAGCGTGTCTCCGACACGCAGACCCGCGCACTGTCCCCTACCCCACACTGCGGCCACCGCCTTGTGTGGGGTTATTAGGATGGCGTGCCTCCGGCACGCGCGCACAGTCGGAGGTTCACGCGGATACACGACACAGAGGCACCAGCGAAGGCGACCGCCGACGAGTAGGAGGCGACGTTGGAAGCATCGCAACAGAAGCCGACAATCCTGCGAAAAACGCGCCCCGCAATTTAACAATTGGCCTGTCGAATTGTTAAACGGCAAGTGCAAACA
>Ga0247611_10002734_pt1 | contig 27609 bp, 26 predicted proteins | sample 177DNAGHGhighgp2_FD_192422 | JGI IMG/M metagenome (GOLD analysis project Ga0247611, IMG submission 192422) | Sheep rumen microbial communities from Palmerston North, Manawatu-Wanganui, New Zealand - 1770 DNA GHGhigh gp2 | ecosystem: Host-associated > Mammals > Digestive system > Stomach > Rumen... | reverse complement strand
AGACTTGGAAATGATTTTTAGTTTGACGTTCAGAATGTCCAAAATGTCATCATCAACTCAAAGCTAGAAATTTAGTTCCTATTTTTTCATGGCTTTTTCAGTGATGAAAATGTGAATATTGTAAAGCTCCAATTTCACGATTTTATCCATTCTTGGAAATTACGAGTGTGATAATATTTGTGTGAGTATTTTTCATTTTTTCAAAAATTTGAGTAAATTATGTTTGAACAGAAGAACCTTATTATTTATATATTATTTTTATAACAATTTCTGCTTGGTTATTGTGGATTATTTTTCTTTATGATATTAAAACTTATGAATTACATATCACAGCAACCGTATTTTTGGCAATAATTACACTATTTTTCACATTATTCTTTGGTTCAAATAAATTAGAAATATTGTTATGAATCTGAATTTTTACTTTGATTTTTGGGCTTATTTACTATTGTTCCAAACTTTATGTAAAGCAAAAATACAAAAAAGATGCTGAATGATTTTGACTATGAGATGTAATTATTGCTCCGATTTTGGGAGTTTGGTTAGTATTCTTTCTAAAACCTTATTGAATATTTGATTGGTGTAATTTAGTTTGTTTATTTATAATTTTTAGTTCATTAGTTTGATTATTATATTTTGGAATTGAAATTTTGATAAAGAAAATCTTCCTTAAAAAGAAAAAATCCAAAAAACCATATGGATTTCAGGCTTCTATTCCATTTTTACCATCAATGATAATTTGATTTATTTTGGAAATTATATTACGAGAACCTATTATTGAGTATTTACTTTTTAATATATAAAATGACAGATATTGAAGAATTAATGAGTAAAATTGAACAAGTTGAAGAAAAACCGATAAGAAATTACAGAGAATTTTCTGTAAAATCAAAAATGAGATTATCCATTTTCATAATACTGTGAATAATGAGTTATTTAACTTGTACAATATCATTATTTTTCTGAAAATGATTTATTATTCCAGCTATCAGCTTTATAATTTTATTTTTATTGATTTATTTTATAGCATTAGACTGTTATAGACTAAAATTTCGTTATGTATGTTTGTCTTTATTTTTCATATTTCTGTTAGAAACTATTGTTTTTATTATATTGCTTTGATTTTCTCGATATTTATTGGCTGAATTAATTTTATTTAATATAGCTATTTGAACTTTATTATTCTTATTATGTTGGCAGTTAAATCATCGTACATGATTTTCTCCATTGTCTTATTTTACTGAATGATGATTTTTTATTGTTAGTTTATTAACGATATTTTTCTGTGTTTTGATGATGTGAAAATATACTCAAATTCCATTTACTTGTGAAGATATCGAAAATTTTCCAACCAAAATAGCGGAAACGACAACTAATCCATTAAAAAACACACGAAATAAAATTATTTCACGATTTAAAGAAGACGAGGAGACTTTTGATATGCCAGATTTTTATGCAATATGAAATCCATTATCTAAATCTACAGATTTAGCGAGTGCTGATGCTGTGGAATGATTTTTTACAAATATTAGAAATAGTATAGAAGACCAAACGGTTTGAATAACAAAAAAAGTTTCTAAATCTACATGTAAGCAATATATCAAAATTTTACAAAAAACTCAAAAAAGCTGATGAATTCAGATTGCGGGAATAGTTATAGGATATTTATTATTGGTTTGAGTTTTTAAAATTTTACTTTGGGTAGTTAGTATTATTTGATTTATATTGTTTATAATTTTGCGTATATTTGGGGTATATAAATATGAAAAAAGGATGGTAGAAAAAGAAGTAATTGTTTAAAATATGATTATTTGTAAAAGTTGCACCATTTTTCCAATATACAATTTTCACATTTTGGTTTTTTAGCTGTACAATAGTATCTCCCAAATAGAATCAGGCTATGATGTGCAATTCTTTTCCATTTTTTTGGAACAGCTTTTTCTATTTCTTTGGAAGTATCTGAATGAAAAACAATTTATCCAGCATGAAATCAGATTTTTAATGCTTTTGATAAAACACCGTTTGATAAGGTGAAAGTAGTGATAATTTGACAGGATCCATACCATTGAGAATGAGAAGCTCATTGACTATGTTTTTCAGTTCAGGATGGGGTAACTATTCCTCCATCACTTAGGAATATCTACAAAGAAATGAATTCAGATTTATGACTTACTCCTCCAAAATCTGGAAATTTGACAAAGTGGACACAGGAGTGAGTATTTCTTTTGAATGCTACTTTGACAGTTAGAAAAGATACACCAAACTCACATAAAGATATAGGTTGGCAGACTTTTACGGATGCAGTTATCAAAATTTTATCGGAAAAAAAAGAACATTTAGTGTTCATTTTACGATGAGCTTTTGCTCAGCAGAAAAAAAGTTTAATCGATGAAAGTAAACATTATGTAATTTGTTCAGCTCATCCATCTCCATTTTCTGCTGATCGTGGATTTTTTGGAAGTAAACCATTTTCAAAAACCAATAAGTATTTAGAAGAAAATTGAATTACTCCAATAAATTGGGATTTAAATTAATGGTTATAAAAAATACACCACTTTTGTAATACACAATTTTCACATTTAGGTTTTTTTGCGGTGCAGTAATATCTTCCAAATAATATTAGTGCGTGATGGGCAATTTTTTTCCATTTTTTTGGAACTACTTTTTCTATTTCTTTGGAAGTTTCTAAAGGTTCATTAGTTTTTACTATTCATAAACGATTGGCTACTCTATGAACGTGGGTATCTACCGCAATTAAATCATGTTTATATCGCACATAAAGAATTACTTTTGCAGTTTTTTCTCCCACTCATGGCAGTTTAGTCAATCATTCTAAATTTTCTGGTAAATAATATCAATATTTATTCAGGCATTCTTTTTCATTTTTAGTTAATTTAATTTTTTTATTTTCAGCTAATTCAACCAATTTTTTAGCAGTTTCTCTGATGTGTTTAGCTTTCATTTTGTAATAATTTACTGAAGAAACTTGTTTAGTAAATCTCTCTTCAGAAAACTTCAAAACATCATTTGGATTTTTAACTTTCAAAAAAAGTTTATCAGTAACTACATTTACTTGTCTATCTGTAGTTTGTGCAGATAGCATTACTGCAACGAGCAATTGAAATGGAGTTTCAAAATTTAATTCAGTATCTGGATTTGGAAAAAGTTCCAAAAGTTTAGTGAAAATTTCGTCGTAATCTTTTTTGGTCATTATTTTTTCTTATTTTCTAAATTTTCTTTTGGGTAACGATTCAAATATATTGTTAAAATTATTCATATTAAAATAAATATTACAAAAAATCGTTGGCTTTTGGTGAATGGTCAAGTAAATTCTGATTGAGAATCTTGTCTGAGATATTCAAACAAAAATCTGATTATGCTATATCGGAGTAAGAAAATTACTCAGATTTTTCAGATTTTTCGTTTGTTATTTTTTATCTGTTTGATAAAAATAATTAGCAATGTGATGAATAATAATATTCATTCAAAGATGATGGAAAGTAAATTTGTATTAATTCTGAGTGATGCATCAATTTTATTGTAAATATGCAAAAATCATAACGAAGTCAAAGTTGATATAGTTCACTCAGTTCGTCAAAATGGGTTTGTGAATATGATTCAGTATAATTCTTGATTTAAGAAGTTTCATAGCCTTCAGAATGCTATACATATCGGTAGTATACAGCATAACAAGTCTAATAAAATTAAGTATTCTTTTCGTGAAAATTTTTTCTTCCAAATAAAAATAGTGACTCAAAGAATCACTCATAATATTCACCCTATGAAAGACATTCCTCATTGTCGGATTTTGAATATATCTAATGGATTGTTTACAAAATATTGAAAATCATATATTAGCACATGGCCTAGTCTTCATCATATTAAAACTCATAAAATCAGAATTATGAATAAGTTTTCCAGTTCATTTTCTAGTAAATCTTGTAACTTTGAAAATTTGTGAAAATATTTTTTCCTTCAGACGAAAAATAAAAAACAGTAGGCTAATAAAAAGCCTATCAAATAAAAAATTCAATATCGGTATATATTTATTCAAAAAATTGAGAAAGCTATCATAAAAGAATCAGATTTTATCTAAAGAATATTTTTTGGTAAATCATCTGTAATCAGAGTTTTATACTGTTAGAATTTTTCTGTCATTTTCAGAGGCTATAGTCTGTATAGCGAATATGTACTGGAATTTCTTTTGTTCTAAAATGATTTTTTTGCATTTGTTCGTTTAGTTCATTTGCGTAGTGCATTCAATCGGCAGTGAGCTGGATTTTCTTTAATGCTTCAATATCTATTACTCTATATCCGTTATGAGGATCTGAAACTTTGATTCAATAAAATATCTTGGTAACGATTTTGGATATCGTTAAAATTCTTTTTCTAGATTTTGGAATATTGTATGATGATCATCATTTAATGAAACGAGATCCCAAGTATGCATCGATTTTTCAGTTATCTTTCTGAATGTGAGAGATGAATGTATCCATATCCTTTATATCCATCTGTCCATCGGGATCGAATCAAACAAACCGTTTAACTTTTAAGTCTTCAGCATATTTTTGTATGAATTTATATCATGTTTGGTTTGCTGCTCATCATCATCTGTTTATTTTATGAGTTAGAATTACAAAAATACAATCTGGGTGTTTTTCTTTTTCTTTTTCAAGTATTTCCTGTGAGTTATCTTTTGAGCCATCATTTATGAAAACTAGTTTTTTGAATCATGCATTTGTGATTTCATTAATTACTTGTTCAAGCATAGATGCTTCATTATAAACTCTGATATTGAAAACAAATTCATCTTTAAAGTCTGAATTTTTGTATTTTTTAATTTTTTCTTTTTCTTCTTCGTATCATTTTTCTATAGCTAATGCTGAAATAAGTTTTGTAACTTGCTGAGAATCTTTGATATTTTTGTTGTATAGTGTGATGTAGAAATATGCTAAAACAATTATCGAGACATATACAAGTAAGTCAGCTCATCTCGCAATTCCAAAGAAAGATCAAAAACTATTTAACGCATTCATATTCAATGAGAATAGAATTAGCAAAAAACTACCTCAAATAAATACGATTAAATGTAGAATATTTGCTTTTTTACGTTTGAATAAATCAACTCAGAAAAGAAAAAATATTACAGATGCGATGATTATAATGAACTGAAGTAAGCTTAAATGCATTAGTTGTTTAAATATATAAACGTTATTTTAGAATGATATCTTCTATTTCTGTTTTATATCCGATTTCTGATAATTTTTGATTTATTTTTTTTATGATATTCAACTTTTCTTTAAAAATCTGAATTTTTAGACTTTGTTCTGTAGTTTTAATAAACAATCTATTATGTCTTACATATCAAGTTAAAAATTCATCTTGTGTTTCTGTATCAATTTTCTCAATATTCAAATATGATTTAATTTCATTCATTGCAATACTTCCAATCATATTTTTACCACGATGTTGAATGGATAATCTTTTTCTCATTATATCTTTTATTCCATCCATATTCAGAGTTATAAATTATAAATATTATTTCTTTTTGGCTGTAGTTTTTTTCTTGGTTGTTGATTTTGTAGTTTTTTTAGTTCATTTTTTAGTAGCCGTTATTCCAATTATTCAAAGACAATCTTCTAATGTTAAATCTGTAGCATCTTTTCCTCATTTCGGAATTTTATAATTTTTCTTGTTATATTTGATATATGGACCGTAAGGACCGTTTAAAACTTCAATTTTTTCCTTTTCGTATTCGAATTGATTGATGTTTTTATTGTTTTCGAATTCTAATTTTTTCTGAATGATAGGGATTGCTTGCTGGAGTGTAATTGTGTGAGGATTTAGCGGTTCTTCAGGATTTTTTGGAATAGATGCAAAAATGTTTTTGTATTTTAAATATGGTCAGAATCTTCCAATTGCTGCAGTAATTTTTTCTCATTCATATTGTCATACTTCTCTAGGAAGAGCAAAACACTGTAATGCTTCCTCAAGAGTGATTGTTTCCAATGACTTATCACTAGGAAGGTTTGCATATTTTTTGTCTGGATCGTCAGAATTTCAAATCTGAACAAATGGTCAGAATTTTCCAGTCCTAGCTATTATAGGTTTTCCAGATTTTGGATCTTCTCACAGAACTATTTCCGATATAATTCTGTCTACTCATTGAGCTTTGACTACTTCATCATGAAAAGGTCCATAAAATTCATGCATCATTTTTATCCACTGAATTTTTCCTTCAGCAATTTCATCGAAATCCGTTTCAACTGATGCTGTGAAATTATAATCCATAATATTTTCAAAATTCTGTACCAAAAAATCTGTCACATCTCTTCATGCTTGAGTAGGAAATAGTTTTCACTTTTCGGCTCAGCTATTCTGACTTTTAGTTTTTTCAGAAATATTTCAATTTTCCAATGTAATTTCTGTATAATCTCTTTTTTCTCAGTCTCTATCTTCTTTGACTACATATTTTCTATCCTGTATTTTTGTAATGATTGAGGCATATGTAGATGGACGTCAAATTCATCTTTTTTCTAGTTCTTTTACAAGGCTGGCTTCTGTATATCTAGGTGGATGCTTCTTAAATTTTTCAGTGCTGACTATTTTAGACATATCTAAAACTTCTCATTTTTCTAGTTTTGGTAATAAAACTGTGTCTGAAGTTTCATCATCATCAGTTCATTCGGAGTAAATTTTTAGAAATCAGTCGAAAGTGATAACTTCTCACTCCGCAACAAATTTACTTTTCGCTCCAGAGACATCTATTGTAACAATTGTTTTTTCTATATTTGCTGGCGCCATTTGAGAAGCAATAGTCCTTTTCCATATCAAATCGTAAAGTTTTTTTTGAGATGGATCATCTCATGCATTACGGATTTCTAAATGTGCAGGTCTGATACATTCGTGTGCTTCTTGTGCTCATGCAGATTTAGTTTTGTAAGCAGTAGGCTTTGAATATTTTTCTCCATAATCTTTTATAATTTCTTGTTTGGCCGCATTTACTGCATCTTGTGAAAGATTTACAGAATCGGTTCTCATATATGTGATTTTTCATGATTCGTATAATTTTTGAGCAAGTTGCATTGTGCGAGAAACTGAAAATCATAGTTTTCTACTAGCTTCTTGCTGTAATGTAGAAGTGGTGAATGGAGCAGATGGAGCTCTTTTTCATGGCTTTTTTTCTACATTTTCTACACTAAATTTTGCTGTTTTACAATACTCTAAGAATGGGATAACTTCATCAGATTTTTTGAATTCTTTGTCTAATGTAGCAGGAAATGATTTTTTTGCATTTCATGAAAAAGTTCCAACCGTTTTGAATGTTGAAGAACTATTAAATTTTTCTATCTCTCTTTCTCTTTCAACAATCATACGTACAGCTACAGACTGGACCCTTCATGCAGAGATTCATCAAACTACTTTTTTCCATAAGACAGGTGAAAGCTCAAATCATACTAAATAATCTAAAACTGATCTAGCTTGCTGTGCATCTACTAGATTCATATCAATTGTTCTTGGATTTTGGACAGCATTTTTTATAGCTTTTTCTGTAATTTCATGAAATACGATTCTAGGAGTTTTGTCTATGGGTAATCATAATTCGTTGGCTACATGCCATGCAATAGCTTCTCATTCACGGTCCTCATCGGTTGCGAGCCATACTTTGTCGGCATTTTTTGCTAAACTCTTAAGCTCATTTACTGTTCTCTTTTTTTCTGGATTGATTTGATATAAAGGCTTAAAATCATGTTCAATATCTACTCATTTACCATTTCTAGGTAATTCTACAATATGACCAAGAGAAGCTTTTACTTCAAAATCTGATCATAGAATTTTTGTTATGGTTTTTGATTTTGCTGGAGACTCTACAATAACGAGATTCTTTGCCATATTTTTTTACAATTATATAAATTGGATTTACTGTTCTTGATAGTATAAAAGTAAGAGAAAAATGCAAGTTAGATAGATAAAAATAGATAAACAAATTTATTCACTAGTAATTTTAATTCTGGATTTTATTACAGGAATTGAGTTATATCGTAGAGGTGTAGAGATTTTTACACTTCAAATTTCATCATAATTGCTTAAAATAAAATTTCTAGCATCATCTATGTTCATTCCAGCAATTCAATTTTTTATTTCTGGAATAATTTGTTTTGTATCTTTATTAAAATCGTATGTTTGAATAATGTTTATTTGAGTAGGTATAGAGTAAATTTTTCAGATTTTTTTTATTTCATATGTATTAGTTGTATTTGAATCTTTTAAAAATTGTAGTGTGTCTGAATCTATTTTGATAATTAAATTATTTTCTGTTTGTCTTTCATTAATATATGTCATAAATATTTGATATAAGTCTGACCGTAAAACATAAATATAATTGTAAGTTACATAAGCATTTCAGTTTATAGTAGATGTGTTATCTCAACTTGACTGGTAAATTTCAATATTATTAATATTTGTAGTTGTGATAGTTTCAAAAGGAAGAATAAATCATCATGTTATTGGAAAATTATCGTTGACTATTTGCATTTTTTTGGAATAAACTTGATCAATTAATTTTTCTTTGATTTGATTTATGTCTTCATCTGTTACAGTTCAAATAGATTCACTATCCCATCAATAAAAATCCTCAATACTTTCAGCCCAAATGTCTTTTGTGATTGATGATTCTTCTAATTTGGTTATGTGCATTTGTGTTTTAAATGGAATATTTCAACGAATACCTATTAAATTTCAATTGCTGTCATATTCATCAGCTTTTACTGTTATAATAGTTTCTGATGGATTTTTTTCTGTTCATGTAGAAAGAGTAAAATCTTCTGTAGCACGGAATATTAATCAATCGGAAGTATTAAATTGTGTATTTTTTACGATTACAAACTCTTTATTTTTTTTATTGTAGATTTTAATTTTTCATTGAGATGGTTTTGAAATATATTTACTGTTTGCTGTAGAAATTGTTAAATCATGTTTGTAGTCTAATGATCAAGTATAAAACGGAACATATAAAAATCTAGTTTCGTTAGCAGAAGATGGGTCGTTATTTGGATAATAACGCACGTTATATATGATGGTTTCTGTGTTTTCTGATGGCTGAATGTTAATTTTTGCGTTAGGAACAATAAGAGATATTATAAATCGTAGAATTCATAATATCAAAAATAATTCAAGAAAAAAAATAAATACAAATAAATATTTTTTACTTTCATAAGTTTGTAGATGGAATTTTTTGATATTGAAAAAAAAGAGATAGAATATATTTATAGCTTTTTGTATGTGTCTTTTTTTTTCAAAATTAACATTCAATCAAATAGACTTTAAATAATCTCTATTTTTTTTATTTTTTGTAACAAAAATTGCATCAATTTTATTTTTATCAATGATATCTTTTATTTGATATCACCACCGTTCGTTGTCAAAAAGTGAATGTTCAGGATCAATAAAAATTTCCACATTTCTGTGTGATGGAATTTTTTCTAAAGATTTGAATATTTTGTATAAACTATCTGTTTTTGCAAAGAAGAACTTCATAATAAATTTTGAACGTGAGGTTTTAAAATCTTTTCCTTTTTCGGCTTATAGCTGTAATTATTCAATGGACTATTACAATAAACGAGGTATATTGTTTTATATCTAGTGTTGTTCAGAGAAAAGATATTAATCAATATCTAGGATAAGATTGGAATAAAAATACGATATTTAATATAATTAAAATTCAAATAATTCACCGCATTCATAGTCAATTTTTTTTGAAAATAATACTAAAAATGGAAATGATTACATGGATAATGAGCACGCCAAACGATATGAATAATCATATAGGAAAAACTCCATCAAATTTAGTTAATGCACTATTGTCTGTTAAAGAGCGTATTGCAAATATACTATCAGTTGGTTTTCAAATTATAGAATCTCATAATGTGATAAAAATTCAGAATATTATGAGAGAGTTGGCAAGAGATAAAAATATAATATCAGCCCAGATTTTTTTATTTTCAGTTCTTTTTATGCTAGAAAAGAATAAAGAAATAGATATTCGTGAAGCTACAAGTAATCATACAAAATGAAAATTAAAATTTTGAGGACTAAGTATAGTTAGAAAATTAGAAATTGATGATGGAATATATATTCAAGTTTCTAGGGCGAAAGATATATAACGTCATAGTATGTATGAAAAAATTATTCGTCATGGCAATCGATAAAATAGTTTCAGAAAATCCTGATGGTTTCTTTTGGTTAAAATTCGAGCTGTAACTAAAAATATTATAAAAGACAGAATGATACCAATACTCATCATGGAAATTTGGATTCAAAACAATTCAATGTATGGATACATAACCTTAAATAATAATTAAAATATTATACCCTATCTAAGGTATTGTATAATTTTTGTTTCTCTGATTCATGAAATTCTAATAATTCCAGGATAATCAAGCTGATCTTCGATTTTTATTCAGATTTCTTCTAAAACTTTTTCTACATCTTGGTCTGGAACTTCCTTTGGATTTACATAAACCATAATTTCTCTTCACGCTTGCATAATGTGAACTTTATCTACTCATTCAACTTCGGTGATGAGTTTTTCTAGTTCTCACATTTTTTCAATGAATAATTCTTTTGTATCAAATCTGGCTCATGGACGAGATGCAGACATTGCATCTGCTGCTGCGACTACCCAAGAAATTGGGTGAGTCATTGCTACATCGTAGTGGTGAGATTCTGCAGCATTGATTATAATTGGATCCATTCACCATTTTCTAAGTAAGTCAGCTCATAATTTTGTATGAGATTCTCATGTAGTTGAAAGAATTTTTCATACATCGTGAAGTAATCAAGCTTTTTTGGCCATAACAGGATCTAATCATACCTCAATTGCTATAGCTTCAGCGATTCTTGCTACTTCTACTGAATGCTGCCATAAACTTTGTCCATAACTGAAACGTAAGAAGAATTGTCATATTGTTTTTACAATTTCAGGGCTCATCATAGGAAGATTCAATATGCTTAATGCTTCCTTTCATTTTTCGATAAAAGTCTGTTCCAAGTCAGCAACAACCTGATTATAGATTTTTTCAATATACATAGGATTGATTCTTCCATCTTTTACCAATTTTTCCAAAGTTTGAGCTGCAATAAATCTTTTCTCATGATCAAATGAAGAAAGTTTTACACATCAAGGTGTATCGTCGATAAGTAATTCAACTCATGTTGTTTTTTCGAAAAAAGAAATATTTCTTCATTCTCTTCAAATTAATTTTCCTTTGAATTCCTCATTAGGTAAATCTACAGTTTTTGTAGTAAATTCATCAATATTTTGGGTAGCTAATTTTGGTAAAGATTGTACAATAATTTTTGCTGCTTCAGTTTCAGCTTCTTCAGTTTTGATTGTCTTGTATTTTTCTACGAAACGTTCAATTTCAGAAGCTTGTTCTTTTTCAATCATGGCAAAAATCTGCTCTTTAGCTTCCTTTGGAGAAAGTTTTCAAATTTCTTCCAATTTATCCATTTGTTGTTTTACTACATCTTCAGCTTGCTGGCGCAAATCGAGAACTTTTTTCTTTTCTTCTTCGAGTTTTTCTAATCTTTGTTCCATCTTTTCTTCTCTATCCAAGAGACGATTTTGGATTTCTTCCATTTTTGCTAATCTTTGTTCTTCAATTTTTTCAGCTTTTTTTTCGGCTTCTGCAATACGTTCTTCTCATTTTTTCTTAGCTTCTTCTATGATTTCTTCTTCTATTTCTTTGGCTCTAGCCATTCTTTCTTTGAACTTTATGGCTTTTTCTGTCATGGTTTTTTTGTACCCAAAAAATCATCAAATTCATCAAATAATTACTCCTCAAATTATGAGGAGAATGGCGATAGGTGTAGACATTTATATGTTTATCTGAATTGTAAAATAATACAAATTTATGTATTTATTTTGATAGTATAGATAATTTTGACTAAAAATGCAAGTGGAAAATCTAGGTATTTTTACGTTTTTAAATTGTTTAAATAAAAAAGTCTTAAAATTTTTGCATAGAATAAAATTTTGATTATAATAGGAGTGAGAATTTTATTTTCTTTTTATATGTAAAAGTAAAAAAATGGCAGATATTACTGATAATACAAGTGGTAATCTTGTGGGTGATAATATGAATCAAAACCAAAACATGACTGAAGTTTCTGTTTGAAATAATTCTGAGGGAGTAACTTTGGAAAAATGAACATTGGAAGATGGTTCTGTTATTTTGTCAGATGGAAAAGTTATGAATCCTGGAGATTATTTATTATATCTTTCTCAGTTAATGATTCATAATAAGAGTTCTGATATATATTTTACGTATTGAGAAGAACCTGCAATTAGAATTTATGGAGAAGTTCATAGAGTAATGACGGCTCCGAAATTGGAAGATGCTACTTTAGAGGCTGTATCAAATATTTTGATGACGGAAGAAGATCAAGATTTATATAAAGAGAATTTGAGTTGTGATATTTGATATTCTGTTCATGGACGTCGTTTTAGAATTAATATTTCTCGTCAAAGATGACATAAAATGATTGTGGCTAGACTACTTGAAGAGAAAATTTTAACAATTCAGGAATTATGATTACCCGATATTTTGAGAACATTAACTAAAAAAACAAGTTGAATAGTGTTTGTAGCGTGACCAACAGGATCATGAAAATCTACTACATTAGCAGCAATGATTGAAGAGATTAATATTACAAGATCAGCACATGTTATTACTATAGAAGATCCTATTGAGTATGTTTTTGAGCCAAAAAAATCATTATTTGAACAAAAGCAGTTGGGTAAGGATGTAATTTCCTTTGCGTCAGCGATGAAATATGCAATGAGACAGAGACCTGATGTTATTTTGTTTGGAGAAACCAGAGATCCAGAGTCTTTGAAAAATGCTATTTCTTTGGCAGAAACATGACATTTAGTTTTGACAACAATTCACTCTAGATCTGCTGAACAAACTATAAATAAAATTATTTCAATGGTGCCAGAAGATGAGCAGCCAATTATTAAAAATCAGATTTCTGAAAATATGACAGCTGTGATTGTTCAAAAATTAATAACAACAGTTGATTGAAGATGAATGGTACCAGCTCATGAAATTTTGTTAAATAATAAGGCAGTAGAAAATACGATTCGTGAAAATAAAATGAATCAGATGAGGAATGTAATGTATACATATAGAAATAGTGGAATGTGTTTATTGGAAGATAGTCTTCTTAATTTAGTAAAAATGAAAAAAATTACACCAGAAATGGCGATGTTTAATGCAAATGATCGTGGCACATTAAAAAGAGAATTGACTGAAAATGGATTGATATAATAAAATGTTTTCTTAAAATGTGTTGTATATCATAGAAATATTTGTTTAGTTTTTTAAATTTTAATATTTTTTTTATGGATTGTTTGATTTTAGCGTATAAATGAACATCTAGAAATTTGAGAAAAGTTATAGTTTCAATATTAAAATCCTGATTAGCTAAAAATGTAAAAAAGATGAATTATATTCAAAATTATTCTATGACTGATGATAAAAAAATAAAAAAAGAAGAAGAAAAGATTTTTTTGGTTTATACGCAACATAAAGAAGAGTTGCAAAACTTTTTGTCTAAAAATTTTCAATGAATAGAAAAGATAAGTATAAATTAATTTAATTTTGTGGTAAAAAATGAGAAAACAGCAAACGATACAATTATTACAGTTTGTTTTTGTATGGGTTTTTGTGTGGTTGTTTGTTGTTTTTGTAATGAAAAGTTCTTTTGTAGATTTTATACTTAAATATTGGTTATATTTTTTGATAGTCAGTTTTTCTTATTTTTATTATTATTCTATTCAGTATGAACCTGATAAGAAGTATGAATTAATAAGAAATATTATAATTTTTTGAAATGTTTATCTTTTTTTTCATATATTTTTTCGTCCATTATTGAATATTTCACATCAATTATTTGTACTTTTATGATTAATAGTTTTGTGAATATTATGGACTACAAAATTAGAAACTAGATGGAAATATGTTTTACAAATAATTTGATGATTTTTTAGTTTTTTTATTATGATTTCTGGAATGTTTTATTTTTATCCAGAACTTCCAGATATTGATTGATTTTTGGAATGAAGAAATTGTGAAATATTAGTTTTATGAGTGGATGATAGAATAAAAAAGACGGAAGCCTATATTAGGATAACAGATATTAGAAATGATAACGATTTTGAAATTTATCCATTTTTTAAAAAAACTTTAAATGATGATGTAAAAATATCTTATCCATCAGTGAAAAAACAAAGAAATGAAAATATGATAATAAAAACTCCTGAATGAGATCTGTTTTGGTTGTTTCCTCAATCGGAAATCCAATTGGAATTTTCTTGATGAAAAGTGAAAAAAGTATCTAAAATTAATTGAAAAATCTGATTTTTGTCGTGAGTTTTTGATTCAGGTATAGAATATTCATGAGATATAGAAATGTTAGATCAAAAACAACAGGAACGAATTATTTGAATACAGAGCTGATATAAAAGTGAATTAGTTTCCCATTTAAAATGACAAATTGCAAAAAGTAACATAGCATGGGCAAATAATACTATTATGTATAATATTGATGGAAAATTAATTCAGTTTTTATCAAAAATGTTTCCAAATACATTTGGTAATAATTTGCGTAATTATAAAGAATTTCAAAAATATTTTGGTTGGTTTGATAATTGAGTTGATTTAGGTAGATACTCATTAAAACATTGATCACAATCTTTTGGATTATTATGGTGAAAAATGAAGGAAAATATGAATGTATGAAAAAATAATACATATGGTTGGTTTAAAAAACCAGAAAAAAGATAATTTTGTTCGATTGATTTTTCAGATTTATTTATTATATTTTTTTTAGTTTATTTTTTATTTATGAGAGTGGATAAAAAGCAATTATTTATAGATAGTCCGGATAATGTATTGTATGATATTTTTTTGAAGTGATTAAATGAAGAGACGATTAAAAAAATATCATTTGATCTACAGGAGCCAGATTGGATGCTCCAGTCTAGATTGGAATCTTTTAAGATTTTTCAAAAATTTAAAAAACCAGATTTTTGACCAGATATTTCATCGATAGATTTTGATAATTTAGTATATTATGCCAAACCTAAGAAGTGATTTGTATGAGCAGCAGATTCATGGGATAAAGTACCTCAGAATATCAAAAATATCTTTCAGCGTCTAAATATCCCAGAAGCAGAACAGCAATTTTTAGCATGAGTGGGGGGACAGTTTGATTCATCAGTAGTTTATCATAAACTCAAAGAAAAACGACAAAAAACCTGAATAATTTTTGATGATATTTCCGTAGCAATACGTGAGCATTGAGATTTAGTGAAAAAATACTTTATGAAACTTGTGCCACCTACAGATCATCAATTTGCTGCACTTCATGGAGCAATTTGGAGTGGTGGGACTTTTGTTTATATTCCTGAATGAATTCAGATTTCTGATCCTTTGCAAGCATATTTTCGTATGAATACATATGAATGATGACAATTCGAGCACACTCTTATCGTTCTTGAAAACTCAACAAGTTGTAGCTATATTGAATGATGTTCTGCACCAAAATATGATAAACGTTCACTACATGCAGGTTGTGTGGAGATTTTTGTAGGTAAAAATTCATCAATGCGTTATACATCCGTGGAAAATTGGTCATTAAATACATTTAATCTGAATACAAAACGTGCATTAGTTGAAGAAAATTCTCATATGGAACGAATTGGATGAAATTTAGGTTCATGAGCTACAATGCTCTATCCATGCTCGATTCTTAAATGAGATAATTCTACATCGGACAATCTTTCTTTGGTTGTTGCATCCAAAAACCAACATCAAGATGTATGAACTAAAGTTATTCATATATGAAAAAACACATCGTCAAATACAATTTCAAAATCTATTTCCAAATCATGAGGAGTAAATACATATCGTGGATTAGTTCAGATTCAAAAATGAGCAGAAAATGCTGTAGCTTCTACACGTTGTGATGCTTTGGTGTTGGATGAAATTTCAGTTTCAGATACGATTCCTACTATTCAAATCAAAGCAGATGATGCAACAGTTTCTCATGAAGCAACAGCTGGAAAAATTGATGAGAACCAGCTTTTTTATTTGATGAGTAGATGACTGAGTGAAGAAAAAGCTATGGCTATGATAGTAAATGGATTTATTTCATCGGTTACCAAAGAATTGCCACTGGAATACGCATGAGAACTGAATCATCTGATACAATTGGAGATGGAGAATAGTGTATGATAATATGTTTTATTATTTTTTATTTCTTTTGTCGGTGTTTTTTTAGTTTTCTTCTGATTTATAATCAGAATGTTATAAATTTTTTTGAGAAAATAAGGATGGTAAAAAAGTCTGTGAAAATTTGACAGAAAAAATTTTTTGGATATAATTTACTAGTAAAATATTATTTTATAATCTAAAACAAAAAGGTATGAAATTTTCAAAAACAGCTGTATTAACATTATCATGTGTGTTTTCAGTAGCTGGATTCTGACTTTTGGCTGTATCAGCATCAGACAGAAATATTTCTTTTGAATTGTCAAAAATGGTTCAACATATGCAGAAAGTAATATTAATCACGACAGGTGATGATACGAGGGCAACAATTACAAATAGAGGTGATGATTTAGTTGGATTAGAAACAAATAATTTTATTTTAACTCAAACGTGAGAGAATGAGAACAAAATTTTATGAAGTAGTTCATCAATATTATGATGAATAAAAAATGAAATAACTAACTGAGAATACGATGTGGTTTTAGCATGATCGTGAAATAAAATAATTAATTCTAAATTTTCTGCAATTTTGTGATGAGAATCAAATGAGTTATCAAATTCGGATAGTTCTGCAATTCTTGGATGAAAAGGTAATAATTTGAAATGAGTAGCTTCTGTGATACCGTGATGATTGAATAATACTATATCTGGAGATAATTCAGTGGTAGTATGAAATAATAGTCATGTGACTTGAAATAATTCAATAGCTCTATGATCTGGTTCTAATGTAAATGCAAATAATTCATTTTTGTGGACAGATTGAGAACATTGAGATGAAATTTTATCAGTAGATAATGTCTTTTCTGTAATATCAAGAAGTGGAATGGTAATAAATACAGGTACAGCAAACAGAATGGCAAAATTAACAATTCGATGACCTATTATTGTTTCAGAAAGTGTTAATGATGATAATATTGTATGTGAAGGTGGAAATTGATGATGAATTTTGAAAGTGAAAAGGAAAGATAATAAAATTTGTCTGTGTTGTTGTAATTGATCTGGATGGAATTCAATGTTTGGTAATCAATGAAATTGTACTTCTGTATGTAAAGATCCAATTACTCCACTATGTGGAAATAGCGTGGCAAAAATATGTACTGTTAATGAAAGACAATATTCATGATCTTGTATTCATTGAAATGTAGTAGAATGAACGTGAGCATATCTGATGGATAAAAATGATATATTACATTGGTCATGTCAAACAGATGATGGACAGTCTGTGAGCTGTACATGAACTGTTGATACTCGTGTATGATGTCATTAAGAAAAATTATCATAGAAAAATAATAAAAATGATATAAAAAGATTTATAAAACTTTGTTTTGTAAAAAGTCAATCTTTCTTAAAAATTACTTGCTATTTTAGAGATTTTTTCTATAAGTAGAATCAGATTTTTATATGTTAGTAAAAATAAGTCATGGTAAAGATTACTACTTCTGATGTAAAAAAATGATCAATTCTTTTGATTGATGGAAAACTTGTAAAAGTTAGTGAAACTTCACATAACCACACTTGAAGATGATGAGCTGTGGATACTTACAAGGTAAAAGATATAGTTACATGAAAAACGAATATGTATACTTATAATTCTTGAGCTGTTTTAGAACAGGCTGAAATAGCTACTCAGAATGCTGTTTATCTCTATAATTCTGGTGATACATACTCTTTCATGGAAAATGATACTGGAGAAATTTATGATATTGATAGAGATAAGATAGATGATATAGTTGGATATCTCAAAGATAACTTGGATGTATATCTACAGATGTTCCAGGGAAATGTAATAAATGTAATTCTGCCTTCTACTATTACGTACAAGATTGTATCTACAGTGCCAGGTGTAAAATGAGATAGAGCTCAAGCATGAACTAAACCTGCAACTATCGAAACATGAATGGAAATTCAAGTACCTCTTTACAAAGAAGAATGAGATGAAGTGGTAGTAAATACTTTGACAGGTACAGTTAATTAATTTTTTATAAAACCTCACCCTTACCCTCTCCTATTAGGAGAGGGGATTTTGTTTAAAATAAAAAATCACTCTTGAAGAGAGCTTTCTATTATTTACCGGGAACAGGACTCGAACCTGCACACCGTAAGGCACTTGGTTCTAAGCCAAGCGTGTCTACCAATTCCACCATCCCGGCACCTTACTAATAATTTTTTTAATTTTCGGGACCTAGGATTCGAACCTAGAACCCCCAGATTCAGAGTCTGATGCTCTACCAATTAAGCTAGTCCCGACTGTCAAATCTTTTTTGGTTGCGGAGGATGGAATTGAACCACCTACCTTCGGGTTATGAGCCCGACGAGATACCGTTTCTCTACTCCGCAATAGCTATTAATTTAATTTTGGCTGGGGAACCAGGATTCGAACCTGGACAAACGGAGTCAAAGTCCGGTGTCCTACCATTAGACGATTCCCCAATATTTTGGCGATTAGTAACTGCTGAGGAAGGGACTCGAACCCTCAAGCCATAAGGCATACGCACCTCAAGCGTACATGTATACCAGTTCCATCACCTCAGCATTAATTATGCTGCTATTTTTTATTATAGCAATCTTCTATAAAAAATCAAACAAAAAAAATAAAAATCAGAATTTTTGGTTTTATTATCTAAGATATTCTTCGGCTGTGATTTGGTATTCTATTAATTCCCAAAATTTATTTATTCATTTTAAAGTGTTTAAAAAATCTCATCATGATTGTAAGATATATCATCTAAGTCAAATGAATTCATTATCGACTAATCAATTTCATTCTTGTACTTTGAACACTGATAATGTAGAATTTCGTAGATTATATTCTTTGTGTTTATCCATATACTGTTTGTATAAAAGATAAATGGCGTTTATTATTTCAGAATCTTCTAGAGAACCGCGAATTCATCGTCATCGAATTCTAACTGGTGATTCTATAGGAGAAAAAGGTAAATTTAATTTTTTGATAGCAGAAAATTCAGATTTTTTGTTTGGTAAATATTGGTTTACAATATCACGATCTGATAAAAATCAAAATCTTATTCATACAAAATTATAAATCTGAAAACATATGGACGGAAAGTATTCACATTCGGGAGTAGAAATTATATTTGATATAGCTTTTATATTTGGTATGTTGTATTTTTGTAGAGCGTTTGAATCAATTCGAGTTTGTAAATTGTAGCTATCGTTATTTGTTTTGAAATAATGTAATAAAGCATACCATACAATGTCTTGATATTCTCGTTTGAATCATTTATCATAAAAGTCTTCAGAATTTATTCCAAAGAATAAAGGAAAAGATAAAGCTCTAATGGGTTTTCGATTGAGGACAAATTCTGATATTTCATAAAAATTATTTATTGGTGATGATGAAATACTGTACATAATCATAGGATCAGCAGAAAAGGGAAGGAAGGAAATTTGATTGTTTTGTGTGATGGGAATCAATAAATCATCAAAATATGGCTGTATGTTATTTTGTGGAGAAAAAGTTCTTGTGGATATTTTTTCGTTTCGATCATATGGAAAAAGGAATAGATCAGCATCACTAAAATTTGTATCAAAAAGCTGATCTCTATAGAGATTTAAATCGTCGACAAAGATAAATTTCATGTAAATTTTTTGTTCGCTATATAAGTCTTCTGCAAATTTTTTTCGTCCAGAATTGTAAAAATATTTGGGCATCATTACTTTGATTTCTATGTATTCTTTTTGTTTATTTTGTTTTTGTTCATTTTGTAAGTTTCATGATTGTGATGAATTTCAATCGTTTGAAATCTCTTGAATAAATCATGGATTTGGATTTTGAGCTATATTTTTGTTATTTGATTTTGGATTTCATCAAAAAAAACTTCGTAAAATCATTCATATTCATAAAACTATAATAGCCAATACGAAAAAATTTCTTCTTCTCATGGCTAATTAAAGATTGATGTAAAGCTTGAAAGAACGGTATCTTTGACTGTTGGTTTTTTGATGATAGTGTTTACTTGGTAGTCTTTGTAGTCTCATCTGGCATTTATTGTATAATATTTATCTGGGACAGATTTTTCTCAAAAATCTATATAATATTCTAGGAATGGATAAATATTTCATGTTTGGGTTTTTAATAGATTTAGTAGACTGAATTTTAGTTGAACTCAGGTAAAATGAGTAGTAAAATTATCAAAAAAACTAGAAAAAGAACTTGTACTAAAATTATATGCAGAGATATATGTTAAATTTGCATTATGTCCTCTAGAATTTTGAGTAAGAGGGGTTTTGTTATTTCAAAAATTAAAGTTTAAAGTATTGTTTATATCATCTTCTCTGAAAACATTATCTGTAATATCAATAATTTTTTGATAGTCATCAATACTAGGTGTAGAATATATTGTAAAAGGATAATTAGTATCCCACTGAAAAGTTCATTTGATTTGTCGGTCAACGATTGCATCATTTTCTGGTTGGTTGCTAACACTACCAACACTAGTATTACCTGTATCAAGAAGTCAAAATGATGATAATTTTGGAGGTAATCTTATAATTCATGATATTCACTCAGAAAAATAATTATTTTGCGAAATCTGTCCATTTTCGTATGGCTCACCAAGTGAATTATCATAATATAGCAAAAAAACTTCGGAATTTTCGTATCACATCATATTGTAATTTTTTGAGTCACCGGTTGCTAACATGGGTTCTACATCTCCATTTCCTTCAGCAGGAATCCTAGATGTTTTTGAATTGATGGTTCGAAATACAGAAGATTGATTGTCATTGTTTCATAAATATGAAAATCATGATAAACTTTTGTCGGATCATCAATCTGAATTTTGAGAGCTTCATGTTCATTCTCACATAATGAATCCTCAGCTTCATACATATCATGGGGAACGTTGCTTAGTTACTAATTCTCATCTCTCTAATGCTGATATTGATGCGTAGTATGCTTTGTGATAATTTTCACTTTCAGAAAAATTTGAATAGAATGTAGAAAAATTTGAATATATAGATCATACCGTAGCAGCTCATATAAATAGTAGTATTAGAATCAGCATTAAAAGCATGTTGTTTTTGTTTGGATTATAAAGTTTATTGTTCTAAAAAAGGAGCTCAACAATTTGGACAATATGAATAATTTTTGGAGTACTTAGTTTGACATTCGCGACAGGTTGTATGTAAACAATCTCAGCAATACGTACAATATAAATTGGATATTTGGTTGATTTCTCAACAACTTCCGCATTCTTGAGTGATTTGTAATATATTGTCTCTTCGTGGTGTTTTGTCCCATTTTCGTCATTGTGGACGGATAGCGATATATAATATTAATCAAAAAATAGGAGTGAAAGCAATTATTAAAAAGATTGATAAAATTTGGAACCAAAAAGAGGAACTACGGGCATTGGAATCTTTGATTACTCGTATCAAAATGGATAATCGTAATAAAAATATAATTATAGCGAATCGAAATCGGATATCGTTTTGGAATATTGTATCCCAAAATCATTCAGATTTGATAGAATCTCAAATATTTTCCATTATATTTCAACTTCCTTCTAAAATATCTAATGCAGTTTGTGCTATTTGTCACGTTTCCATAATTTTACAAAAAGTATAAAAAGTTTCTCAACATTTAAAATGAGATTACGATTTTTGTGTATAAATGCAAGTCACAACATTATTTTTTGATATATATTTTTTGACAAAGTATGATTATTTTTTGACAAACGAATAATGATAAATTTTGACTTGATTTTTGAAAAATAAAAATTATAACTAAATGTGTGTATGAAAAGAATTTGAGTGTAAGTATGTCATTCTGAAAGAACCCTGAATGAAACGAATGGGGAAATGAAAAATCCATAAATCTTTATTTATTGATTCTGGATTCTTCGACTTCGTCTCAGAATGACAAGTATGAAGCCCAAAATGATTAAAAGTTTTGATTTACTTTGATAAATAATACGAAATGGTAGAAATTGTAAAAACATTCGCGAATATTTGATTGGTATGACATGAAATTTATATTGAAGCTGATAGTGTCAGAGCTTTGCCAACCATTGAAATCATTTGATTACCTGATATGACAGTCAAGGAGTCCAAAGAGCGTATTAGAGGGACTTTTCGTAATAGTTGAATAGATTTACCCAAGAGAAAATTTGTGCTAAATTTGGCACCATCAGATACCAAAAAAATCTGAACATGATTTGATGTGCCAATGGCATTTGCGCTACTTTTACATGTGTGGTCAGAAAAACTTTATCATAATGAAAAGGTTCAAAATTCTTTATTTTTTTGAGAGCTTTGACTAGATGGTAGTATCAAGAGAATAAATGGTTTGCTTCCTTCGGTTCTTTCTGCTAAAAAGAAATGATGGAAAGAATTTTTTATTCCTGCTGAAAATTTGTATGAATTGGAATATGTACCATGAATTACGATTTATCCACTACAGCATTTCGGTCAGTTAATTAATTATTTTTGTGAATGAAAGGAATTAGAATGTATTCAGTGATGAAAAGATATTTCAACTTTGAGTGAAAATCAGGCTTTTGAGGTGGATTTTGAGCATATCAAATGACAATTGGTAGCCAAGAGAGCTTTATCCATTGCTATGGCATGATTTCACAATGTTTTGATGGTGTGAGCTCCGTGAAGCTGAAAAACCATGATGTCCAAAGCGATGAAAAGTATTTTTCCACCCCTCACTTTTGATGAAATATTGGAAGTGAGTCAGATTTATTCAGTTGTATGAAAACTAAATAAAGAATTACCACTTATTACTCAGAGACCATTTCGTCAGGTACATCATACAGCATCGAGATTTAGTATAGTAGGATGATGAACACATCTCACTCCGTGAGAAGTCTCTCTGGCTCACAAATGAATTCTATTTTTTGATGAATTGACAGAATTTCCACGTGAAACTTTGGAAGTCTTGCGTCAACCACTTGAAGACCGCAGTGTGAATATTTCGAGAGTGGCATGAAGTGTAGAATATCCAGCGAATTTTATGTTTATCGCATCAATGAATCCCTGCAAATGTGGATATTACAAAGATAAACATAAAGCTTGTACATGCTCTCCAATGGATATCAAACGTTATCAGTCCAAAATTTCATGACCACTACTCGATCGTATTGATGTGATTTTGGAAGTACCTAGAGAAAATATCGATACAATATTGGATAATAATCTCTCAGAGAATTCAGCAACTATTCGTCAGAAAGTAATTCATGCACGGCAGATTCAGCAGGAACGTTTTAAATGAACATGACTTTCAGCAAATGCACATATGTGAGCCAAAGATATTCAGAATTTAATTTCTCTAAGTAGTGAATGTAAAGATTTTCTTTCAAATGCAGCAGATAAACTCAACCTTTCATGAAGAGTAGTTCATAGAACTATAAAATTAGCTAGAACTATTGCAGATATGCAAGATAAAAATGAAATTTCTGTGCAGAATTTAGCTGAAGCTATTCAATATCGCAGCAGGACTATGTTTGTAGATAGCGAATAATTTGTTATTTTTGTGTATTTAAAAATTTTTTTGTTTACTTGAAAAAAGTCTTGTAAATTTTGACAGATAAAATTTTTTGATTATAATTAGATATGGAGAATATTTTACCCTTTAAATATTTCATATTATGAAACACGTCGTAAGCAAAAGTTATTTATTAGGATTTTCGCTATTGTTAGCGTTTTTGATTATTTGAATTGTTGGTGTAACGAGTTGACAAACAATAATAAATACAAATATGCAAATAGAAGATCAACATAAATGACGTTTTTATTTATTAAATTTGGGGTCTGGTGATAACTATTCAGCATTGAAAATAGATGGAGATAATTCATTTTTAACTGTGAATAGCTGATTGATTGTATGATCATGAGTAAATGCTAATGGTTCATTGATTATGATTTGATGATGAGAAAATAATAATATAAATAATTGATATAATTGATGAATAGCATGATGAAGAAATAATATTTTGGAATGAGGAAATTCTGTGATATGATGATGACAGTGAAATAAAGTAGAGTGAAATAATGCAGTAGTTGCAGCATGAAGTGGAAATTTTGCAAAGCAAAATTGAGTAGTGATTTGATGATTTAATAATTCATGAAGTAATGGTGTGATTTTGTGATGAATTAATAATGAAGCAGTTTGAGATTATAGTTTAGTGATGTGAAGTGGTGCAAAATGAAATAGAGGATCTTTTTCTTGGAATGCTGAAGCTTGAGAAGATTCTGCTCGTATTGATGCAAAAAGCGGTGTATTAATTTGAACATATACATCGATAACTTGAGTTAGTTTGGTTGTTAGTTGAGCTGTGAAATTGGATGGAACAAATAGTACTTTAACGTGATGAATATACTTTACTAGTGAAAGAACTTTTGATGTTTATGATGGAGTAGCGTGGCATACACTCGGTAAAAATAGTGAATCAAGTTCTAGTAATAAGTCATGTATATTCTGAAATGTATTATTACAACAATGAGATATAGCAACAGGATATGTTAATTATTTTACTGGAGGTCATTGTGAATGAGTTTCATTAACGTGTAATAATTGAGTTATGAAAGTTAATTGAAGTGAATCTAATTCTAGTTATTATCCTTATTGTTATGAAATATTTAAATAATAATTAAGTCCAAAATTTTATTTGAATAAAGAAGAAAAACCTAAAAAGGTTTTTCTTTTTTGGAATGGCTTTTTTAATGTGTTTTTAAAGTATTTATCTCAAAACGTATGAAATTTTTAGTTTAAATTCCAATTTATTGGAGATATTCCATTTTTTTTCAAATATTCATTGGTTTTTGAAAATGGTTTACTACCAAAAAATCCACGATCAGCTGAAAATGGAGAAGGATGAGCTGAACAAATTACAAAATGTTTATTTTCATCAATTAAACTTTTTTTCTGCTGTGCAAAAGATCACCATAAAATGAATACTAAATGTTCCTTTTTTTCCGATAAAATTTTGATTACAGCATCCGTAAAAATCTGCCAACCAATATCTTTATGTGAATTTGGAGAGTCTTTCCTAACTGTCAAAGTCGCATTCAAAAGGAATACTCATTCCTGTGTCCATTTTGTCAAATTCCCAGATTTTGGAGGGATTAATCACAAATCTGAATTCATCTCTTTATAGATATTTCTTAATGATGGTGGAATTTTCACTCAATCTTGGACGGAAAAACACAATCAGTGAGCTTCTCATTCTCAATGATAAGGATCTTGTCAAATTATCACTACTTTTACTTTGTCAAAAGGTGTTTTGTTGAAAGCATTAAAAATCTGGTTTCATATTGGGTAGATGGTTTTTCATTCAGCTTTTTCTTTTTGTAAAAATTTTTTTATTTCAGCAAAATATGGTTTTTGAAATTCATCTCGGAGTATTTTTTTCCAGCTATTTTCTATTTGAGGATCTATCATTTTGAAGTGAATAAATATTTAAACTTCAGGTTGTTTATAGTTGAGTAAAGTTTCTATAAACCATTGTTCGAAACGAATTATAGGATTGATTATATGTCTAATTAAAGCGTATCTAATTGGTCTGACCATTAGTAATAAAGGAATAAGTATTCATAGAAGCAGTCCTGCGAAAATATCACTTGGTCGGTGAACTAAAGTTAAAATTCTACATAATGTCATTAAGAGAGATATAATTATGAAAAATATTCAGCATCGATTGAAAAACTTTTTTTTATTAAATATTCACCAAATTAATGTAGCTATAGCGAATGCCATTGAGACTACAGCATGATCAGATGGAAAAGAACTTGGTGGTAATAGTCAGTGTAAAAGTGTTTCTTCTGCATTTACATTATTCATGACAGTTATAGGTCTTTCTTTATAAAAGAAAGTCTGAATTCATATGTTGATCAAAACTGCAATAAATGTTGCAAAGAATATATAAATAGCACCTTGTTTTATAGATTGCTTTTTTTTAATGATAGCATATAAATAAATGGAAACAAGAAAAATTGGATATAATACTACGAAAATATCTGCAAAAGTTGGAGCAAGATTTGATATTCGTTCGTGTTTTGTTTGGATATCGATTCACCATTGTAAAATATCCATTCATCGTGAAGGTTCTATTAATTGAAAGCTGTGCATAATTATAAAAAAAACTAAACTAAAAAATAAGTTAAGAGTTTCTTTGCTTAATTCAAGAAATAATATCTGATTTTTATAGTTGATAAACAGTAACTGTACTTTCTGCAGAATCTATTCAAATAGTTTGCGTGGTACCAAAAGGATCAGCATAAGAACCGAAAGGGTTATTATTAGGGTAATCTGTTATAACTTCAGTTATTCATAAGCTTACGCAGCTTACGATATTTCCTACTTTTACAAAAATGTATTTAGCTGAATAATTTTCAGGATTTGGTACTCTAAAAATATTTAGCAAAGTTGGTGCTATAAATAATAACATAACAGTGATAAATAGTCATATAATCATGTATCTAATAGCATTTCGAGCTGTCTTTACTTTTGAATCATCTCATCTTGAGAATATAAACAAAAAAACAGCATAGAAAAAAGCCCAAATACATCAAACTAAAACAACTAAAACAATTAAAGCAAAAATAAGCAGAATCACATCTGCAGGATTCGCAGTAATTATATTATGACATACATTTTCCATTAAAGGTATATTTTATGATATAGTATCAAAATTATTCAGAAATTTGTGGCTTATTATTCAGCTTTTTCTTTTTTTGGTAAAGATTTTCTTTCAATTTCTTTATAAAACTTCTTGAACATAGTATCGTTTGTTGATTTGAATAGTAATTTTGCCACTCTTTCAGAAGGTTGAGCTCATTTTGAAATCCAAGACTTTATACTTTCGATATCTGCTTCAAAAATATGTTTCAATGGATCGTATGATCCTAAAACCTCTAAATGTCCACATTGTGCGGGTTTTGTATGTTCAGTAAGAACTACTCTATAAAAAGGTCTCTTTGATCTTCCTTGTCTAGAAAGTCTGATAACTAACATTCGTTTTTAAACAAAAAAATAAAAATCCGATTTTACTTTAATTTTTCTCTAGATGTGTGTTCTGTGTGTTTTCTACAGTGTTTACAGTATTTCTTAACAGCTAATTTTGGAGTCGTTGCTTTGTTCAAAGATGTGAAAAAATTTGTCGCTTTACATTCAGAACAAACCAATGCAACAGTAATAACTCCACCTTTTTTCTTTGCCATAATTTACATAGTGAATACAAATAAAATATTTGAATGACGTAGATGATCTTAATTTGGCTCTGGGTAGACTCGAACCACCGAC
>Ga0247611_10002733_pt1 | contig 27618 bp, 21 predicted proteins | sample 177DNAGHGhighgp2_FD_192422 | JGI IMG/M metagenome (GOLD analysis project Ga0247611, IMG submission 192422) | Sheep rumen microbial communities from Palmerston North, Manawatu-Wanganui, New Zealand - 1770 DNA GHGhigh gp2 | ecosystem: Host-associated > Mammals > Digestive system > Stomach > Rumen... | reverse complement strand
TTCTTTACTAGAAAAGTAAAATAGTGGTGTTCAATGAGGATGAACCCCTCTTTGATTAAGTGTGACTCCTGAATACTAGTTTGTTCACACGCAAGGTAATTCGTCCTAGCGGTCATGCAGGCAATGCCAAGCCCATCAGGATGAGCGTCGAATTACGATGGCGTATCTCCCAAATCGAAAGATTGAATACGCGAATTGCAAATTCTTAGTTGAAAGTTTAAGCTTTACTGGTTGGGACGAGTCGGAATTTGCGAATTAACTCCCATTAGGGAGTTTTTTATTTGAAAAGCCACACCCGAAGATGTGGCATTTTCTTATTTGAGTTTTCGTTTTACAAGCATATCGATTTTCTTTTCATCCTCTTCGGATAAAACCCAATTTTTAATCGGTGGAGAAAAGTAATTATTGCAGTATTTATTTAAACTTTTTTATTGTTCAAATATAATAAAAGCGTATGAGGAAAATATTCATCTATTATTCACTTACGGGTAATGGAGATTTTGTTGCGTCTAAAATGCTCGAAAAAGGCTACGAGGTTAGAAAGGTAATCGAAAAGAAAAAGATGCCTAAATCTTTCTTTTGGAGAATTCTCGTTGGAGGTTTTAGAGCGGGAATAAATCAGAAAGCAAAGCTTATCGATTATGATAATGATATTTCTAACTATGATGAAATCGTCATCGGCTCACCTATTTGGAATGGTCGTTTCCCACCCACGATTAATTCGGTGCTTTTAAAAACAGATTTTAAAGATAAAAAATTATCCTTCCTAGTTTATTCTGGAAGCGGTGCTAGACCTAAAGTGATGAAAAGGATTAATGAAGATTACCCAAATAGTGAGGTAATAATCTTAAAAGAACCTAAAACTCATGTCGATGAGTTAGATAAAATAATTTACTAAGGAGAAAAAATTATGATTTATGATTACACGATGAAAGACTATGAAGGAAAGGATGTACCACTTTCTAATTTTAAAGGCAAAGTATTATTGATTGTTAACACCGCGACAAAATGCGGTTTTACGCCTCAATATACCGAATTAATGGAACTCTATGATAAATATCAAGGCCAAGGCTTTGAAATCCTTGATTTTCCTTGCAATCAATTCTTTAAGCAAGCACCTGGTAGCGCTGCCGATATTCATCAAACCTGCCTCATGAAATGGCAAATCAAATTCCCACAATTTGATAAGATTGATGTTAACGGCAAAAACGAACATCCATTATATAAATATCTGAAAGATAATTGTCCAGTTGATACTGGTAAAAAAATCAAATGGAACTTCACCAAATTTTTAGTGGACCGCGAAGGCAATATTATCAATCGCTTTGGTCCAAGCGCGAAACCATCTTCATTCGAAGAAGAAATTAAAAAAGTTCTTTAGTCGTTAGAAATAGGTCGTTATGAAAAAAGCTGTTTTAATCCCGCTTATTGTTGGAGGGGCTTTATTAACTTCAACCGTTGCATTCTTGGTTACTGGTGTCATCTATAGTGCAAACACTGCAAAACTAGTGACAAATGAATATGTGGTGGATAATTTTTCAAAGCTAAATGTTGAAACTACCACAGCGAACATCGAAGTTAGAGTGAGCGAAGAAAAAACCTCCAAAGTCATCTGCATGGAAAATAGCAAGATTCCTCATCTTGTAAATGTGGAAGACGAGACTTTAACTATTAAACCAGATGATAAAAGAAATTGGTTTGATAAAGCTTTTAGCTTTACTCCATATGAGACTAATATAATTATTTACACTTCCTCCACGAATTTCCTTGCTTCAAATTTTAAAGCTTCGACTGGAAATATAACTGTTCCAAAGGATTTTGTTTTCACCTCTTTAAATGTTGAAACTTCCACCGGGGATAGCTCTTTAAAATGTCAAGTTTCAGATGAATATAACGTTACAGCCTCAACTGGAAAAGTAAACGTGGAAACGATCGCTAAAAATCTTAATATCGTAACTTCAACAGGAAATATCACTGTAAGTGCTGCTTTAGATAATCTAAACATTAGCGCTTCTACCGGTAGTGTAACGCTAAATAACACGCTTGTAGGGGAGCATCTAAAGATAAAAACATCAACAGGCGACGTTACTTTAAATGATTCAGATGCTTCTAGCATCGATATCGAAACATCAACCGGATATGTTAAAGGAACGCTTTTAACTTATAAGTTATTCGATGTTAAAACGAGCACTGGCAAAATTAATATTCCTCCGTCAATTTTAGGAGGAAATCCTTGCAATATCAAAACATCCACCGGTGATATAAGCATCACAATTAAAGAATAAAAAAATCTTTGATTTTAGATTGATAAAATAGAAAACACTATATAAAATATAGTTAAGATAGAGGGGATATGGATTGGGATTCAATCATTTTTTGCTATGTAGAAAGGATTTCTTATGTCCCAAAACAATGCCCCAAATCAAAGTAAGCCTATTAAAAACATTGAAGTAGGCAAATTCTATTTTATCCATGATGGTGGTAAAACTGGTCATCCTGGATACGTTGTCTGGAAAGACGACGAAAAGAATCTTTATGCCGCTATTAAATTTGGAACAACCAAAAATGACGACAATGAAGTTTTGCTTAATCGGATTAACCCTATAAAAAGAAACTTTATATACAAACGATTATTTGTTGGAAGAAGGAAAGATTTTAGTAAAGATGAGTTATGCGATTTTTACATAACGGACGAGATTATCGAAAAGTTCGTAAAGATACGCCAAAGTAACTTAAAATTTTCAAAGAATGTTTCTAATGCACAAAAACATTTTCTAAATCGCAATAAAAATGTATTGTTGGTAGACATAAAAAAATAACCGATCAACCATTTGGTTCTACATACCGGTTATTTTGAGCCGCCCCGATTGAACCTATTCAGCTCTGCGTACCGGTGACGGTACAATTATTAAACCAAACAACATCTGTTGTGTCAATATATAAAAAAAATAACCGATCGGCCTATTCAGCCACACATACCGGTTATTTTTCTTCGAACCGTCCCGATGAACCCAACGGATTCCACGTACCGGTGACGGCACATATATTCAATCAATTATCTTTGATATTTGCAATAAGAAAATAAAATAATATCTCGTATCTTTAAATAAGAAAGAAAAACGAATACACTCTAGATATGGCAACATCCAAAGATTATCTCGCTTTTTAAGAGATGTAAGTGGTGTTTCATATAAACATATGATAATCGCTTCTTAGTTAAGAAAACAAAATCTATAAGGACTTAAAGAAATGAAAACAATCTATTTAGCTGGCGGCTGTTTCTGGGGTGTTGAAAAATACTTTTCACTTGTAAAAGGCGTGTTATCGACCAAAGTTGGCTATGCGAATGGAACAAAAGATAATCCCTCTTATGAAGATTTAAAAAAGGGTAGAGATGATGCTTCTGAATGCGTGATGATTTGTTACGATGAAAAGGTTATCTCACTAGAAAAACTCCTCGAATTATATCTAAGAGTAGTGGATCCATATTCACTTAATAAACAAGGTGAAGACGAAGGATTACAATATCGCTCGGGAATATATTATTTGGATGAAATTGATAAAGAAAAAATCCTAAAATATTTCAAAGAAATAAATCTTCAAAATCACCAGATTGAAATTCTTCCTTTAAAAAGCTTTTATGACGCGGAAGAATATCATCAAAAATATTTAGATAAAAACCCAAATGGTTATTGTCATATTAATTTCGCTAAACTAAATGAAGATGAAAGAAAATAAGATAGAGAATATGTCAAAAGTTAAAGAATACTGTGGTCCAATCCGTTATAGAATCGATGGTTTTATCACTTACAAACAACTTTTGGCGTTACTAACTCTTCTATATGCTTGATAAATAATATAATTTTAAGTTAGAATTAATTTAAACAAACGGTCATTATTCCTTAAGACCGTACCTACGAGGTATTATTATGAAATTTAAAAAATTAGTCGGAGGCACTCTTTTAGCTTCTCTTTTAGCTTTGGGTGTCGGAGTTGGTGTTGTTAACAAAGCACCAGCTGGTGCTGAACCAGTTGATGCTGATGATGAGAAAACTGTGATGTTTTCGGCTTCGTTAAATGCAAATGATTTAGAAGAAGCATATGCAACGAGCAATTATCGTTTCCATGTTTGGGGAACGAATATTGATGAAACTTTTTCAATGCATCAATCAGGAGAAGACCACGTTTACACAATTATCGTTTATCTAACAGATGCTCAAGTAGTTGAAGGAGCACAATTTGTTTTTTATCAAAGTGATGGCGCATATCCAGGAGATAAATATTCCGAAAATTTAAATCTTTTCTGTGATGGGTATTCTGACATTAGTAAAGATCACAATAACGGAATTTCCTTTACTTTTGTTAGTACAACAGATTGGACAGATGGACATTGGGTAACAACTCAACGATATGCTGTTCCTACTCCAAAATTAGGTCATCAAGATCAAATCGGTGCTGATGTGACATGGCACAATTTCGTTCTTGAGCCAGAAAACAGAAGATACGCTGTTTACGATATTGAAATTGCCGCGCAAAATAAAGATATAATCAGTTTTAGTTATCCAGGCGGTGCTTCTAGCGTGTATTTCAATCCATCTGAAATGTTTAACAAATTTGCTATAGGATGCACTGATAAAGTGTCTAGTTCATCTAACTGGACATATTTAAATGAATCTGGAACATATGACGTCTTCATTGAAAATGACTTCGATGGCGAAGGAATTATCTCGATAAAAAAACACGCAGCTCCATCAGAATCATTTATCTATTATGTTACTGAAAGCGCGTCACCAACTGGAGATTATATTTATTCTTGGGGTGGAAGCGAACAATTTGGCGCATTCCCAGGCACATCGATTGCTAGTTTAGTTGCCTCTGAAAAAGCTGAAGAAGTTACCGGCAATGGTGTCATTCATTTCCAAGGTGGAGAAACCGCTAAATTAGTGTATAGAATTGAAATTACCAAAGGTTACCCAGTTGGCGACCTTATGTTCATGTTTAATAATGGAACAAGTGAATATAAATCCGCTGAACGTGAAATTGTCTTAGATCAAGCTTATTGGTGGACCGGTTCATACAATATTGAAGCTGCCCAAGCTCTCAATTTCTTAATCAATGCCGAAAGTTATCGAAATGGTGCTGATGATTACTCGGTCTGCAATGTTAGCGCTGTTAACGCAACCTTCATCGTTGGTCAATATGATGCTATGAGCGATGAAATTAAAGAAATTTATATTGATTGTTCGACCGTTTATACTTGGAGCGATTCGACCAAAACTGGAAATAAATTATGGGCATACAAAGATGTTGTTGCTCAACTTAGAAAGATTGCCGAAGCAGCAGCAACTGATAGTTCTGGTTTAGCCAATATCGGTAATCATAATCAAATTCAAAATAGCGATACAGTTGTAGCGATTATCGTTATAGTAGCATTTGCTTCTATCTCCGCGATCGCGATGCTTGTTGTCATTAAGAAAAGAAAACACAACTAATTAGATAATTAATCAATAAGAGAGCGTTTATCGCTCTCTTTTCTTTTCCCGATAACATAGTTATAAGTACTAATACGATTAGATGAGATTAAAAATTGATTGCTTTTATTAAATAAAACTCCTATCTTATAACTAATAAAAATTAGTTGGTATTTTATTTTCATTCTCTTTGAGAGGTAACCACTATGAATTTTAAAAAACTATTTTCGAGCGTGATCCTTGCATCAACTTTAGCAATATGTGTTGGTATTGGCGTTGCTGCTTTAAAGCAAAATAAAGAAGCTGAATCAGCTTCTGCTGATTATAGTTCGACAATTCGCGTTTATGTTGATTTAGATTGGGGCAATATTGATTATGTTCGTTTGGGTACCGATCAAGCTTCAGGAGCTGCAGTCTTATCATCATCTAATGCAAAATACAACCAATCATTAGGCAAATATGTTCGCGATATCTCCTCTGGAAGCGCTTATGACAAGATGGGCTGTTTCTTTAGTCAATCTAGTCAATGGTGGCAATATCAATACGATAACGGTTACGTTTGGATTAGTGGTGGTTTCAAACCGGGTTATGAATATCAAATCAAATCAATTAGTTATGTCAGCGAATCGGGTGGTGTCAAATATTTTGCTGCTACTCCATATGAAATTGGCGAAATAACTGATAACATCTCGAATCCTACCGTTTATTTCGTTGATGGTTATTCATGGCATTCATCTGGAACAGTGTATGTTCACTATTGGGGTGGTACAGCTTCATCAACCTATCCAGGAAGTGCGATGACCGATACTGGTTTGAGACTAAAAGCTTATGTTGGTGAAACCGAGTATTCTGGACTTCATATTTATAAATATACTATTTCTGGCAGTGTTGCTTATGTTCAATTTACTAACAACTCTTCTAAGACCGGCGATCTCCGCCCAGTTAATGGACAAGTTTATTTCTATGGCGTTAGCGCTGAAACATATGGAGTTGTTGCCGATTTCTTGGTTGATACTCAAGGCAAGATGGGATCTTACACCTATGGTGGAAGATCATTCACAAAATCTATTTGTGCGATGAGCCAATCTCAAGCCCAAAGTTTCGTTAATACTTACAACAATTTGGATACAAATTATGGAAGCGGTGTCGCTAGTTCCGTTGAAGGTTCTGGAATCGTTACTTATGATCAGCCAGAATTAAACAACACTCACACTGGTGAAGTTTCTCTTGCTGAAATTCGCAATTCACTTATTAAGAAGTACGCAGCTATTTCCTCTTCAAGCAGAGTCAATCCAATTTTGATTGGAACAAATAGTTCGTCTACAACTGGTGTCTTAATTGTCGCTATCTTCTCTGCGATTGCTCTAACTTCTATCGGTGGATATTTCTTCCTTAGACACCGCAAAGAAAATTAATAATAATTAAAAATATTGAATTGCCCGCTCGCGAGAGTGGGCTTTTTTATTTGCAAAATTTTGAAATATTATAATATATCATATGATATATTAGTATGTAAGCGCTTACCAACCTATATAAAATTTTATTTTATGTAAGAAAAAACGGTAGTAAAATTTAGTTATCTCGGGGGTTAGATAATATGAATAAAAGAGTTCTCTCCTTATTGCTAGTCCCATTTTTGTTAGTCGCTTGTAGTGGTGGAAACGGATCGAACACTAGTGGTTCGGCCGATGTCCCTGAAGATGCCGAGGAATACGATAAGTGGTTAAACACTTGGAGTAAACCTGGACATCTCTATTTTCATTACAATCGCGGTGATAAAGGTGGTTATGAGAATTATTGTCTCTGGCTATGGCAACACGCTCCACAAGATTTAGAAGGTGCCCTTTGGGCATTCTCTGGCAACACACAAGTATCTCCAACTTTAACACTTCAACCAATGTCCAATCATTGGATGACACTGAGTGAAGTTGGTAAGGAAGGCGATGGCACATTTACTGATAAATATGGTGTTATCGCTGATGTTGATTTGTATGCTAGTGGTTTAGTGGATGGCAAAACTGGCCATTCTACAACTTACGAAGGCGCTACTGAACTAGGCTTTTTACTTCCTAGACAAGATTCAATGGATGGATCAAGTAACTGGGTCAGTGATGGTGGCCGTGAAATCTATCTTGAAGATTATGCCGAGCCAAGCAACTGGAGAGATGTTGAAAACGGCAAATCTATTCATATTTTTACCTCAACTGGTGCATTAGATGAATATTCATATTACGCAGGCAAAGGCGCTCCTTCGACTAAAACTAATCCAATCGACGAAGACTTAACTGGTCAATATCGCTCCGATGTTGAAACAGGTTATTACAATAACCTTCTTAATTCTTCAACCTCTAAGCCATTCCGTGATTTAGGTGTTGGTTACCAAATCTTTGTCGCATCCTTCCGTGATAGCGATGGAGATGGTATCGGTGACTTAAGAGGTGTTATTGATGCCTTACCATATCTTAAAGAATTAGGCGTTAAAGTTTTATGGTTAACTCCAATTCAATCATCCGATTCCTATCATGGATATGATATTAAAGACTATTACTCTGTCGATAAGAGATTTGGAACAATCAACGATTATCAAGAACTTATCTATAAAGCTCATCAAGAATACGGAATGAAAGTCCTCATGGACTTAGTCCTAAATCATACTTCTAAATCAAATAAATGGTTCATCAATTCCCAGTGGGGTGTTAAAGATGAAACTAACAATATCAATTGGCGAGACGTTTATACCTGGAAATATGAAACTGATATAATCGATAAATATATCGATGGTCAATACAAGAAGATAACTGTCAAAGAGGACGCTGAAAGCAAAAATCCATCTTGGTATCGAGATGGCGAATCTCATTATTACTACTATGGCAAGTTTGGTTCTGGTATGCCAGAAATTAACTACCTTAATGAAATGACCAGAAACCTAGTCATCAATATGGCGAGATACTGGCTATCATTCGGTCTTGATGGTTTCCGTCTTGACGCAGTCAAACATATTTTCATGCGTGACGAATGTTACCAAGAAAACGATCAAATTATCGTCGATGTTGGTTCAACCGAAACTTATGACACAGAAAAAGGTGAAAAAGTCACTAAATATTACGACTATTCTTCCAACCTTTCTAAGAACGTCATGTGGTGGAAGGAATTCGCTCATGGAGTGAAAAACGTTTATCCAAATTGCTTCCTCGTTGGTGAAAACTTTGACGGATGGGGTACAAGAACCGCTCCATATTATCAAGCTTTGGATTCTCAATTTGATTTTACAAACTATTATCACATTCCTTTAAAGGTTTATAAGAAAGACACCGCTCCTCACGCTAATGATTATGCTAGTGGACACGCAAACGAGACATATAACGTCTTTGCATCTGGTTCAATGTGGCCACTAAGCGATACAGGCATGTCCGTTCAAGGTGGTTGCCGTCCTGATTTCGTCGATGGTAACTTTACTTCTAACCACGACGTGATGAGAGCAATCAACCAAGTTAATTACATTGAATGGGTTAGTGACACTGAAACAAAACCAAATCCAAAGATTTTACAATCTGATACAAATTATGATGATGAAGTGAATCGTGCAAGAGTTCATGCCGCAATCACCCTCTTAGGTCAAGGCTTATCTTGGATCTATTATGGCGATGAACTTGGAATGACCTCTAATACCGATCAACACTCCAAATATAACGTTTATAGTAATAATATCGATATTTGGTATCGTCAACCTTTCCTTTGGAAAGATACTGCAAAACGTGCAAATTATAAAGCTGGTATGTTCTCTTTTGAACTCGACGAACATAATAAGAACCTTGCTTCAATGGAAGATCAAAAAAATGATCAATGGTCAATGTACACATGGTACAAAGATTTAATCGCTATCAAGAATCAATTCCCGAAGAATGCGGGTGTTGGATTCTATTCAAAAGGCGCTAATAACAATGTTTTAGAAATCGTTGCTGGTCCACGTAGTGGAAACGAAGATAGAGATGGCAAAACTGTCTATGTCTATATTAATGTTGGCAATACTGGTGATTATTCTCCAGAAACCAGTGATAAAGATTTCATTGGTGGTAGTAAAAATTCCACCAGCGACAACGTTGGAAGTCAGCCTTACTCTGTAAGGGCTTATAAAAAGAAATAGGAGGATAACATATGAAAAAAGCAATTTATCTATTATTTCCTCTCATAGCAGCATCTTTAGCTGGCTGCGTTAAATACAACGGTCAAGGCAAAGATGGGCCAACTTCTGGTAGTGGTGATACAAGTAAATCAACCGTACCCGAAGAACCTGCTATCGATGTTACCTATTACCTCAATTTAGGTCCAAATGGCTTATATAACGGCCAACCAGGCACCGCTTGTGGCGTTAATATTGAATATGGCGTCAAAATTGAAGGCAAATCTGGTGATGCCTTACCAACTAAAGGAACGATTACATCTTCGCAATATAATGTTGAACTTAAATATTGGGTTTTAGATGGCACTCAAGATGTTATCACCAGTGTTCCAAGAGAAAACAATTGTGTCTTTGTCGCTATGTTTGGCCCAATCGATTCCAAAGCTAGAACTAAAGATATTCCAGATTCAGGCTTTGGCATCAAGTTCGGTGATGATACCTATTATGTAGGTACAACCGCCGGCAAAGAAAGACCAGGCGCAGAAGATGAAGGTCGTGATCAACTTAAAATCACCGACGCTTACTTCTTAAAAGGCGAATCATTTACCTTCATTAACTTTAGTAACGGAGATACTTGGGCAGATGATGCTTCTATCGATCCATATTCTTTAGGTGGAACTGATGAACATTCAACAAACTGGCTACTATATTTTAGAGTTGACGGTACAAAATATCGTGTCGTAAAGGATTTCACTAGTGATGAAATCTATATCAAACTCAAATATAACGACAATTTAATTTGGTTTAAATAATGAAAGATAATTTAGGGGTTTTATTTCCAGTAGCATCTCTTCCAGGCCATCATGGTGTGGGAGATTTTGGTCGTCCATCTATTCGATTTGTTAGATGGCTCGCTAATAATGGTTTTAAATATTGGCAAGTTTTACCTCTAAATCCAATCGGTCCAGGTAATTCACCTTATATGTCGACTTGCTCTATGGCGCTTGAAGAAAGGTATATTTCTTTAGATGTTTTAGAAAAAGAAGAATTACTTAAAGATGTTCCTTTATTTAACCCAAAAGCAAAAAGAGTCGATTATAGCGCTGTTTTACAGTTCAAAGAGGAATATCTAAGGAAAGCTTACAAAGTCTTCTTAAAGAAGCCGTTTAGGGGCTTTAATAAATTTAAAAAAGAAAACAAATGGTTAATTTCCTATGCCTTATTCACTTCTTTAAGAAAAAAATATGATAACGCTCCTTGGAATACTTGGAAAAAGAAAGATCTAAATCTATTTAAGATGAAACGCGCTCCAAAGGAATATAAAGACGAGATTGAATATGTTTCATTTAAACAATTCATCGCCTTTAGGCAGTGGAACAAAGTTCGTAAATTCGCAAAGAAACTTGGCGTTACTCTCATCGCAGATTGTCCGTTCTATGTTGGTATCGACTCTGTCGATTGTTTAGTCAATAAAGAGCAATTCCTAATGGATGAAAAATATAATCCAACTCTCGTAAGTGGCTGTCCACCTGATGCCTTTAGCGACGATGGACAACTCTGGGGCACCCCAATCTATGATTTTAAAAAGATGAAAGAAGATAATTATAACTTCTTAGTGGAACGTATAGCTTCTTATATGAAGACCTGCGATATCCTTCGTTTAGATCATTTCCGCGCTTTTGACACTTATTGTGTCATCCCAGCAGAAGACAAAAATGCTAGAAGAGGCAAATGGGAAATCGGTCCTCGAGAAGATTTCTTCAATGCTTTATATAAGAAATATCCTGATATTAGATTAATTGCAGAAGATTTAGGTGATCTTTTCCCATCCGTCTTAGAGCTTCGTGATAAATATAATCTTCCAGGAATGTTCATCGTTGAATTTACGATTTTTGATCCAAACGCGAAATCTAATGATCGAACAATCGTCTATCCTGGAACCCATGATAATCAAACTCTAGTTGGTTGGTTAAAGACGTTACCAGAACAAAATATTAAATATCTTAAGGATAAATTCGGAGAAAATGCCGATTTATTTTCCTCCGTTTTTAAATACATTTTGGATTTACCGTCATATATGACGATATTCCAACTTCAAGATTTGCTTGGTCTTGATGATTCTTCTCGCATCAACTGTCCAGGAATAGTTGACGAGAACAACTGGACATATAAGCTTAAAAACTTAGGTTGTCTAAATAAAACCACAAGCTTGATTAAATAAGGAAAAGAGGAATAGCTTATGAAGAAAGTCAATAAAGTTATTACGGCACTGTTACCACCGATTTTCACTGTCGCCTTAGTTTTGCCTCTCACTTTAAGCGCTAAACTTTCGCCCAATACTGCTGGTGAAGATACCGCTATTTATAGTGATGGCTCAAGCGTCAAAAACTATGATCAACCAGATGTAGTTTATAACGCGGCAAGCGATGACGATGACGATGAAGAGGAAGGCGTTGTTATTCCTGATTTCGTCAAACTTCATTATTTTAATGAAAATGGTGTAGCTGCCGAGCAAAAAGGTAAACAATTTGCCTTCTATATTTGGAAAAATGGTGTTGATGGTATTGAAATCTCAAGATTTGAAAACACTTATTACAACCCTGATGGTGATAAAGAAGACGAAACTAACCAAGTTTATTCTGTTAATGAAGAACAGACAATGATGACCCTTTATATTGACTTTTCCAAGCCTCTTTTCGCTCCATATAAAGGAAGCTCACTCATGTTCATCATCAAATATGAAAAGATTGATGCTTCAAATCAAAACTGGGGAGGTCAAAGCGAAGACACTCAACTATCTTATAAAGTTTTCCCACCAAATGATAAAAATCTCACCGAAGTTTGGGCAATGAATGCCGCAGGAACCGAAATAACTATTTTAAATAGCTATAATAAGACTCAAGTTCATGGTATTAAGAAAGCCGACTTCGTTGATTGGAAGACAATTCATTGTGAGGTAACCAACGATACTCGTAAAGTAAATTGGAAACTTTATGCCTTCGATGAAACTTATTACAAAGTTAAACCAAAAAAACGTGCTGATATTGAAAAGAACTATCTTGTCAAAGAAGGATCCGCTTCGGGTTCTGAATTTGATATTTCCTTAAAATATGACGCGCATATTAATGTTGTTTATTCATTGATAAGCCACGATCCAAACACCGATGTTGATCCGGACATGGCTTCATTAGATAAGACAACTAAAGTTGGTTTTGAAGATTTATATTTCACTCATAAGTTCCACACTTATTATGAAAATCCGTTCTTAGATAAGGATTACGATTATTTTGGTGCTCATTATAGCCCAGAATCCACAACCTTTAGAGTGTGGTCACCTGTTGCGGCTAATATGACTCTTCTTCTTTATGAAGATGGCACACCAACCGAATACGCTGATGCAAAACATCCAGGTGATGATAAATACAAAGGCTACCATATGTCTTATAAGACTGGCGGTGTTTGGGAAGTTACCATTCAAGGAAACTTAAAAGGCAAATACTATAATGTTCAAGTTGATAACATGAATGGCACATTCGTCACGATGGATCCATATGCGACCTCATCTGGTGTTTGTGGTATTCGTGGTTATATCTATGATAAAAACTCAAGTGAAGTTACTCCAGCAGGTTGGGACAGCCTTCCACTTGCTTGGGATAAAGAAAAGAATACAACAAGACCAGAACTTGATCTTGATACTCCTCAAGATTTAGCAATCTACGAAGTCCATGTACAAGATTTAACCAATCATGAATCGTGGGTTTCAAAGAAAAATAATACTAGAGGAACATATAACGCTTTCGTAGAAAGTGGCACAACTTTAAGCGATGGTGTTACCACAACTGGTTATGATCATCTAAAAGAATTAGGTGTTAACGCTGTTCAACTAACACCGGTCTTTGATCACGATAATGATGAAAGATATGCCGCTGGAAAGATGAAATATAACTGGGGTTACAACCCGCTTAACTATAACGTTCCTGAAGGCGGATATTCTTCCGATCCATTCGATGGAGCGGTTAGAGTTAAAGAATATCGTAATCTCGTTTTACAAATGTCAAAACAAAGACAAGGACACAGCGAAGATGTTCCAACTAGAGTTATTATGGACGTTGTCTATAACCATGTTTCTAGTGCATCTGCATCAAGCTTTAACAAATTGATGCCACGTTATTATTTTAGATACGCTAGAGCAGATCATTTTTGGGAATACTACGATGATGATCATGTAAAGCATTACTCAATCGTTACCAAAGGTTCTGTTTGGGATGGTTCTGGCTGTAGTAACGAAGTTGCTACAGAACGTCCTTTGATGAGAAAATTCATCGTTGATTCACTTTATATGTGGGCTAAAGATTATAAAGTTAAAGGTTTCCGTTTTGACCTAATGGGCTTGATTGATTTTAAGACTCTTCAGGAAGCTCAAAAGAAACTTTATACATTGGATAAAGACATTTATATGTATGGCGAAGGTTGGACCAGCGGTGGTTACCACGGCGAAGGTTCTGATGTTTGGTATGATGAAAATCCAATTGAAAAATGGAAAGAAGAATATCCGGGTCGTCCAGAAAGCGAATACACAGACTACAATTATGGTGCAGATAAATGGCACGTCTATAACAAAAATAGCAAAAAAGAAGTTCCTAATGGTGTTTATTTGGGCTCATTTAACGATACGACACGTAATCAATTACGTGGTGGCAATGATGGCCATAAATGGAATGGTTACACATTCCCAGGTAGAGGCCTTGTCCAAGGCGATACGTCAAATATGGAACAAGTCGCAAAAGGACTTTGGGGTGCTGATGTTAATGTTAAATACTACGAAGAAAATCGAGCTTTCCATTTCGAACAAACAGTTAACTATGCATCTTGCCATGATAACTGGACTGTTAGAGATCAACTATTTGATACTGTCGCTCCTGAAAATGATCCACCAGACGATCAAGAGGACAATAATCAACGCTCATATAAACTAGTTCGTGAATCTATTTTAGCGCACACACTTATATTTGCATCCAATTCTCCTGCATTCATGCAGGGTGGTGAAGAATTATTCCGCACCAAAGATTTGGGATTTGATCCAAATAATCCACCAGAAGAATATAAGAGCTTAAACATTAAACCTTCTGATTGTGCTCCAATATATGGACGTTGGATTACTCATAACTCATATAACACACCAAGTTATGTCAACGCTTTCAATTGGAATAGTAAGAAGTCATTCACAATTCAATACAATGATTTTGTAACTTCTATTGATGCTGCAAGTTGGAAAGAAACTGGCTACACCTCAATTAATGGTATTACCGGAATATTTGCTGACTTAATTAGACTTCATATTGCCTCTGATAAGAAACGCACCGATAATGCTAATTCTTGGGATGAGGCATTTGAAAAAGCTGGTTTAGAAGATGGAAAATTCGGAAGAACATCCATGAGTAGCGATCCGGATCATCCAGAAAATCACAATATTGTTGATAATGTTTGGTGGGAAAATTCTGGAGCCTATGGTATGCAAATTAATGAAGTATTTGTATATTTCACCTTGGGTGGTACCGGAACTGTTTATGGAAGCCAAAAAATGCTTCAAGATCCTAAATGGACGCGATATAGCAAGAGTGGTCTCTCTAGCGATCCATATGCGTCTGGCGATAAAGTTTTAATATCATTAAATGAATCGGCCTGTTGCACGTCTTATTACGCACAAGGAAGGAGATAATAATGATGAAAAAGAGTTTATTACTATTGTTATCTGCAATACCTTTACTAGCGGGTTGTTCAAGTAGCTCAACATACAATCCTGAATTTGGTTATCCAGGAAAAGATCCAAAGCTATATGATATGACCGTCAACTTCTTCTATGATTATTCACATTCTACAGAAGTTGAATGGGTTGAAATTCAAAATGATGATGGCACAACAACCAAAGTTCAAAAGGATGTTGAAAAACCATTCTTTACAATGCGCTGGTGGATGCTTGAACCTCTTGGCAAATGTCCAGAAGAAGCAGTGCTCACAAATGCCGACGCCAAAGATCCAAACTATCCTATCTTCTTAGGTTATTCAGAATATTCATCTGCAATCGACGAAGATTTGATTTGGAACTTTGAAACAGATTATAAACAATCAAATATCCTAAACCTCTATGGTATCTGGGTATCAAAATAGGAGGATGAATGATGAAAAATATCTTTAAAAAATCACTATTTATCTTGCCGGTGTTGCTTTTAGCAAGCTGCAACTTTAAATACTCCTATAACATTGCTGGATTACCAAACGATGGCGGTGATATGTTTGATGACGATGTTGAAGATTCTGGCACATACGATATCAAAGTGTGGGTCACCGATAAAATTGTCAGCTTAACTAAATCACAGATTGGTCAATTCGTTGCCTCGAGTGGTGGTAAATACACCCTTAACGTGACAGTTGAACCTGTCGGTGAAGACAAAGCAGCCGCTCAAATGTTGCTTGACGTTCAAAATGGTGCGGATTTATTCTGCTTTGCCCAAGACCAATTATCTAGACTCAAAGTTGCTGGTTCATTAGCGAAATTGAGTGACAAATATGTTGATGCTCTAACCGAAGAAATGGGGCAAGAAGCGGTTAACGCTGCCAAAGTCAATTCTGATGTGTATGCTTTCCCAATTACTTCAGATAACGGCTATTTCTTATATTATGATAAGTCGGTTGTTTCAGAAGAGGCTCGCACAAACGTTACTAGCATCTTAGCCGCTTGTAAGGGCGCTGGTAAGACATTTAATTTTGCTGCTAAAGCAAATGGCTTCTATGCGCCTGCTTATTTTATGGCAACTGGTTGCCATTCAAACTGGACACTAAATTCTGAAACTGGAAAATTTGAATCATATGATGATAACTATAATAGCGATAAAGGTTTAATCGCCGCCAAAGCTCTTCGAGAGCTCGATGATTCAAAGACTGTCACTAACGATACTCAAGCTTCTAAGCTTGGTACCTCTGCTGGTGCGGTTATCTCCGGTATTTGGGAATACGAAGTTGCCGAAAAGAATTTAGGCGAAAATCTTGGGTGTGCTGAACTTCCAAACTTCACTGTCGACGGCACTTCTTATCACTTATCAAGCTTCGATGGTTACAAACTTCTTGGTGTTAAGCCACAAGTTGATGCAAAGAAAGCATCGGTTTGTCGTAAACTCGCCAAATTCTTGACTAGTGAAGACTGTCAAAGCGAAAGATTTGAACGTGTTAAATGGGGCCCAACCAATATTGCATCTAGTGAAAAACCAGATGTCGCTAATCACATTGGCTTAAAAGCCCTTAAAGATCAACATCAATTCGCCTATCCACAAGGACAATGTCCTAGTGGATGGTATAACTCGTTAGCCGCAACTGCGACAACGATTAAAGCGGGTTTAGACGAAAGCGCACTTCAAGACTTGCTCGCAAACTATGAAGCAAGCTTAGCTGAACTTTTGGATGATTAAGAAAGGAGGATAAATGATGGCTCAATTAACTGATTTAGAGTATCTAAAGCTGAATAAATTTCAGCGTTTTGGATTTAAATTTGTTGGCTTTTTTAAAGCCATACCAGGTTGGTTTAAAAATCTAGGTATCAAGATTTGGAAATCACTCAAGAGTTTTTTCTGGGGATTTGTCAATTTTTTCAAGAACTTAGGTTTAACTTTCTGGCACGGCGATTGGAAGACCAAAGTTTCCTATGTTGTTATGGGCTTTGGTAGTGTGATGAGAGGCCAATGGTTAAGAGGTATTCTCTTCTTCTTATTCGAGGTTATCTTCATTGTTTATATGGTTGTCTTTGGAGGCCATTATCTAGGAAGATTATATATCTTAGGTGATACCGCCTCAACAACTGGTAGTGATGGAACCACCATTTATGGTGAAAACTCATTTGATATCTTGCTTTATGGTGTCTTATCGTTGTTCTTTATCGTTGCGCTTATCTATACTTGGTATCTCAATATCAAACAAAATAAGATCGGTGAAGAATATCAAAAAGCTCAGAAGGAATTAGTTGGTGCTAAAGACGATCTTAAGGCTCTGGTGGATAGAGACTTCTATAAAACCTTATTAGCACTTCCAACCCTTGGTATTTTGATCTTCACGATTCTACCAATCTTCTTCATGATTTTGGTTGCTTTTACTAACTATGATAAATTCCATTTCCCACCTCAAAACCTATTCGGTTGGGTTGGATTCGATAACTTTGGATTGTTGTTCCAATGGAACAATTCTGAAGGTGGAAGCTTCTCAATGACTTTTGGTCAAATCTTACTTTGGACTCTTATTTGGGCATTCTTTGCAACCTTCACTAACTATTTCTTAGGTATGCTTGTTGCAATGCTCATCAATAAGAAAGGAATCAAGCTTAAAAAACTTTGGAGAACGATATTAGTTTTCTCAATCGCGATTCCTCAATTTATTTCAATATTATTCGTTTCTAATATGTTCGCGACTGATGGTATTATCAATGGTCTGCTCGCGAAAATCAGTGGTGGTCAATGGTTCATTGACTTCTGGGGCAACACTTGGAGTGCCCGTATAACAGTCATCATCATCAATATTTGGATTGGTGTTCCTTACTTAATGCTCGTCGTCACTGGTATCTTAATGAATATTCCTGCTGACCTTTATGAATCAGCAAATATCGATGGTGCTAGTGCCTGGCAACAATATTCTAAGATCACTCTTCCATATATGTTATTCATAACTGGTCCATATTTACTTACCAGTTTTACTGGTAATATGAATAACTTTAACGTTATTTACCTCTTGACTGGTGGTGGACCCCACATCAAAGAATCTTGGACATATGGTAATGCTGGTAAAACCGACTTACTTATCACCTGGTTATTCTCGCTTGCGGTTAACGACACTGACTATAAATTGGCCGCCGTCATCGGTATTATGGTATTCATCGTTGTTGCCGTCTTATCGCTAGTGATTTATAACATCATTCCATCAACACGTAATGAGGAGGAATTCCAATAATATGACTACTGAAAAACACAGCATGTCGATGTCGAAGAAGAGGGCAATCGTCAATACTTCTTCTTACATCGTACTTGGATTAATCTCCATCATTTGGATTCTTCCATTCATCTTCTTACTCATTAAATCATTTGACGTCGCTCACACGAACGTTACAAATACCGTATTCCCAGAAAGATGGGGATTTGATAACTATGCTTATCTCTTCTCAAGCGATTGTAACTTCTTACAGTGGTACTTCAATACCTTTATAATCGCCTTATTCGTGTGTGTGATTCAAACTGCAATGCAGTTTATGATGGCTTACACCTTATCGAGATTCCGTTTCAAACTTCGTAAGCCACTTATGAACATCATGTTAGTCTTAGGCATGTTCCCAGGCTTCTTAACCATGATCGTTCTATATCAAATCTTAAAAACAATTGGACTTACTGGCGACAACGCTGTTCCAGGTTTGATCCTTGTCTATGTTGCTTCCTCTGGTATGGGCTATTACGTTATCAAAGGTTTCTTAGATACGTTACCTAAATCGCTCGATGAAGCAGCTTTGGTTGACGGAGCGAATAGAATGCAAATTTTTATTAAGGTCATTCTTCCACTTTGTAAACCAATTCTCATCTATACCGTCTTAACTTCCTTTATGGGACCTTGGGGAGACTTTGTCTTCGCTTATACGGTCTCGCTTGGATCTCAGGCCGGTATGAACGTTGCCGCTGGTCTTAACTCTTGGTTAAGTCCGGACCAAATCGGCTTACATTTTACCCACTTCTGCGCTGGTGGTGTTATCGTCGCTATTCCAGTAATGGTGCTCTTCATGTTCTTACAGAAATACTATGTTGAAGGCGTTACTGGTGGTGCTGTTAAAGGATAGGAGGCTATTAAAATGGCTAGAGTTGTATTAAAAGATGTAAAGAAAATTTATCCCGGAAATGTTGAGGTTGTTCATAAATTTAACCTCGATATCAAAGATAAAGAATTTATCGTATTTGTTGGACCTTCTGGATGTGGTAAATCCACAACTTTGAGAATGGTCGCAGGTCTAGAGGAAATATCCGCTGGAACGATTGAAATCGATGGTGAAGTCGTTAACGACTTACAACCAAAAGATCGTCATATCTCCATGGTTTTCCAAAACTATGCCCTTTATCCACATTTAACAGTCTATGAAAACATGGCTTTCCCACTTCGTCTTGATAAGAAAGTGAGAGTGGTGGATGGCAAAGAACAAAAAGGTTATACCAATGGCCAAATCTATGAAAGAGTCACAAGCGCAGCAAAGGTTCTTGGTATCACTCAATATTTAACTAGAAAACCAAAAGCTCTATCCGGTGGACAAAGACAACGTGTCGCTATCGGACGTGCGATGGTTAAAGATTGTAAAGTCTTCTTAATGGACGAACCTTTATCTAACTTGGACGCGAAATTACGTAACCAAATGAGAGCGGAAATCATCCTCTTAAGAAAACGTATCAATACGACATTTATCTATGTTACTCACGATCAAACCGAAGCTATGACCTTAGGTGATAGAATCGTTTGTTTAAAAGATGGCTACATCATGCAAGTAGGTACACCAGCCGAACTCTTCGATATGCCAGCTAATTTATTCGTCGCTCAATTTATTGGTGCGCCAATGATGAATACAGCTGAATGTGAACTAACCTTAGAAAAAGGTAAATATTATGTTAATCCATTCGGTCATAAACTCGTTGTTGAAGGTGAAAAGGCTAAAGCCTTAAAAGAAAAAGGTATCGAATCCCGTAAAGTTATCTTAGGTGTTCGTCCAGAACATATTCAACTCGCGAAGAAAGGTGATACAAACTCCATTCCAGTTGAAATCTTAGTTAACGAAATGATGGGTAGTGAATATCATCTCCACGTTCAAACTGAAGATGGCACTCAACTCGTCGTTAGAATTCCAACCATCAATTTAAGCGATGAAGAAAGAGCCTCAATGGTGATGGGTTCAAAAATCAATGTTGTCTTCGAAGGAAAAGCCATGCACTTCTTTGATCCAGAAAATGAACGTAACCTTTTAGTGGACGAAATTTATGGACCAGAATTAATGAAGATGGAACTTGAAGCTGAGGCTAAAGCTAAAGCAGAAGCAGAAGGTAAACATTCTGAAGAAGTGAAAGAAGAACCAAAGGCTGAAGAAAAAGCTGAAGAAAATCAGTAAGGAGGGTTTATGAAAAAATTAAAACTTTCTAAGAAATTAAAACGTACCCTCGCTTATGTCGGTATCATCGGGGGATGCGGTGTTTTAGCATTATCTTTCTTCACCGGTGCGCAATATGCGAAAGCTAAATATGATGCCTCTCAAACAATGGAATTAACAGCTAAAAGATATGTTGATAAAGCTGAACCTATCTATTTAGAAGATCCAAAAAGCGAAGCTTCGTGGTGGAAAGGCATTTACGATTATTTCGCTGCTGAAACAGAAAAGAATTCTAAAACCTATGTTGGTTTAGCAATTCCAGCCTATACTTTTTCAATGGCAACCTTAGTGGCGTTTGGACTTGTCTTAAAACACGCTGAAAAGACCAAAGAAAAAGAAGAAAAAGAAGTTTAATCTCTACTTAAACACATAAGAGTCGGTTTAGATACCGACTTTTTTGTTTGTGTGTTAAAATCATAATCGTGAAAAAAGAAAAAAGCCTATTTCTAATCTTCTGCCTCGTTCTAGTGGGATTATTTGTCCTATGCGGGTATTCCCTCATCCAGTGCTTTGTCTATGGTAGTAGTGAAGGTGAAGTTGGAAGTCACGTTTTAGAAATCATTTATCTATTCTTCCATCTAATTATGGTTGCAATCGTCTTTTATCTTTCTTTTAGAGCATTTAAGATCAAAGTTTCACTCGCTAATCTACTCATGCTTGACGAGAAAGGTCAAAGAATTAAAAAACCGCTCATTATTAGCGGCATTTTAACGGGTGTTTTCTTTTTTATTGGAATTTATTCCACCCTTCATTTAATCGGCCTTAAAATGCCTCCTTTAGATATCTTTCCATTAGGATTAACGCACGATTTAATGAATGCAGGTTATTTCTTTGGTTCGATCACTTTAGTGCTCTTCATCTATCCTTTCGTTCATGAAAAGGAAGTTATCACTCAAGCGGATTAATTATTTTTGGATTTAATTTTATATATTTCTTCGGTCGCTAAAGAGATCTTAGTAACGGAGAATTTTTCTTTTTCAGGATAGACATATAAGGTGTCTTTTAAGGTGTTAAGATCGACGCAGTCACCAAACTTACCTAAATATTCATATTCGATGTGGACACTATAAGTGTCTAAGGCAGGAATATCTAACGAATAATGCTCATCATTTTCTTTATAATAGCCTTCTAAATGGAAGCCATTTAAATCATGGATTAATTTGCCTTTTCCTAGATGAAGGAATTTATCTGCGTTAGGTAGAGCATCGACATGGACTTCACTTTCAAAATAATATTTTCCGTCTTCAACTTCTTTTCTAACGTTTGCTCTTTCCCATTCATACCAATCGGGGATATGGGAGAATTCGGTTTCACCTTCAAGTGCTTTTAATTCGCCAAGTTCACTATATTCCCATTTCTTTCCGCAGTGTTTGCAAAACAAAATGTTATCTTTTGAATCCATTTCATATTCTACTTTGCAGTGTGGGCATTGATACAAAACTTTATGTAAGCCTTCCGCTCTTCCTTTATATTTAACGCGGACACCTTTTTGCTTTTGCCAAGCATATTCATCATAAACATAATTCATTTGAATTATTTCATTAACTTCTTCACTAGAAAGCTTTTCAATTTCATCTTGATTTATGATGCATTTAAGCTCGGCTTCAATCCCTTTAATTTTGCGGTTATGAAGATTCCAAAATGGGGAATTGATGTGGTGACCGTGCATCATTAACATGACCACCGGGATATTGAGGAATTTCGCTAATTTGGCAAGCGATTCTGGAATGATGGCGTTTGTTCCGCATAGTGAATATCTTGCTTCAGCAAAAATTTGGACGATATCGCCATTATTTTTAACAGTTCTAAGATGTCTAATTAGATTGATATCATTGGTGAATTTTCTTTTGCAGATTCCTCCGACATTTCTCAATAATTTTTCTCTTCCGATGAAGCCATCGATCGCAATAACATAGTTAATGCGGTGGGGAAAGGTCGCTAAATTAAGGATATCAACATCCATTAAAGCGTTGTGATTAGCAAGCAAAAGATAGGGAGGTTTAATCCCTTTCATATTAACTTTAGTGATTTTTCCGTGGTGAGACCAAAGAACTGGTAAGGCTTTCAAATAGCCAATATATCTTAATTTTTGTCTTTTTGGAGACTGCTTCATGTCGAAGCGAACAACATTATCTAACATAGTTAATATTATAGATTAGCTAAGCTTGATTAGACAATTACCTCAAAACAAGAATATCGCTAGCAATATTCTTCTTTAAAAATGATAGTCAGACTATCAAAAAACGTCTTACATCAATGTAAAATTATTGACTAATTTTTAAATTTATTATGTAATAAAGAAACCTGAAGAGGAAATGTTGATGAAAAAAAGTCTTCGATTTGTAACACTAGGTGGAATACTTGCCTTATCTATTCCAGCTTTTCTTGCTTTAAGCCAAAACGTTAAAAAAGTAGATGCATATTCGCCATCTTCTTTACCAACCACAATTGATTTAAACGATACATCCGCTTCAAATATTAGAAGTTATTATTCGTCTTTAAACAATTTGTCTCAATCCGAAAGACAAGGCACAAATCTTTTGAAAAATTTAAAAACCATTCTTAAGAATGGACAAAAATATTATTCTTATGAAAACGGTACATCTATTTGGCAGATGTATGAAATTACCGATCGTGACTGGGTTAAATCTCCTGCTTCAGCGATTTCTGGTTATAATGCTAGCACAAATAAAATTACTGGTTATTCTTACAATTCAACCGACCCATATGTTCGCGCCCTATATGTAAATCGCGATGTTGATAATCAAACAACAGCTTGGTCTGATCATCAACAAACTCAATGGGGTATTAACCGTGAACACGTTTGACCAAAAGCCGAAGGCTTTGATACAAGCGGCTCTGGCGGTGCTCGTGGTGACCCAAGACACTTAATGGCTGGTAACGGTTATGCGAATAACATTCATAGTAATCATTACTATGGTTATGTAAAGACTTCTAGTTCTTACACTGACTGTGGTAACAAATATTCTAATTTAAGTGGTAATTTAAGTGGTACTTCCAAAACACTTAATTCCGGGACAGTTTTTGAACCACAAGACTGTGATAAAGGCGATATCGCTAGATCAATTTTCTACATGGTCGCTCGCTACAACTATTATTCTGGTAGCGATAGCGATGGCATCGATACAAATAACCCTAACTTGGCCTTGACCCAAGATATTAATGATTGGGCTAGTTCTGGCTATACTTCGTCTACAAGTAGACAAGGTAAATTGGGTATCATGACTGACCTTTTGGCATGGCATAAGGCCGACCCAGTCGATGAAATCGAGATCCATCGAAATAACCTTTTATATACAAACTTTACAAATAACAGAAATCCATTTATTGATTTCCCAGAATGGGCAAACTTTATTTGGGGTTCTGTAAACTATAACGGAAGCACATATGTTTCCAATAACGTTAATCCGACAGGTTACGCTACTCCAAGTAGTGACACAATCAACGGCTATAATGGTGGCGGCGAAGTCATTTCTGTGACTGGTGTTAATTTAAATAAAGATTCAACATCCATCACCGTTGGTGGTGCTGAAACTTTAGAAGCTACTATTGTACCTGCTAATGCCACAAATCAAGGCGTTACTTGGTCTTCAAGCGACACAAGTGTCGCTACTGTTAGTGGCGGCACTGTTAGAGGCGTTGCTGAAGGAACTGCCACAATTACTGTTACAACTAGTGACGGTGGTTATACTGATACATGCTCTGTTGAAGTAACTTCATCAGGCGGTGGAGGCGGCGGAGGTGAAAGTGGAACCATTAGTTTTTCTCGTTCTTCCAGCGTTGATACTGTTACTAATGGGTATAGTCTAGTGTTAACAAATTCCAAGGCTAATGAGGATAATTATCAAGATAAAAATAGTACTGTAGGTTTAGATATCTCTTTGAAAAAGGATAGTGGCACAATTTGGACTACCGCACCGGATTCCAGTTCCTTGACTGTCAAAATTGGCGGTGGCACCGCTAAAGACCCATTAAGCAATTCAGTTACAGCTTCATATATTGACACTAACGGTGATACGATTGCATCATCGACTACCGTTGTTACAACTAAAGTTGTAACCACTACAGGAGATAATTATACAGTGACTTTGCCAAGCACGAATAATGTTGCTGGCGTATTGATTCATCATAGTAAAGAAAGCAGTTACAACGTTCGCTTATACGGCATTACGCTTACTTATGAGTCGGAAAGCGCTACAAAAACTTTAACAAGCATAGATTTAGACACTAGTGACGCTCAAACAACATTTAACGTTGGTGATGAATTTAATTATAACGATTTGGTTGTAACCGCTGATTATGATGATGGCTCTACCGACATCGTCGCTCCAACATCCGTATCTACCCCAGATATGTCAACTGCAGGTCAAAAAACTGTTACTGTTACATATACCGAAGGTGATGTTACTGAAACTGCAACCTATACGATTACAGTAAATGCTGTCACATTAACTTCTATAGAAGTTGTTGATCCTAAAACATCATATATTCGAGGCGAGACTTTTGTTAAACCTACTGTTATAGCAAATTATTCAAATGGCTCAACTTCTGATGTAACTAGCAGCGCAGAATTTAGCGGATACAGTATGTCAACTACTGGAACGCAAACTGTCACTGTTAGTTATACAAGCCAAGATGTCACTAAAACGACAAATTATCAAATTTCCGTTTCGATGGAAACTTTACAATCCATTAGAATCGAAGGATATAAGACCGAATTTACGGTCGGTGATTCTTTCTCCTTTGGAGGAACAGCGTGGGCAGTCTACAGTAATGGCAATGAAACGAATGTTACAAATGTAGCAACATATTCTGGCTATGATATGTCCACTGCGGGAACTCAAACAGTTACCGTTTCGTGGAGTTATGTAAGTACGCAATATCAAATAACTGTTAAAAATGTTTCACCAACTCCAGAAGTTGGAGATGCAGTGCTATACTCAGGTGCTTTAACCGAAGGTTATTACGTTATTTACTACAATGGAAATGCAATGAAAAACACCATTGACTCAAATCGTCTTACCTACAGTGAAGTCACACCGACTGATGATATCATTTCATCACCAAGCGATTCTATAATTTGGCACATTCAAAGCAGTGGTAATTATTGGACCATTTATAATGAAGAAGTTTCAAAATATGCTGCTGGTAATGGTACAAAGAATCAGGCCGCTTTAATTGACTCTTTGAGTGGCGAAGACGGTCTTTGGAGTGTAGATGGAACTTCAACTTATGAATTTGTTAACAAAAAGAATGATACAGCAGCCGTTAATAAGAATTTAAGAAATAATGGTTCCTATGGTTTCGCTTGTTATTCAACAAACACTGGCGGAGCGTTGTCGTTATATCGAGTTCAAGAAGGTTCCGGCGAGATTACATCAATTACCGCTTCGGTTAGTAAAACATTCGCGGTAGGTGAAACGATTTCTACAAGTGATCTAATTGTCAAAGACAATAATAATCACAATATTACTGGCTTTGCCTTCGCTAATAATGGTTACCAATTTACTTATGCCGATGCAGCTAGTGGTGGCGCTTCTACAAGTAAAACATTCACTAATTCAGTTACATATGAGACATTTTCATGCTCGTTAACTGTTAATGTTGCTAGAACCGCTTACGAAGCTCCATCGAATAAAACATATTCGTTAACAACCTCAGATTTTGCAAGTTTGTCTGGAACTTCATCTAGCCCAGCAACTAACACAATAACCAAAGATGGTGTTTCATTTATAGCTACCCAGTCATATAAATACACCAGAAATAGCACATCTTACTTATCATTATGGACCACAAAAGGCGATAATCTTTATGTTGCACCTGGAAGCATCTATAACGATAATGCATTTACGGGATCGATTATAAGTGTTACCCCAACGCAATATGGTTCTACCACAATACAACCAACTATTTATTACAGCGATGATAAAACAAATTGGTCGACTACAAACAACAACAATCATTATTTCAAAATCAGTTTTGATGGAGAATTTTCTGGTTATCCTAATTTTTCTTCAATCACCGTGGTGGTAGCAGGCGCCGAAACCGCAAGTAATGTTGCAAATTATGTCATGTATGAAGATACCGCAAATCAATGTGTGACAAAATTTGCGACAGCATCGGATTATTTTGGCAATATGTCCTCCTCCGAAAGAGCCACATTTATGACTTCCAATGACTATGTCATTGCAACTGCAAGAGAGCGTTTTGAAGCCTGGGCAAGATACCATGGCAAAACCATCTCTTATGAAAATAGTGATTACATCATTAAAAATGGATCACCTGTTTCAATCCTTCTAGGAAATGAAATGACTAACAATTCTCAAATATTACTAATTGTAATTGTGTCTTCTCTACTAGGTGTAAGCCTTATCGGTGGATACTTCTTACTAAGAAAGAGAAAAGAACAATAATACTTAAATAGGATGCATTAGCATCCTTTTTATTTAACTTTTTTATCAAATCGTTTTGTATTGTTTTATTAACTATTTAAAATAATAGGCATGAAAGAAATAAAAGTAGGCAATACTCCTTTTGTCGAGCTTAAAGGAATAGAAGCCAAATATGATTTAAAAGCTCGTTTATTCGCGAAAGTTGAATCATTTAATCCGGCTGGTTCAGTCAAAGACCGCATCGCCTATAAAATGATTATGGACGCGAAAGAAAAAGGTTTAGTTAAAGAAGATACAACCTTTATTGAACCAACCTCTGGAAATACTGGTATTGCAATAGCCTATATGGCGAAAGCTTTAGGCTATAAAGCCATCATCGTAATGCCAGAATCAATGACAATTGAAAGA
>Ga0247611_10002732_pt1 | contig 27636 bp, 22 predicted proteins | sample 177DNAGHGhighgp2_FD_192422 | JGI IMG/M metagenome (GOLD analysis project Ga0247611, IMG submission 192422) | Sheep rumen microbial communities from Palmerston North, Manawatu-Wanganui, New Zealand - 1770 DNA GHGhigh gp2 | ecosystem: Host-associated > Mammals > Digestive system > Stomach > Rumen... | reverse complement strand
TATTTTGATATTGCAATGCTTCCTTTGAGTTTCTACCCTGTAACGACATTGCGGCAAGAGCCTTGTATGCAGTGTATTTTGCATAGACTGTTCCTTTCTCCAAAAGACCACGACAGAAATAAAGGGTACTATCCACATTGTTTTCTTTATAATACAACATGGCGGCATTTACATATACAGGACTGATGTCGGATGAGTCATAATCTGCCAATACGGGCATCAGACAATTCCGTGCAGACTGAATACTATCTTGAAATAGATAAAACCTGGCTGTTTCCATCATCACCTTTATCCACATGCTATGGTTTTTGCTCTGTTCTGCCAAGTCTATTGCTTGGTGGAGATACATGAGAGCTGAATCATTCTTCTGCTGTAACATGTAGTCTTCTCCGATAGATTCCAAGATATGGATAATGTATGTTGTATCCTTTGCTTCTTTTTCATATCGGCAAGCTTCCTTAAATTGCAGGATAGCCTCTTGATAGAGATCCTGATAATGCAGTAACCATCCAATCTGTATATGTACCAATCCACGGAAGCGCGGGTCTTCTCCCTCGGGCAGGGCATCGAGCGCCTGCTGAAAGTAGTCGATGGCTTGGGGAGCATCGCCCTTGTCGGCACAGATGCGGCCGGCATAGAACAGGGCGGTGGCATTCAGATAGGGTGTGCCGTGCTTCCGGAAATAAGGCACAAGGGTGTCGATGACCAAGGACTCATAGCCGGTGATGGGCTTGTAGAGCTTGTCCTCGGCCTTCACACGCAACAGCCTGTAGCGCATGGAGAGGCTTGTCTTCCTGACTCCTTGACTACTTGACTCCTTGGCTTCCTGGCTCCCCGCCGCATCAAGCAGTGCCAGTGCTGAGTCCGGGTGCGTCTGCATGAGGGAGTCGGCACGGTCGAGCATGGCCACGAAAGCCCTGTCCTCACGGCTGCATCCCGCAAGAAGAAGCAACAAAAGAAGAAAGACGGGTAAGGAATGTTTCATGGACTATACTATCTTCTCCAACGTTACAACTTCTGGTTCAAGGGTCGAGCGAGTCAGTATGTAAACGTGGCCAGGTTCTTTATATGCCATATTATTTATATATACCATTATCAACTCATCTGTGACCAAGTTGAGTGACTAAGTTAACGTGCGCTTATATTTCTGACTTCTGCTGTTGGGTTTGTCGGGTATTGTCATTTCTATGAAACCACCTTCAATAAGGGGGTCTATATAGCGATGTTTCACATTATAACGATGTTTCAGACCTATATGCTCCATTATCTCCGTCATGCTGCGAGGGGTTGTGCAGAAGGCCAAAATGTCGTTAACCATATCGGATGCCTTGGTCTCCGACTTAGTCACTTTTTCTTGGTCAGTGACTAAGTTAAGTGATATAGTCGGCCTGACCTTCACCTCAAAGGCAGTTAGTTTTTCAACAGTAAATTCTGCCTCCGGATTTCCATTCTCACGCAACATGTCCTGTACGCGTCTGATGCCCTGATTGAACATGTTGACATACTTCATCTCCTTCATGGCCTCGGCAACGATAGGGTTACGATAGTCGTTAACCATCGGGAAGTTCTCTGGGCGTGCCTCACCATATAAGCCACCTGCGTTCATGATCTCTATATGATTGTCGAACTGATACAGACGTACAGGCATGTTAGACTGATAGTCGCGATGCATCACAGCATTCATCATCAACTCACGCAGGGCGTTGTTCGGATAGTTAACAACCGTCTTTTCCTTGAATAGACTCACAGGAACTGGTCGTTGCGTGATGATGGCATAGCTGACGAAGGATTCCAATGCTGGAAGTAATTGATAAAGTGGCCCTTGGAAACGTTTCTCGTTCAATACGTCACCACCTATGGCTGTTCCAGAGAAACGTACAAACTGCACAAATGCGCCAGGCATGAAGTAACGTGGATTCTTGCCAAACAGGATGATTCCTGCATATGTGGGGCAGTCGTGCTTCATGTCAAAAAGATGGATGGACGCCATTTGCTCTTTAACGGAACGCTTGTCGTGTGCCAACACCTCTGCATCGACCACCTGTGGCAGATAGTCACGCTTGACATATTCAATGTCTATATCGTCAATAGTGGCGTTGACACAAGGAGTTGCATCGAATGTAGCCATATACGATGTACGACGCTCTGCCAGAATGCGTTCCTCCGCTTCCGTAGCAATGTCGCGACGAGGACCTATGCGAACAAAAGTGCGACCTCGATAGCGCACTGGAGGCAACATGGATGGAGTCACTTCTGCAACGAGCAGGTCGCCTTTAGGGAACTCAAAGCGCTCTACACTCATTACCGGTATGGGCAAAATGTTACCATCAGAGCGTATGGCTGCTATCTTCTTCAGCAAGTCATCAGTCACCTTCAGCCCCGACAAAGTGCCGTTGTCATAAGCTCCGAGTATCAGATACCCCTTCTTGCGTGAATTGGGCAGATCGTTACTGAAGGCACAGATAGCCTCCTGAAACTTGTCCATATCACTTGTTGACGTGGTTCGTTCCACACGATAGGTCTCCGTGCTATGCAATAATTCTTGTATCTCGTCTTTTGTTATCATTACACAATCAAAAACAGAAGCTCCCTCAGTAGTTTCCCCTCGAAGCTAAGAATGCGGATAAGGATGAATCGCTTGATGGCGTTCACGGTCTTCAATATTCGTCAACCTGCAACTGCTGGCGGTAGTTGTCGAGGAGTTTCTGTAGCTTTCTGGTAACCTTCTCCGTGCCAGGCTTTCCATAGATGTTGTTCAACTCATGGGGGTCTTTCTTCAGGTCGTAGAGTTCCATGTAGTCGATATCAGGATCGTTCTCCACATAGCCGGAACGACTCATCCACTGGAAGGAGTTGTATTCGCGGGTACCAGGCGTGTTCTGGTATTTGTTTTCCTCTTGAGCACGCACGCCACCCTTTCCATAGAAATGAATTAGCTTGTAGCGCTCAGTGCGCACGCCATCGTGCTTGCGTGTAACATGCCAAGCGGGATAATCGTAGTAATGATAGTAGATGCTTTTACGCCAGTTGGCAGGTTTCTTTCCTTGAAAGACGGGGGCCAGAGAGCACCCGGGAAGTTCCTTCGGTTTCTTCACGCCACCGTAGTCAAGGAATGTGGGGGCATAGTCGATATTCTGCACTATCGCTGTGCATACAGAATGAGGTTTAATCACCTTGGGATAACGAATGACAAGCGGCGTACGCAGACTCTCTTCATACATAAAGCGCTTGTCAAACCAGCCGTGCTCTCCCAAGTAGAAACCCTGGTCTGAGGTATAGACGACGATGGTGTTCTCTGCCAACCCATGACGGTCAAGGTAGTCAAGTAACTCACCCACGCTCTCATCGACAGAGTGGATGACAGAAAGATAGTCGCGCAGGTAGGTTTGGTATTTCCATTCCACAAGGTCGCGCCCTTGCAGGTTAGCCTGCTGGAACCAGTTATAACGTGCCCCGAAATATGCTTCATTTGCCTGACGCTGAGAAGCATCCATACGGCCATATTCTGCTATGGTCTTTTGGAAGTTGACGGGGCCGGCACCGACGGAATCGACTTTCAAGTCGAGCACCAGTTCCATATCATCGTCAATCTCCATCTTCTGAGTATGGGCTGCCGAGCCACGAGTGGCATAGTCATCCCACATGGTTTCCGGCAGTGGGAAGGTTACGTCATCATACATACCCAAGTGTTGGACGGCTGGAAACCAGCTGCGATGGGGAGCTTTATGGTGCACCATCAGACAAAAAGGTTTCGACTTGTCGCGATGGTCGAGGAACTCCACGGCATGTTTCGTTATGAGTTCCGTGGCATAGCCCTCCTCACGGATATACTTGCCAGGATTATCTTGCCCCATAAACTGCGGATTGTAATAGGTGCCTTGATCCCAGAAAACGTGGTAGTAGTCAAAGCCTTTCGGTGTGCACATGAGATGCCACTTGCCGATCATGCCTGTCTCATAGCCTGCCTGCTGCAAAAGTTCTGAGAAAAAGGTACGCGTGGAGTCGATGCCCTCCAACAGTTGACGCTGGCCATTCTGATGGCTATAGAGGCCAGTGATGGTACAGGCACGACTGGGCGATGACAGGGAATTCTCCACGAAAGCGTTATCAAAGCGCATGCCTTCATTGGCGATTCGGTCAATATGTGGAGTAGGAGCCAGCCGACCGATATCGGTGCCATAGGCCGAGATAGCCTGATAGGCATGGTCATCACTCATGATATAAAGGATGTTGGGCCGCTGGCTGGTCTGAGCCAATGCGGCAGCAGCTGGCATCACAAGTGCACAACAAAAGGACCGTTTCATGACAATAGGCGTTTGACAATTTCGGAAATAGCACGACCGTCAGCACGTCCTGCCATTTGTTTGCTGGCAAGCCCCATGACGCGTCCCATGTCTTTCATGCCTTGGGCTCCCGTCTCAGCAATAATATTCTTAACGGTATTCTCTATCTCCTCTGATGAAAGGGCTTTAGGGAGATAGCGCTCGATGACAGCTACCTGAGCCAATTCTTCATCAGCCAATTCTTGACGGTTGTTGTCTATGAAGGTTTGGGCGGACTCCTTGCCTTGCTTGGCGAGCTTCTGTAGAATCTTCAAAGCGTCTGCATCCTCCAAGGTGTCATTGGCACCTGGAGCAGTCTTGGCTTCCAGAAAAACTTTTTTGATATTACGCAATGCCTCAAGGGCAACTTTGTCGCGAGCCTTCATGGCCGACTTAATGTCTTCACTGATTTGATCGAACAATGTCATAGTTTAAAGGTTTGTTGATGATGAATATAGGGTTTAAGATGAAGACATCCAACAGAGAACTGTCGGACATCCGAAATATCAGGTGAAGCTTATGACACCCTGCACAGAATCGCTCTCGTCTTTCTTCTCTGAAGTCTGACCACCATTAGCCTGAATACGTATTTCCTCCAGCATCTGGCGGGTACGCTTGTAAGTGGGTGTATTCTCTACGGCCAGAATGACGTCTTCGTTATCGAGGTCCTCCGGACGGAACAGGTAGATATTGGGACGGCGCTTATACTGTTTGCTCTTACCATTATCACCATAATAGCGGTCACGTCGGCTCTGCTTCTCAGCACGTTTCTCTTCCTCACGGGCTAAACGATCGACTTCTTCCTGCGTCTTCTTACCCAGGTGAGTACTCATTCCATCGACATTCTCAATACCGAAGCCGGTAGCCAGAATGGTGACCTTCACCTTCGGTCCCAGTTCCGGGTCAACGGCAATACCCCACTTGATTTCGAAGTCGCTGCCAAAGCGGGCCATAAAATCATTGACTTCGTTCATCTCTTCCATCATCAGGCCAGAGCCTTCAGTCTTCTCATCACAGAAGTTAATAGAAAGAAGAATCTTCTTGGAGTTGAAAATATCGTTATCATTGAGCAGCGGTGAATTTAAAGCATCATCAATAGCCTTCTTTACACGACCCTCGCCCTCTCCGTAGCCAGTTGACATGATGGCTACGCCACCATCCTTCAGTACGGTCTTCACATCATTGAAATCAAGGTTGATGAGTCCATGGTTAGTAATAATTTCCGCGATGCTTCGGGCCGCAACACTTAATGTGTCATCAGCCTTGCTGAAGGCATCAAGCAGCGTAAGTTCTGGATAAATCTCACGCAGACGCTCATTATTGATAACCAGCAAGGCATCGACGTGTTTGGACATCTGCTCCACGCCATCGAGAGCCTGGTCTATCTTGTTGTTTCCCTCAAAACGGAAGGGAATGGTCACAATACCCACGGTCAAGATACCCAGTTCCTTACTGACACGGGCAATGACAGGAGCAGCACCTGTTCCTGTACCGCCGCCCATACCTGCCGTGATGAAAGCCATCTTCGTACCATCATTGAGCATGGATCTAACCTCCTCTATACTCTCTTCTGCTGCTTCACGGGCTTTCTCAGGCTTATTGCCAGCACCAAGGCCTTCCTTTCCCAACTGTAGGTGAACAGGAACAGGACTGTCGTTGAGTGCCTGGTTGTCGGTATTACAAAGCACAAAGGATACATCGTGAATACCTTCGCGATACATGTGATTCACGGCATTGCCGCCACCGCCACCAACACCTATTACCTTAATAATACTATTCTCTTTTTCGGGCATCCCGAAATCTAATATGTTGTTTCTATTGATAAAATCTGGCATAGCTATTTTCTTTTTGAAGTGGGAAATATATAATTATTGCACTCATCATCTGTCAGGAGATCAATCTTCCTCCTCCACCATCTTGGTGAAGAAGCTCTTGAGACCCTTGACGACCTTGTTGCCAAAACTGTTTTCACGTTTTTGCTGACGAATGAGTTCAGCTTTGGCAGCTTCTTCCTGACGGATACGTTCTGCTTCTTCTTCAGCAGCCTGACGTGCGGCCTCTTCAGCTTTTTTCTTCTCGTCCTCGGTCTGAACAATGCCACGTCCAGAGATCTCATTCAGTGAACGAGGCGTCTTATGGAGGTCTGATCCTCCTCCGTTTGACGACTCACCTGTGGTACCGAAGAGATCGTTGCTGAATTCGTCACCAGCACAATTCATGTCACCTTTCTCCAACAATCCAAGAATGGTGTTCATCATGCCATTATGATCGGTTATGTCATTGTTGCTTGAATTGACTGTGAAATTAACGAACTTGGCCACACGAATTTTCTCAATGGGAGTATGGTTACGAAAAGCCTTCTCTATATTCTTCATATTGGAGCCACCACCCGTCAGGACTATGCCACCCAGCAGCTTGTCCACATATTCATTGGGAACCTGAAACCAGACATTCTCTATGATTTCTTGCAGGCGGCCTTCAACGATGTCAATAAATTTGCGACTTTCGATGGAACGTTCCTGATCAATGTTCAGCATCAGGTTGTTATCAATATCACTATTGTCGGTAAAAGCACAGCCATATTTCAGTTTCATATTCTCGGCATCATGTTCCTCTATCTGCATAGAAGCTATATCTTTGGTGATATTGCTTCCGCCCAGAGGAATGACAGCCAGATGACGCAGGATGTTCTTGAAATAGACAGAAACCGTTGTCGTGTCAGCACCAAGATCAACCAACACGCAACCCGAACGTTTCTCAGTCTCTGTGAGCACACTGTCAGCCAAAGCCAACGGAGCCAGATACATCTCGGCAATGGAGATACCTGCCTGTTCAAAACATTTATTCAAGTTGCGATAGAAAGTCTTACGCCAAAGAATATTCAAAAAGTTACCCTCCAAACGGTTGCATTGGATACCGACGGGATCCAGTTGGTATTGCTGATCAACCCGATACTCCTGAGTGACAGCATCGAGAATTTCCTGATCAGGATAAGTCTGAATACGGTTAGCATCCATCAGTTCATTGATCATTTCGGTTGAGACTGTGGTATCTGCAGGCAGCTCTTTGACAATTACATTCCTCACGCTGCGAATACTCTGACCTCCTACACCAACATAGACATGGGAAATTTTCGCTTTGAGGGTTGTCTCCAACCTCTTGATGATATTTGTCAGACAAACAACTGTCTTGTCTATGTTATAGACCACTCCGTTGCGAATACATGAAGTTGAATCTTCCTTGACAACGGCCAACACTGAGACACTTCCATCCAGGTTTTTCTTTCCGGCGATACCGGTCATCTTAGACGAGCCGAGTTCTATCGCAACAATAAATTCCTTTGGCATAGTAACTATATGTTTTTTTATTTTTATTTCATCTGTTATTCGTGGGGATCATGTTTCTTACAGATAATCTGATTGTCAAATTCCAGACTGATGTAGGAATATTTGTTCCATCCTGCTTGTGAGAGACCATAGCGATAGAACTTATCCAGACGATCCAGTTTTTTGCTCACAAAGTCATTGATAAGTCGTTGACGTTCCTTGGGGTTTCTGCTCTCTGGAAGATGTCCAAGGCAGGCCACATGAGAACCCACACGCGGCACCAACTCTATGCTACCGTCAGGCAACACGTTGATTTGTTCTATCTGATTTTTCCAGAAATCACTCGTCATCAGGCTCTTACCCAAGGGTGACACATAATTGATAGCAAAAGTCTTGCTGATGTTCCCTGTAGCAATAATCAAATCAGAGGTGTAACTGGAGTTGGGCATAATGCAATCGTTGTCATCGAGGTAGTAATCCTCTCCGCTCGAGGCCTTGACTCTCACCATCGGCATGCGTTGTGTAATGGTGATGAAGACATGACCATCCTGTGTCTTATAGCACTCTGCTGTGTTGACAAAGGGACTCTGCTTCAGGGTCTCTTCTATGCGGCGCGAGTCCACATAGCGCATAGGCTTCAGATACGGATATAGACGAAGCGTTGTCAGTCGATTCTTGATTTCATTAGCCGTGATAAAGCCGTTGGTGCTCTCATCCTGAATTTTGATAACCACCTTATTACACACCTTGGAACTTTCGTCGGGCTTGTTGAAAGCCGTGACTGCAAGCATCAGATAGGCACCCAGTGCAAAGTCAAGCAATACGATTACAACTTTTTTCCAGTTAATAGTCATGCTATTTCTCCTCAATGATTTTCATTATCTTCGGACATAGATTATCCAAATTGCCCGCGCCCAAAACGACAAGGACATCAAAGTCCCTGCTTTTCACCAACGGCAGCACTTCGTCCAACGTGACCATACTCTTCTCCACACCCGGTTTCAAACAGTCATAGATAAGCTGACTCGTCACACCGGGAATAGGTTGTTCGCGGGCTGGATAGATATCACAGAGAATCACTTCGTCCAACAGACTGAGCGCATCGGCAAATTCACGATAGAAGTCGCGTGTTCGAGTATAAAGATGAGGCTGGAAGATGGCTGTGATCTTTCTGTCCTGATAGAGTTGACGCAGGCTGCGAGCACTCTGTAAGATTTCCATGGGGTGGTGAGCATAGTCAGAAAGAAATACATGACGGTCATTTTTGATCTTAAAATCAAAACGACGTTCCACGCCATGATAGGTCTTCATACCATAGCGCAGCTCATCAGCTGTACATCCGTTCAGCTGAGCCAAAGCCATAGCAGCAATGCCGTTTTCTATATTAATGGGAACAGGATTTCCCAATTCTACATTTTTCACAGATTCTATGGGAGATATGAAGTCAAACTTAATCTCACCATTTCCAATATTGATATTTTCTGCATGGAAATCACCGTCTTCCAAAGCATAGTCATAGACTCTTACATCATTTTGGACCTGCGGTTGCATCTCAAGGTTTCGATGGATAATCAGGGCCCCACCTGGTTGGATGAGGGTTGTGTAGTGGCGAAAGCTATCCAGATAGGCCTCCTTCGTCCCATATATATCAAGGTGGTCAGGGTCGGTAGAGGTGATGACACTCATCCAAGGATTCAGCCAATGGAAAGAACGGTCAAACTCATCGGCTTCAATCACCACGAAATCACTATTATTGGAAAGAATATAGTTTGTACCATAATTCTTGGAGATGCCGCCCAGGAAAGCGTTGCACCCCACCTTGCTCTGATTCATGATATGGGCACATATCGTTGATGTACTGGTCTTTCCGTGGGTTCCTGCCACACACAATCCCTTGTGGGCGCGTGTCAGGGTACCCAACACCTGAGCACGCTTCTGTATTTCAAAGCCATTCTCTCGGAAGAACACCAGTTCCTTATGATCTGCAGGCACCGCAGGAGTATAAACGACAAGACACGACTCTTGCTTCTTACAAGCATGGGGAATCTCACTGACATTTTCTTCATAATGGATGAGCATACCCTCACGTTCCAGTCTGCGAGTTAACTCAGACGGGGTCTTATCATAGCCCGCAACAACCATTCCTTTACCTATGAAATAGCGTGCTATGGCACTCATTCCTATGCCACCGGCTCCTATAAAATAGACAGCTTTTATATCTTTAATATCCATAAGCTAATTTAATCACTTCGTCAGCAATGATATCTGCCGAATTTGGCAGGGCAAGTCGTAATATATTCTTTGACAATGTCTGGAGGCGCGCGTCATCAGCAACGGTCTCCAGCGCCAACGACAACAATGCCTTGGGTGCCTCATCATCCTTAACATAAAGTGCCGCGTCCTTATTGACCAGGGCCATGGCATTCTTGGTCTGGTGGTCCTCTGCCACATTGGGTGAGGGAACCAGAATAACAGGCTTGCCAATCAGGCAAAACTCACTAATACTGCTGGCTCCTGCCCGGCTGACAACCAAGTCTGCAGCGCGGTAGGCCACTCCCATATCACTGATAAAATCCATTATCTTCAGGTTGGGCAAGTCCTGACGATTGTTCAACTGTTTCATGATGTCAGCATGGTAATATTTTCCCGTCTGCCACACAAACTGCACATCACTCTCTTTAATGAGGTCAAGATGCTGAAGAATGCTTTCGTTCATCGTGCGAGCACCGAGACTACCACCAACCAGCAAAATGGTCTTCTTTGCTGGGTTGAGCCCTAACTTCTTCACGGCCTCTTCATGTGTCATCGTAGTTTCCAAAAGGGCTTGACGAACAGGATTGCCGGTTATGATGATTTTATTGGCAGGGAAAAAACGCTCCATACCCTCATAGGCAACACATATCTTACGAACTTTCTTGGCCAAGAGTTTGTTGGTCACTCCAGCATAAGAATTCTGTTCTTGAATAAGACAAGGAATTCCCGCATCTGCGCATTTGTTCAACATGGGACCACTGGCATAGCCACCCACCCCGACTGCCACCATAGGCTTAAAGTCGCGAATAATGGCGCGAGCCATACGTTGACTTTTCCATATCTTGTAGAGCACCTTGACGTTGCGCAACAAGTTTTTTCTGTCAAAGCCACATATCGGTAGTCCTTTTATCTCATAGCCAGCATCAGGCACACGTTGCATTTCCATACGTCCATCAGCGCCAACAAATAGTATTTTAGCATCTGAGTGTTTGGCCCGAATTGCATTGGCAATAGAGATGGCTGGGAAGATGTGTCCACCCGTACCTCCGCCACTGATAATAATCCTCAATTCCTTACCCATAATCAGAAAACTCTATTAATCTTGCAAAAGTAATAAAAAAAAATGTCTCTACGCTATTTTTCAATCTTTTTAAGTCTTTTGACTTATGCCACGACAAGACTTTCATCGTCTTGCTCGTTGGGACCCAGTTCTCGCTTTTTCGCCGACCGGCTGACACTAAGAATGACACCTACATAAATGCAGTTTATCATTGTTGACGTTCCACCCTTACTAATCAACGGCAACGGCTGCCCTGTGACAGGAGCAAGGCCTACAGCCACACACATGTTGAATAGAGCCTGAGTGACAAGCAGCAAAGCCAATCCCATAGCAAGAAATGCAGGGAAATTATTTTCACACCGGCTGGCAATCCTTCCTGTTCGAAACAACAAAATGATATATAGCATCGCAACGAACAAAGCTCCAAAAAAACCCATTTCTTCGATGATAATGGCATAGATAAAGTCTGAAAAAGCCTGATAGAGGAAATCGCGCTCCACGGAGTTACCTGGTCCTCTGCCAATAACATTGGAAGAGACGATGGCAATGCGAGCATGGTTCTTCTGCGCCCCCTTACCAATCAAGTCCACAGAGTCGGGAGGCAGGTCTTTACTGTCTGCAAAATCAGTCAGACGATTTCTCCAGGTCCCTACACGATGGAAGATAGAGGTAAAAGCCCCTTGCTTTTCTTCCTGTTCTTGTGCCCCTGCAACATCGACCTGTTCAACCAAGGTATTCTGACGTGACTGTTCCTCATTGTCAGCCTGCTCGCCCACTACAAAAACTACAAGCACCGCTACGGCTATAACCACAGCAACAACGCCGATGAGCTTGCCCAATTGCTGCAAGGGAACTCTTCCTATGACCATCATCATGAAAATGACACTACAGATGAGTATGGCCGTGGAGAAATTTTCCAAAAGGATGGGCACGACAATCCAAAAACACACGAACAAGATGTATCTAAAAGCCAGCTTGTCAGCTCCATGCTCAGTCTGCATGGCACTGAGTATCTGGGCTGTGGCTAATATCAAAGCTCCCTTGGCTATCTCTGAAGGCTGAAACTGCATACCCAGAAATCCTATCCAGCGCGATGCACCGTTGGTGGAGTGACCGGCAAAGAGCACCCATATCAGCATCAAAAAAGAGACAAGCAGTAAGAATGGCGTTACAATCTTGAAGTACTTGCACTTGATATTCATGGTCACCAACATGCAGAAAATCCCCATCAACAGAATCCATACATGCTTGAGAACAGGAGCAATATAGCTACCCCCCTTATATGTCAGCTGCGATGAAGCCGAATAGACTTCTATCACACTGATGATGCACAGGAAGAAAAAGACCATCCAAATAACTTTGTCTCCCTTAAACAAGTTTCCTAACGTCTTGTTAATCATAGATTCCTCACCAAAGTCTTAAATTGTTCACCACGGTCTTCCATGTTTTTGAAAAGGTCGAAAGAGGCACAGCAGGGTGAAAGTAGAACAGTGTCACCAGGGCGTGCCATCTCATAGCAGGCTTCCACACACTCTTTCATGGAATGAGTGTCTCGCACAGGAATACCAAGGGGGTCAAAGAACTTGTGAAGTTTTTCATTGTCTGCACCAAGATACACCAGGCCTACACATTTTTTCAGTACCAGTTCCTTAATAGCCTCGTAGTCATTTCCTTTATCCTTTCCGCCAATAATCAGGATGGTGGGGGTCTTCATACTCTCCAAAGCATACCAGCAGGCATCTACATTCGTAGCCTTAGAGTCATTGATATACTCTACACCACCTACTTTGCAGACCTTCTCCAAACGATGTTCTACACCAGGAAAGTCAGAAAGACTTTTGCGGATAATTTCCTTCTTGATGCCGGTTATATTGGCAGTAATACCTGCTGCCAGCGAGTTGTATATGTTGTGTTTGCCCGTCAAGGAAAGTTCCTCCTGCTCCATGTTAAACGGAGTGGGGGTTTCTATGGTGTACTGCCCTTCCTCGATATAGCCTATGGAGCCTTTCTCCTTCAGCTCTGAAAAAGGAAACTGGATAGCTTTAATGTCATACTTCTCCAACTCTCGGCGGATGATAGGATCATCATTCCAATAGATGAAAGAGTCGTCTGAAGTTTGGTTTTGAATGATACGCATCTTGGCATCAACATAGTTCTGCATACAGTTGTCGTAACGATCCAAATGGTCAGGAGTAATGTTTAGCAGGACAGCAATATTGGCACGGAAGTCATACATATCATCCAACTGAAAGGAACTCAATTCGATGACATAGTATTCATGTGGAGACTCTGCTACCTGCAAGGCCAGTGAATGACCAATGTTGCCAGCCAAGCCAACATCATAGCCGGCCTCACGAAATATATGATAGATGAGCGATGTAGTCGTTGTTTTGCCATTAGATCCAGTGATACAAATCATCTTAGAACGAGTATATCGGCCAGCAAACTCTATCTCACTTATAATGGGGATATGACGTTCCATGGCTTTCTGTATCATTGGAGCCTCCTTTGGTATGCCGGGACTTTTGATGATTTCATCAGCAGTGAGTATCAACGTCTCACTATGCTGCTTCTCCTCCCACACGATACCATGGTCATCAAGCACCTTCTTATAATGATCCTTGATGGCCGACATGTCAGAAACAAAGACATCAAAACCTTGCTTCTGCGCCAACACAGCAGCTCCGACACCACTTTCTGCTGCTCCCAATACTACTATTCTACTCATAATTATAATATCAATAACTATTCATTTACAACTTCGACTCTCTTTTTACCTGATTTTCAACGTGATAATAGTCAGCGCAGCCAGGATGATGGTGGTAATCCAAAAACGAATGGTAATCTTCGACTCATGAAACTGACGCTGTGGCCAACCTTTAAAGACATAGCGACTTGTGGCATCCAACTGACTGTCCAGCTTGCGGAAGTTATCATGAATAGGCGTTGCCCTGAAAATCCTGACTCGCTGCCCCTTAGCCTTGAAGAACTTGAATGCCTGTGTCTGGATGATGACACTCAGGCTTTCCACCAAGAATATGCCACAGAGAATGGGCACCAACAGTTCCTTGTGAATGATAACAGCACAAACTCCAATGATACCGCCAATCATCAACGAACCAGTATCACCCATGAACACCTGTGCAGGATAGGCGTTATACCAAAGGAAACCTATCATGGCACCGACAAAGGCACACAGGAATATCACCAACTCTTCTGAATGGGGTATGTACATGATATCAAAATAAGAGGCATAACCGATATGCGATGACACATAAGCCAAAACACCTAACGCTACGCCAATGATGGCCGAGTTTCCAGCACACATGCCGTCCATGCCGTCATTGAGGTTTGCACCATTGGAAACCGCTGTTACTACGATGATGGTCATGATGACAAACAGTATCCAGCCAGCTGCCGTCCTATACTTCCCGCAGAAAGACATCACCTTAGAATAGTCAAGATTATGGTTTTTCAGAAATGGGATGGTGGTCTGCAACGATTTCACCGGTTTCTGCTGGTGCTTTACCACAATCTCCTGATTAGACTGCTTCACATTGACATTTTCACAAACCACGACATCGGGACTCAACCAAAGCGTCAGTCCGACAATGAAGCCGATACTCACCTGACCCACTATTTTGTAGATTCCCTTCAGTCCTTCTTTGTCATGACGGAATATCTTGATATAGTCATCCAGAAAGCCAAGAAATCCCAGCCACATGGTCGTGCCGATCATCAACAGCAGGTAGATGTTACGCATTCGCCCGAGCAAAATGACAGGGACCAAGATTGAAACCATGATGATGATGCCGCCCATCGTGGGCACTCCTTTTTTCTTCTCTCCAAAGGGATCTATGCTCGCATCGCGCGCCGTCTCTGAGATATTGCGACGCTTCATGAACTTAATAAATCGCTCTCCAAACCACGCAGAGATCATCAGGGAAAGAATCAACGTGAGCAATGCGCGAAACGATACATAAGACCACACATGGGCCCCAGGTATATTGTACTCTTCTAAAAATCTAAAAATATAGTATAGCATACGTTAATGACACATGATACAGTTATAATGTTATTCCTATTCCTCAAAATCTCTGTTAGCCTTTGAATATTTCACGCAACACTTCCTTGTCGTCAAAGTGATGTTTCACTCCTTCTATCTCCTGATAATCCTCATGCCCTTTTCCTGCCACAAGAATGACATCTCCTTTTTTTGCCAACATGCAGGCGGTACGGATAGCTTCACGACGATCAACAATGGAGAGAACCTTCTTCATTTGTCGCTGGTCAAGACCGGCCAACATATCGTTGATGATATCCTGAGGTTTTTCAAAGCGCGGGTTATCTGAAGTGATGATGACACGGTCACTCTGCTTGACAGCCTCCTGTGCCATCAACGGTCGTTTCCCCTTATCACGGTTACCGCCCGCACCGCAAACAGTGATGACTTGTCCTTTTCCACCCAGCACCTCGTGGATGGCGTTCAACACATTCTCCAGAGCGTCAGGCGTGTGGGCATAGTCAACAATAGCGGTGAAGCCCTCCGGAGAACGGAGAGGTTCCAAACGGCCACTGACACTTTTCAGTGTGCTGAGCACGACGAGCACCTCTTCCGGCCGCTTGCCCAACATGACGGCGGTTCCATAGACAGCCAGCAGGTTAGAAACATTAAATTTACCGATAAACTGCACACCAACCTCGCGGCCATCAATTTCGAGATACATACCCTCAAAATGGCATTCCAGCAGTCGTGCTCTGAAATCGGCCATCGAACGCGTAGAATAGGTTTTCACCTGCGCCTTGCAATTTTGAACCATTACCTGTCCGTTCTTGTCATCGGCATTTACGATAGCGAATGATGTCTTCGGCAGCATGTCGAAAAATGCCTTCTTAGCATCACGATAGTTCTCAAAGGTCTTATGGTAGTCCAGATGGTCGCGAGTCAGGTTGGTAAAGATACCACCTTCAAAGCGTAGGCCTCCAATACGCTTTTGGGCAATGGCATGACTGGAACATTCCATGAACGCATATTCACAACCAGACTCTACCATCCGTGCCAGCAACTGATTGAGTTCAATGGGGTCGGGGGTTGTGTGAGAGGCGGGCACAGCCTCATCCACTATGTAATTACAGACGGTGGAGAGTAGTCCGCACTTGTGTCCCATGGCGCGAAACATATTATACAACAAAGTAGCAACGGTGGTCTTACCATTGGTACCTGTTACACCTACGAGATGCAGTTTTCTGGAGGGGTCACCATAGAAATGTGTTGCCACGGGTCCTACCGCATCTTCGGTAGATGCCACCTGGACAAATACGACATGACCAGGAAGTTCCCCCTCTGGCATATCTTCACACAACACGGCACTTGCCCCCAGCTCTATTGCTTTTGGAATATAGCGATGACCGTCAACCTGTGTTCCCTTCATGGCCACAAAAAGATGGCCCTTTGCAATACACCGGGAATCGATGTTCACTCCTGTGATTTCTACATCGTCATTGCCAACGACCTTTACAGGACAGATGTTTCTTATCAACTCTTTCAGTTTCATATATCTTTTTTTCTATTATCCTACCACGAAGTCTGCCTCACTATATACTCAGCGTGAGCATGCAGGCATCTCCTTTCTTAATAGCATGGCCGGGAGCAATACTCTGGTTTACCACACGACCTCTGCCAACAATATGAGTCTTGACACCACGTTTTTCAATTAGATAGACTGCATCACGGGCCCCCATACCTGTTACGTCAGGCATCTGGTGAGCACCATACTGTTTCTGCTGATTCAGCACGACCTGCCTCCTTCCTTGCTTTCCTGCTCGCCCCCAAACATAGTTGCCTTCCTGATCTGTTTGCATCCAACTATGATGAGCATTGATACCCAGGCGAGAGAGTACATAGTCCGCGGCAATCAGGTTTCCATCTTTCACGTCAGGTATTAGAATGGAAGTAGAGTCGCGCGCATCAGTCACATCCAGCTTCAGACTTTGGGCCATGATACCTTCTGAAATATGGTGGAAGACGACGCCTGACATTCCACCGCCAGAAGCGGGAAGTCCCGATTTCTGAATACAAACGATACAAGAGTAGCGTGGCTTATCTGCCGGGAAAAAACCGGCGAACGACAACAGATAGGACGCGGTCTTACCACTGGCAGTCCAAATCTGGGCTGTTCCCGTCTTACCCGCTACTTTGAACGATGGGGAACCTGCTTTCTTTCCGAGTCCTATGCTGACCACTTGTTCCAGTATGGTCTGCATAGTCTTAATGGTCGAAGGCTTGGCAATATGCTCGCGCAATACCACTGGAGGGAAATCCATGATAACCTCACCATCCTTGACGACCTGCTTCACAAAGCGAGGTTGCATCATCCGGCCATCGTTAGCAATTGCATTATAAAAGGTGAGGGTTGAAATAGGTGGCACCTGTGTTTCATATCCAATAGACATCCACGGAAGAGCCGTGTTACTCCAGTTGGCCCAGTGGCGCCCCGTCTTGTCCATACGCGGCTTGCGAATGACAGCCGGAGAAGAACCAGCCAGTGGAATATGGAGATCATCGGCCAGGCCTGTACGATAGATCCCCTCTACGAACTTCTCGGGATGCGCATGATAGTATTCATCTACAATACGGCTCACACCAATATTGGAACTGAAATGTAGCGTTTGGGGTAACGTAAGCATACCATAGCCGCCACGATGCCAGTTATGGTCTTTCATATTTCGGCCATACATCGGCCATATGCCGCCACCAGTTTCCACCCGCTTGGTGGTATCACATTTTCCGTCATCGAGTGCCACAAGGATAGAAGCCGTCTTAAATACAGAGCCGGGCTCCAGCAGGTCGCTCACCGCATGGTTTTTACGTTCACGATACTCTCCATCGCCGCATTTCTCCATGTTGACGATAGCTTTCACATCACCGGTCTGTACCTCCATCACGATGGCCACGCCCACATTTCCGTTGATAAGTTTCAACTCGTCAATGACAGCTCGCTCTGCCAAGTCCTGCATGCCCACGTCAATAGTTGTTACGATGTCAGCTCCGTCAATGGGTGGAGTATCCATGATGTCAAGGTACTTATTGCGCACCTTGCGGCGATGCACCAGACCGTTAGTACCACGAAGTATGGAGTCGTAAGACAGTTCCAATCCGAAACGTGCCGTGTCTTTTGCACCATACATGGCACCGATGGTTCTGGATGCCACCGAACCGAAAGGACGCTGACGGGCATTATTCTCTTCGTAGTGAAAACCGCCTTTGTAGGAAACCAAGCGAAAAACAGGTAGTGCCTTAACCTCTGTGAAGGTGTTATAATCCACACGATATGGCCATATTGCCCAATGGCGGCTTTCCTTCTTCCGGCCTTCTTCCAGATCGGCTTTGAAAGAGGCGGCACTCTTTTCGGGGAATATTTGGTTTAGACAAGTACATATCGAGTCCACCTTCTGTTCCCAGAGGGTATCGGTCTTCGACTCATGCAAGGCTTTAAAGTCCATGAACATCTTAAACTCCGGCAACGAGGATGCCATCAATTGTCCGTCGCAGGAGAGAATGTTTCCACGATTAGGTTTCACGCTCACACTGTCTTTCTTCACGCGTGCGGCCACCTGCATCCAATAGTCTCTCTTAGCCGTCATGGTATAGAGCATTTTCACAACCACAGCAACAGCAATCAGCGTCATCACGATAGCGAAAACGCTGTAGCGGGGCATCACTTTCTTGGCGTCAAACTTACTCATTTCTTATTCCTCTGGGATATTAATAATGTATGGCGGCTGGTTAGCAATCTTCAGCAGGCTGTCCTTATTGTTCTGCAGCTGGTTCAGCACATGGCTCTCACGGCACTTCTCTGTCAGCTGACTACTGGATGACAAAGCTTTGTATTTAGCATGTAAAAGCTCTTTTTGGAGTCTGTCTATCTCTATCAAGTCTTGTTGACAACTGTAGCGATTGGAAATGTAGATGATGACAAACAAAGTGATGAGCATGAAGACCCATACCTGACGACGAATCGTACTGGTGGAAAGGATGTCTCCACCCAGTATTTTGCGAAGGGTAAAGGTGTTGGAATGAGGGGTCTCATCTTCTTTTGCCTGCTCCTGGATGATCTCTTTCAGCGTGGGCTTCTCTCCAACGTCAGACGCCTCTGCATGACGGGCTCTGGCATCAGCTTTCTCGGGTGCTTCCGTCTGCTCTACGACCAGCCGGGGAGTTTCCTGCTCTTTCTCCGTTTCTTTCTTCTTCATATTTAGAATCGCAACAATTTCACAATGGCTATTAACATTTTTTTTCTGCAACTCTCAGTTTGGCGCTCCGTGAACGGGGATTCTTCTGTTGTTCTTCTTCATTTGGCACAATCACTTTATTATGAACCAATTCAAATGGAGTATCCATCCTTCCGAAGAAGTCCTTTTCAACCTTGCCTTCCACATTTCCACTTTTCATCACGTTTTTCACGATTCGGTCTTCCAGCGAATGGTAGGTGATGACAGAAAGCCTTCCTCCCGGCTTCAGCAAATCTGTAGCAGCTTTCAGCATGTCGCGGAGAGCATCCATTTCGTGGTTCACCTCTATACGGAGAGCCTGAAACAAGCGCGCCATATCTTTCTTTTCGCGTTCACGACGGAAGAAGGGCTCCACCGCATGCAGAAAGTCCTGCGTTGTCTCAATCCTTTTTTGGCCACGCACTTCCACCAGCACTTTGGCGATGCGTCTGGCATTTTTCAATTCTCCATACAAATAGAAGATGTCGGCCAGTCGCTCTTCTGAGTCCTCGTTAATGATGTCGGCTGCCGTTCGACCAGCTCGCTTATTCATTCTCATGTCCAGCGGAGCTTCATAACGAAATGAAAAGCCACGGGTGGGGTCGTCAAGATGATGGCTGGAAACGCCAAGGTCGGCCAACAATCCGTCTATCTGGCTGACACCATAATAACGCATCCAGTTTTTCAGATATCGAAAGTTGGAACGAACAAAGGTAAAGTTCTCGCCGACCTCTGGCAGACCGTTCCCGCGACACAGCCGTTCTTCCGCATCGGCATCCTGGTCGAAGCCATACAAATGACCAGTTCCACCCAGACGCCTCAGAATCTCTTCACTATGACCACCACCCCCGAAGGTTACATCCACATAAATCCCGCCGGACTTAATGCCAAGCCCGTCAATGCTTTCTGTCAAAAGCACCGGAACGTGATATGTTTCTGCGGTCACTGCCACGAGAATATTTTTTAGATGTTTTCAGCTACAATATTTGAAGACTTACCCATCAGCTCTTCAACCATCGTGCCAAATGCACTGGCATCCATAAACGGGTTGTCTTCATCTGGCTTTCGCCAGATTTCAATGGTATTGTCAACCCCCAAGAAGCGAACATCCTGGTCGATATCTGCCATGCGCAGATACCGACGCGGAATCAGCAGACGACCATTGGCATCAAGTCCCAGCATTTCCACATCAGAAACAAACTGACGGAACACCTGCCGATGGTCTGCACGCCAATCACTTAAACGACTGCGCAACGCATCAACTCGCTCGTTCCATACCGATTCAGGATAGAGTACCAGACAAGGTGCAAAGATATCCTTGCGCAACACCAAGTTCTCCTCGCCCGATGCCTGGAGCACCTTGCGGAATACTGCCGGCAGGAAAACCCTGCCCTTGGCATCTGCCTTACCTTCTATACTTCCTAAAAAACGCATGTACTTATTTTTAAAGGTCTTTTCGTCCGCAAAAGTACAAACATTTCCCCACAATCCACCACTTTTCTCCACTTTTTTTCAAAAAGAATAAAAAATTTCTTTTTCCATGACATCTTTGGAAAAAATTATATATCTTTGCAGATTGATTGTAGAGCACATACCAACATGGACGAAATCATAGAGAAAACCGTTGACATCGACCGCATTCTCCAAGACAAGATGGGCAGTAGGAAGAAGTTTGTACCCCGTCCACTCATCACTTGGCTGAAGCACATTGCCCATCAAGACCAAGTAAATGCATTTCTCTGGGAATCTCGCAACCTGAAAGGGACTGAGTGGCTGGAGGCATGTGTTGACTACTTGCAGATGACACTACAGGTGGAAGGTCGCGAGAACCTGCCAGACAAGGACGATGGCAAGCTCTACACCTTCGTCAGCAACCACCCTCTCGGGGGTATTGACGGCGTCGCTCTCGGAGCTATCATCGGCCGTCAATACAATGGTAACTTCAGATACCTTGTCAACGACCTGCTCATGAACCTGCCAGGACTGGCTCCAGTCTCCATCCCCATCAACAAGACGGGCAAACAGAGTCGTGACTTTCCGGCCATGGTGGAAGCTGGATTCCATTCCGACCACCACATTCTGATGTTCCCTGCCGGACTGTGTAGCCGCAAACAACAGGGCTGTATCAAAGACCTGCCCTGGAAGAAGACCTTTATCAGCAAGAGTGTGGAGACCCACCGTGATGTAGTACCCATCCACTTTGGTGGACAAAACTCTGAACGGTTCTACCAGATTGCCAATATCTGCAAGACACTCAAGTTGAAGTTCAATGTTGCCATGCTCTTTCTCGTCGATGAGATGTACAAAAATGTGGGCAAGACTTTCAAAGTAAGAATCGGCAAGCCCATCCCATGGCAGACCTTCGACAAGTCCATGAATGCTTCCCAATGGGCCGCCTACGTCCAAGAACAAGTATATGCCCTTTCCGATACAGATAACATCAATACGCCCCTAACTCTTCAACACTAAATCCTTTCCCCATGCAACAACCCGTAATTCCGCCCGTTAACACCAAACTTATCAAACAAGAACTGACACCCGACAAGCAACTACGCATGACCAACAAGAGCCACAACGAAATCTATATCGTTACGGCCCACAATGCACCCAACGTCATGAGAGAGATTGGACGACTGCGCGAAATTGCTTTTCGTGATGCAGGCGGCGGCACTGGGAAAGAATTGGACATCGACGAGTTCGACACCTGCGAGAATTGCTACAAACAACTCATCGTATGGAATCCCGAAGACGAAGAAATCATCGGCGGCTATCGTTACCTATACGGCTCCGAGTGGGACATGGACAGCAACGGACAACCCCATCTGGCTACCAGCCACATGTTCCATTTCTCAGAGAAGTTCATCAAGGAATATATGCCCTACACGGTGGAGTTGGGACGCTCTTTTGTGTCTCTTCCCTACCAAAGCTCTAAGATGGGGGCCAAGAGTCTCTTTGCCCTTGACAATCTGTGGGACGGGCTTGGCGCCCTAACGGTCATCAACCCCAAGCTGAAATATTTCTTCGGCAAGTTCACCATGTACCCCTCCTACATCCGACGCGGACGTGACATGATACTCTACTTTCTACAAAAGCACTTCGCTGACCGAGAAGGGCTCATTACACCGATGAAACCGCTGAAAATAGAAACTAACATCCAAGAACTGCAAGCCCTTTTCTGCAAGGACAATTTCAAAGATGACTATCGCATCTTGAACCATGAGATTCGAGCATTGGGATACAATATTCCTCCCCTTGTCAATGCCTACATGGGGCTTTCCCCAACCATGAAACTCTTCGGTACAGCCATCAACTACGGCTTTGGTGATGTAGAAGAAACCGGCATCCTTATTTCCGTTGACGAAATCCTTGAGCAAAAACGTCAGCGTCACATTGACACCTTCATCAAGGAACACCCGGAAGCACTACATATCACGAGTGGTGCTGCCAACGTCATCTACCAAGAAAAATAATGACCAAAAGCGAGAAATCAGTTATCACATGCCTGATACTGCTTAGTCTGCTTCTCCCCATGGCCTGCGGCCATAAGAACAAGGCACTGACGCAGCAACTCGACCGCGCCGACTCCCTGCTGCGCGTGAATCCTGATTCCGCTCTAAAGCTCCTTTCTCCTCTTTCTCATTCTCCCTCCCTCTCTTCTCCTCCCCTCGGGGAGGTCGGGAGGGGGTTCGGGATGAAGTCCCGTATGCGTTACCAGCTTCTCTTGGCCGATGCCCTGAACAAGACTGATCGCCCCATGCCTTCCGACACCGTGATGCAGAAAGTGGTGGATTATTACGACCGTCACGGCAACGCCAACGAGCGCATGCGTGCCCATTACCTTTTGGGTCGTGTCTATCATGACATGGGCGAAGCCCCTCAAGCCCTTGAATGCTACCAGCAGGCAGCGGAGCAGGCAGACACCACCAGTGCCGACTGTGACCTCTATAATCTTTATGCCGTGTATGGGCAAATGGCAGATTTGTATTATTCCCAATACTTGCCAGATGACGAAATGCAGGCCTTGAAAAACTGTGAACGAATTGCCTGGAAAGATCATGATACACTTTCCGCTATCAAAGCAATTGAATTACATCTACGTCCTTATTATCAGAAGAATGATACAGACAGCGTTCTATATTATGTGAACACCTCTTATCAATTATACAAGAAATACGGATATAACAAAGAGGCAGCCAACATCCTTAATATGAAGATTGCAATCTGCCTTGACCGCAGACAATACAATGTGGCAAGTTCTCTTTTGGATATCTACAAGCGTGAATCCGGGTTGTTCGATAGTGAAGGCAATATCATTCATGGAAGGGAAATCCGCTATTACGACGAAGGGCGTTTCCAACTTGGTATAGGCCATATTGACTCTGCCATCTATTGGTTCCACCGTGTTCTTAGCTATGGTTATAAAGAGGCAGGATATAAAGGAATGCTCGATGTCTATAAACAGAAGCATATTCCAGACTCCATCGCCAAATATGCAGAGTTGTTTGCCAAAGCCAATGATGACTCCTATTTGGAGAATAGTATGGAGTTGGTCAGCAAGCAGACAGAACTCTATAACTACGAGCGCAATCGCCGGCTGGCAGAGCAGACTACTTACCAGTTAGAGATATCAAGAAATCATAACATCATCTTGGGCTTCCTTATTGTTATTATTGGAGGATTGTTAGTCGCCTTGGCTTCTGCCTATAGAAGGAAGCAAAAGAAAAACCTGATTACCATTAACAAACTGTCCCAAGAGTATGCAGAGGCTCAACAGCTGCTGACGGCGGAGAAGAATGAGGTAGAACATACACTTCAGGACAGAATCTCTGTTCTCCAGAATAGTCTGAAAGATTATTCCGACAGCCAGTTGAGTAAAGCTTTCTACGAAAGTGACATTTATAAGACTTTCTTTTCTTACAAAGAAAGTTTCCATGCAAAGGAGAAACTTACGCGAAGCCAGTGGAACACATTACGCAGTGTGTTCAGCCAGCACTTTCATCTGTTCTTTGAACATATCAATCTCACGGGGAACCTCAATCAGGAACAGAAGGACATTTGCATGCTCTTGAGAATCGGGTTCAAAGAGGGAGAGATTGGTTGCTTGATGGACATAGACGGTCAGCGAGTTAATCGTTTGAAGAGTCAGGCCAACCACAAACTCTATGGAGATGAAAGTGCCAAGACACTCAAACAAAACCTTCTAAGTCATTCATAGACCTTATTTGATCGGTTTTGAGTCCGAAATGAAGTTTTGTTGTAACATACTGTCGTACAATACGTTACAACAAAATACTACCCTAATGTGTATATAAACTGTATATTTTTAGTGACGAAAAAGTTCGTTTGTACAGTCGCTAAAGGTATAACTTTGCAGCATCCAAAATAATAAAACAAATGAAAACAAAATCATTATTGACAATGCTGCTTCTGGCGTTGGTGACGCTGTCAGCAAATGCACAGAACATTAACTTTGATTGGACAAAAATCGGGAATCCAATTGGGACAGGCGGCCCCCACAAGTCCCCCGTTCAGGTTCCCATTGTTGATCTTGACAACCACACGCTGTACTTTACTACTTCATGCGTGGGCGACACGCTCCAGTTGGTACAGAATGATGTAGTGGTCTATTCCACTGTCATTGCTGATGATGAGGTGGAATTGCCCGAAACCCTGACTGGCGAGTTCGAAATCCAGATCATTCAGGACGAATGGCTCTTCTACGGGGTCATTGAACTGTAGTGTATATATTAGTTAGAAGACATTAATTGTTATTCTATGAAGCATGCCATTATGATTATGGCGCACAAGAACTTTGAGTTCCTGCACCATCTGATTGAATATTTTACCCACGACTGCTACGTCTTCGTACATATCGACAAGAAAAGCAGCATCACCCGTGATGAAGAGGCATGCCTTCGTGCCATGCCCCAAGTGAGCGGAGTCTATCGCAAGTACTCCGTTCACTGGGGCGGCTTTAGCATCCTGAAGTGTGAGATATTCCTGATGAAGGAAGCCTTACATTCCTGCGATGCAGACTACTTTCATCTTATCAGTGGGCAGGACTATCCCATCAAGCCCCTCAGCTACTTTCTTCAATTCTTCGAAGAAAGAAAAGGATATGAATTTATCAGCTATGTGCATTTGCCTCATCCCAAATGGGGTAAAAATACTTATTCAAGATTTCAGTATTTCTATATATTTGATTTATTCAATAACAAGAATAGGGCACGGAAAATATCTTCTAAATTTATAAAATGGCAGAAACGTTTAAAAATTAAAAAGGCCGTACCCTTTGTATTTGATCATTTATATGGAAACTCTCAGTGGTTTTCTATTACTAGAGTAGCTTGCTATAAACTAATTCTTTATACAATTAAGCATCCTAAATTGTTGAAGAAATATAAATGGTCCTTTGCTCCAGAAGAAAGTTACATATCCACGGTGTTGCTAAATGTAATACCAATGAGACAAGTAATGTCTTTTAATTTAAGATATATAAATTGGAAATATGAAAACGGAAATTCACCTGCAAATCTTGATATGCGTCATCTGTTTCCTATTTTAAAAGGAAATTATTTGTTTGCCAGGAAGTTTGAGAAATGTTCTCACCCCTTATTGGAGGTGATAGACAAATTTTTATTAGATACTAATGAAATAAAAGTTTTACCATCTGGAGTATGGGAATATGATAATTATTTTTATTATTCATTCGATAACGTTTTTTTAAAATCCATTATTAGCTTCTGTAAATATGCAAAAGTGGATACGATTATTGATGTAGGATGTGGTCCGGGAATGTATGTAAAGGGATTGAGGGATAAAGGTTTTCATGCCATTGGGCTTGATGGAAATCCTTTTTTACAGGAGTTGTCAAAGTATATTATGTCTGATGACGCTTCACACTTCTATACACAAGATATCACGGACAACATCATGCCTGATTTTAAAGCAGATTTGGTTGTATGCAAAGACGTATTACCATATATACATCATAAAAAAATTGAACATGTAGTTTGCAATATATGTAAAATGGCGAAAAAATACATTCTTCTAAATTTAGATGTGCCTTTGGAAAGTAGATATTTAACAGATGTTTATTATAGGCACGACCTTTTTTACATTAAATCTTGTTTATTTAACATGAATTTCTACCAATGTGAATTTGAAACAAACTATATCAATAGAGCAATAAGAAATATGTTTAACCATTATTATATCTTCAAAAGTTATGAGAAAAATTGAATTTTTAGAAAAAGAAACATCCTCTTTGTCCCTTGTTCGGCTTGATGAAAAAGAGGAAATCCACTTTATTGGTGGCGAGAAAGGTGATGAAGACGACCCATACACCTTTGATGAGTTTAATAGTTATGATCCAGCATCATGGCCTGGAGGTTATGTTGAAGGGTTGGGAAACGTCCTGCCTACTGTTATCGTAGATGGTGATCATGCTTCTTCAGAAGAAGAGGAAGAAAGCGATTCTGATGAGTCAGAATCTGAAGATTCGGAAATGTTTTCAGAATCAGAATCAAGTGAATCCGAGAGCTCACCAAGTTCAAGTTGGGCTGGAGGTGGTTCTGGAAACTCATCTGGAAATGGTAATAGCAACCAAGATCAACCATATACAACAGGAACGAAAAAAGTATTATCAACTAAAGATTTTGTTGGCTATGATATAAATGACAAAGAAGGATGTCTGAGGAGATGTGATGAAATGCTAATAAAAACCAACACATCAAGAGCGGTTCCAAATGCTTATTATATTATGAGTAGCTTTACAACAACAGGAAGGGCCGACAAAGCTTCTATAAGTTCTCAGCTTGGTATTGATTATATTAACTCTGAACTTTTGAATAATCATGGCATTATTGTTGGCGTGGATAAACGAGACAAACATTCATCTAATGGTGTAGGTGATATGGCTGCTGATCATTACATAATAATTATAGGAAGAGATCAAATGCATGTAAACGGACAAAGTTATTATAGGTATTATTTCTTTGATCCTGCAACTGCCCATCCCGAAAGGGGAGCTAGCTCCTCTAATATTCTTACTGTTCAAAATGGATTGTTGAAAGGGAAATTTGGTAATTATAATTATGTGGTGACCAATGTAAGAAAGAACAAGTGATTATATGAGGATATGTCAAAAAAGGCATATCCTCATAAAAAAGATGAGTTATGATACTTATTTCGTTTTTTTTCTATTTTTGCTTAGTTAATAATCTCATATTTACGGGAATGAAAAGGTTTCTTTTAGTTGCCCTGTTTATGTATTGTTGTGATATGTTATCCGCAATTAATCAAACGGAGAGGCAGGAATTGTTTAATGAATATATCTTGTCATTTCCGGAATGGCAAAACGATAGCTCCTCTATGCCCAGCTACTTGATAAATCCAGACCTGT
>Ga0247611_10002731_pt1 | contig 27641 bp, 26 predicted proteins | sample 177DNAGHGhighgp2_FD_192422 | JGI IMG/M metagenome (GOLD analysis project Ga0247611, IMG submission 192422) | Sheep rumen microbial communities from Palmerston North, Manawatu-Wanganui, New Zealand - 1770 DNA GHGhigh gp2 | ecosystem: Host-associated > Mammals > Digestive system > Stomach > Rumen... | reverse complement strand
AATACGAGTATCTTATTTGAAAATACGAGTATCTTATTTGAAAATACGAGTATCTTATTTGAAAATACGAGTATCTTATTTGAAAATACGAGTATCTTATTTGAAAATACGAGTATCTTATTTGAAAATACGAGTATCTTATTTGAAAATACGAGTATCGGATTTTTCGTTCCGATGCTCGTATTTATAAATAGTATAGTCTTATTGATGAAGAAGTGGGGCAAACCTTTATCTAGCTTGGTGGAAGATTATCGCCAGGATTTGGTTCGTGTGACTGTTCTTCTCCTGGTTGTTGGGTAACGCCTATGATAATAGTACTAACACCAACACCATTAATGACAATTTCACCAGACCGTTTTGCTGTTGTTGGATTTAAATCAACTGTTACGGAAATAGTTGCATTTCCCTTTCCCGTAGTTGTCGACAAAGAGCACCAATCAGGATATGTTATAGTCCAATCCGTATTACTGGTTATAATGAAGCTCTGGATTCCACCATTCTTCTCATAGTTCAAAGTTTGTTTATCGACAGTCAAAGTCATTGTCTGCTGTATATACTTCTGGGTGACCGTCACCTTTCTTGCAGGAAGAGAACCGCCTTGAACTGTTAATACAGCCGTTCTGACAACATCTGTCGAATTGGAAGAAGCAGAAACTGACACTTTCTGACTATTCGTTCCACTCATTGGACTGACTGTTAACCAATCACAATCATTATCCTTTGTTATAGTCCAACTGCAATTTGAAGAAACCGTAATCTCTGTAGTTTGACCTTCAGGTAATAATTCCAGATTAGGAGTCACACTCAAATAGTCTTTGTTAATTTCTGGTGTACTACCACCCCCATCACCACCTCCACCTCCACAAGCCATGGTGATTAGAACAACTGTAAGAAATATTAAATACTTTTTCATCATAACTAACTTATTAGAAGTAATACATCAGTCCTATGTTCAAATTGAAGCCTTCTGTCCAACTCTTGAACGTCTTGTCATAATCGGCAATCATCTTGCAGTTATTATTTTTATAAGCCCCAAAGTCGTATTCTGGGGTGATATGTAACTTAAAACGGTCATTGAAAGAAGCTACCAAACGGATGGCTCCAATAACTGAGATGGAATTAGCTGATCCATAGTCGCCGTCTCCACTTACAACTTCTTTGCCATTATAAATATTGTATGCACCACCGACCTGTGGCATGACGCTGAAGAAATCAGTCACTTTAATATCATAGCCATACCTCAGCTGAATTCTGATGGCACTATAGTTATAAGCCGTATTAATATTTGAATTGGAATCATAGAAATACAAGTCATCCGTTTTGTTTATTCCAAAGACAGCTCCCAGTTCGATATTGTGGTGATTGATGTCAAAGCCTAAAGCAACGGAAGGACCAGATATCGATACAATATTATACCCTGCCCCAACATAAACATTATGTCCCTTGTTTGCTTTATTACGTCTCAGGGCTTCCTCTGTAATAGAGATGTCTGCATCATAGGTTACTTTAGACTCTATCACAACAGGAATCTCATATCCTATCAACGGCATCCATTTCTTGTGCCTAACATTCAATCGCTTGGTTCCCTTGGGGACATACATCCGAATCTCTCCTGGTAGGATTTCCTGTTTCATCATTCCCAGATTAGGCTCGATGATATAATCCGGGTTCCTAACAAAAAAACGAATCACAGCACAAGCCTCTCCGGCATTGTCATAGATTGGGTTGGCTCTAGCTATCAAACTTGTGTGGTTTTGTTCAAAGCGAGTAATCTGAATATCCTGCGCCTTTAAATTTGCAGCCGCACTCATTAGCAGCAGCATCATCATGATCTTTTTCATAATAGTATCTATTTTTTAATGTATTTATTTCCATTTTTAATATACACGCCCTTCTTCAGCACTTGAATCCTTTGCCCTTGCAAGTTATACATGGGCTGATTGTCAAAGTCATCTGGCACCTGTATTTGGCGGATGTCTGTTGCCATTCCTTCGAAGATATCAATGAACATCCTGCTGTTAGAGGTTGATGTCATATATGCCTCAAAAGGATGGATATGACGCATATTCAATACAAAGCGGCTACCCTCTGTCATACCACTATTATTCACAGTATAATCATTGACTGCATTCAGTGCATAGAAACCCTCATTAGCATCTCTAGAAGCATAGTTCGGTACGAATGTCCTGTCTTGGAAATTCGCCGTCTTCATATCCTCCGTTTTTCCAATGGTAACACTTGAAGCTGAAAAGGTTACAGTGCCATTCAGTTTCCATTGTTCATCATATTGCGGATTGTTGGGCAAACTGATAATATAAGGTGTATAAGCCTTAATACCGGCAGCCTCAACGAAGCCACTACCCGTCAGTTCATATAACCAGAATGGCTTTGTGGTATCACCACTCTTCCAGATAGCAAACGGAACAATATTACCTTTAGAAACATGAGTATAAGTCTGCACATCGAAAGGCAAAGAAATAGTCTCCCATCCTCTTGACTCTCCCAACCCTGTCATCATGTTGTAGTTATGGGTATAGCTAATTTTTTGAGCTGTGAATGCCTGCGGACAATAGAAATCATTTCCACTTGCTGCGTCTACCAAAGTAATGTTGCTTGCAATTCCATTTACTATGACGTTCTTAATCGAAGTAGGTGCATATTGTTCATCAGTCACATAAAGTAACAGGTTAGGATTGTTGACCTCTGCCGTGAATGGAACTGAAGGGTTCCAGATAATTGCGGCAAGTTCCGCATTATTCACTAAAGCACTATTATCTATTTCTGTAATAGTCCATTTTATACCATTCTGTGTTATAGAGGCAGGAACAGTCAACACCTGTCCAATATTTCCTCCTGCCAGTTTGACGGTTTTCTGACTTTGAGAAATAACCGTATAATTGATGCCTTCCACCGTCAATGCATTCACGTCCTCAACAAAAGTCACCTCTACAGACGTATTAGCAGTCATACTTTCAATAAAGTATCGATTTCCTGTAATTGCAGATGTCACGTCACTACCATTCACCTTCACACTATTGACACTATTACCATTATCAGGACTGAACGTAATAGTTACACTTACCCCTTCATTCACCATATACTGTTTTGACTGGTTCTTGATAGTCACATTATTATAATAGATATTGCCATTTCCTGATGCTTTAATTGTGAAAGTAAAAGTAGTTATGGGAATCTCCTCAAACTCCACCTCTACCGTTGTATTAGCATGAATACTACTAACAATATATTGGTTGTTACTAATATTAGAAGTGACATTTTGATTATTCACTAATACGTGTTTAATACGATAACCGTTTTCTGGCGTAATGGTCATAGCGGCATACGAGCCATCAATGACAGTAAACGATTGTGTCTGATTCTTCAATGTCACATTACCATACATTACAGTACCATTGCCAATAGCTTTGATTGACAAAGAATAAGTAGTTGGAGGTATTGCCTCAAATACAACCTCCATGCTCGTGTTTTCTGTTATACTACTTATGACATATCTGTTATTGGACACAGCACCTGTAACGTCAACGTTATTCACTTTCACATTCGCAACCCGATAACCTTCATCTGGTACTAAAGATATTTGTGCAGACGTTCCTCCTGTTACTGTAAAAGTACTCGTTTTCTCTCTTACAGTCGTACTACTATATAATGCATAACCACTGCCAGAAGATTTAATACTCAAAGTGTAGGTCGTTGGAGGGATTGCCTCGAATGCTACCTCTACTGATGTGTTAGCGGAGATACTACTGATAGTATACTGATTATTCGTAATATCTGAGGTCACGTCCGTACCATTCACCTTCACACTGGCTATGCGATAACCTGCGTCTGGAGTAAATGATAAAGTTGCTGATTTACCATACTCAACTTCAAATGATTTGGTCTGATTCTTTATCGTAGATGTACTATACGATACACTTCCATTACCAGATGTCGTAATAGACAAGCTATATTTTATTATATAAAACCTGACATTAACATTAGCATCGTTCTGTATGCCATACACTTTATATTTATTTTCCCCCCCAGACAATCCTCCATAAGCTTCCTCTGCAGTACTAGATATTAAATATGAATAGCCTTCGTCTGGTAAAACTTCAAAATTAAACTCACTTCCTTCTTCGAATCGAAAGGTTTTGGTTTCATTTCTTACTTCAACATTTTCAGGACATATAATCTTTCCATTGCCTGAAGCTATCACATACAAAGCGTAAGTAGTTGGAGGAATTGCCTCGAACGCCACTTCAACTGAAGTATTAGCCGAGATACTACTGATAGTATACTGATTATTAGTGACACTTGAAGTCACGTCAGTACCATCGACTTTAATATTAGCTACACGATAACCTGCGTCTGGGGTAAATGACAAAGTAGCCGATGTACCTTCCTCGACAGTAAATGACTTCGTCTGATTCTTAATCGTAGTCGTACCATAAGTAACGCTACCACTGCCAGAAGACTTAACACTCAATGTGTAGGTCGTTGGAGGGATTGCCTCGAACGCCACTTCAACAGATGTGTTAGCGGAGATTCTGCTGATAGTGTACTGATTATTGGACACACCTGAAGTCACGTCAGTACCATTCACCTTCACACTGGCAATACGATAACCTGCGTCTGGACTGAATGACAAAGTAACAGATGTACCTTCCTCGACAGTAAATGACTTCGTCTGATTCTTGATCGTGGTCGTTCCATAAGTAACGCTACCGCTGCCAGAAGACTTAATGCTCAATGTGTATGTTGTTGGGGGTATTGCCTCGAACGACACCTCTACTGAAGTATTAGCCGAGATACTACTGATAGTATACTGATTATTAGTGACACTTGAAGTCACATCAGTACCATCCACCTTCACACTGGCTATACGATAACCTGCGTCTGGGGTAAATGACAAAGTAGCCAATGTACCTTCCTCGACAGTAAATGACTTCGTCTGATTCTTGACCGTTGTCGTACCATAAGTCACGCTACCACTGCCAGAAGACTTAATGCTCAATGTGTATGTTGTTGGGGGTATTGCCTCGAACGACACCTCTACTGATGTATTTGCAGAGATACCACTGATAGTGTACTGATAATTGGTGACACCTGAAGTCACGTCAGTACCATCCACCTTCACACTGGCGATACGATAACCAGCATCTGGACTGAATGACATAGTTGCCGATGTACCTTCCTCGACAGTAAATGACTTCGTCTGATTCTTGATCGTAGTCGTACCATAAGTAACGCTACCACTGCCAGAAGACTTAACACTCAATGTGTAGGTCGTTGGAGGGATTGCCTCGAACACCACCTCTACTGATGTGTTAGCGGAGACACTACTGATTGTGTACTGATTATTGGTAATACTTGAAGTCACATCAGTACCATTTATTTTTAAACTGGCGATTCGATATCCCTTATCAGGTATAATAAATATTGTAGCAGAAGCCCCTTCATCAATATCAAAAATACCACTTGTATTATAGATAGTGTTTTCAAGATAAGTAATTACTCCATTGCCTTTAGAGTTTAGAGATAGTTGAAATACAATAGGAGCCTCAACTATTTTGAAAAAAATATTTCCCCATTCACTTTTCTTGTAAGCCTCCAAAGTTCCATGAGGAACTTGCAATGTAGCATCTGGCTTGGTATTTCCATAAAAATAACCTTCCAAGAAACATGGCTCTTGCATCTTTGAAATTACATAAGTCATGTTGTCACAGCCAGAAAAACAATAGTTTCCAATCCTATTTACTTTTTGGGGAATTGTTATAGAGGTAAGAGCAATACAATCTGCAAATGTATGAGAACCAATTGTCAATAAAGACGAAGGTAATTGTATTTCTGATAAACTTGAGCAATATCTAAAGGCAGTGTTTCCGATTTGAGTTACCGTGTTAGGAATCACAATAGATGATAACTGCGAACATTCGTAAAATGTTGATTCTTTAATACTTTTCAAAGAATTGGGAAGTTTAATACTTTTCAATCCTGACCCATAAAAGGCACCAGTTCCAATGCTTGTTACTGATTCTGGAATATCTAACGACTCTAAATTGGGGCAACGTAAAAAGGCAAAACTGCCAATAGACTCAACAGAATTAGGAATATCAATTGATTTAATAGCACATTCACTAAAAGTATACTCCTTTATGGTTGTTAAGCTATTAGATAACACAACTTCTGATAGCATCTCGCATGCAGCAAATGCGTCATTCCCAATTGACATGACCGAATCTGATAGTTTTATTTCTTTTAATTTTTTGCAGCTTGAAAATGATGAGTTTCCTATCGATTCCAAATTATCAGAAAAAGTCACCGATGCTAAAGAAGAACAACCATAGAAAGCAAAATCTCCTATCCTCCTAACATTGGATATGTCTATCATGGATATTTTGTGACATTTATCGAAAGCATGAGCTCCAATATAAGTAACAGAAGAAGGGATAGAGATACTTTCTATGTAGTCGTTGGCATAGTTACCTGAGGTCATGCTAAATGCATAACTTCCAATTCCTATCACACTATACCCATTGGCAACTTCTGGAATTGTTAAACTACTGTTTTCGATAAAATCCTTATAATTATATGCAGCTCCGCCACTACCAACCTGACATGTTTTCTCTGTCTCACTTATTATCATATATGCGATGTCATGTCCTTCAATTGATTCGACATGGAAGACATCACCATCATTAGCCCACACTTGACATGTAACCAACAACATTAGCAGCAAAATAGTCTTAATTCTCATAATATATCAACATTACTATAATATTCTATATCGTACTTTTGATTCTTTTATATCAAATGTCAATCCAAACTTTTTTTTCATCATATTGATTGTATTCTTGGACAATTCTGTATCTGCCATCGGTCCAATTCTGACATAATCTAGCATATTGACAGGAATCTCAACATTTACATATGGAATTATATTTCCTTTATTATTGCATCTAAAATGAAGCTCACTCATGTCACCTTTGTAATCTTGATGTAGTCTCCTAATAATTCTACATTCATTTTCACCCTCATATTCTATTGATTTAATACATGGACATTCCACTATAATTAAAGCCTTAATGACAGCATATTGGAGAGAGAACCAATCATTTACATTCCCCTTTTGCACTATGCCCCAATAAAGCTTATTATACAGATTCTCTATATCTTTGTATAACCAAGTTTTCTTATTGTTCTGATTTATAATGCTATTTGACTGATAAAAAACCTCTTTAGTGCTCATAGAACCATCAATCTCTATATCTGCTTTCCCAGGGTTGGATAAGCCCAATCCTGTTATGTTTGCTCTATATTCAGGAAAGGCTAAACAAACCCCTTTACCTTGATTCCCATAATTGAGCCACATGGGCAACGAATCCTTATGGTGTGAAAATGCTATAGCATATGGAATTTCATTTTGCTCTTCTATGGAATCAAGTAGGGTTCGATTCCATTGTTCTATACTTTTTTCCTTGTGACGCACAAAAAAGTCATAAAGACATTTATCATCTGGAACATTTTTGTCTCTTTCAATTCTTTCTAATATCTCCATCAAAACCTTTTGTCCGTATAGAAACTCTTGCGGATCATTCATAAAGAATAGATTAGTTGCCCTAAAGACAAAACTATTTTTGTCCTTTGACTCAGTGATACTTTCTATTAAATGGTAAAATGCCTCCATTGTCGTGTAATGATATATTCTGTTCCCAATCATACAATATAGTAATTACAAAAATATTTTTACTTTCCTTCCAAATAATCCTCCACAGCAACACAACAACACACCTCGAAGAGTTATCTCTCCGAGAATGTCAGGAAGTGGTAGTAAAAAGTTATCGGATTCTCTTGGTCAAAGTCTTGGGATTCATCCTTATATCCCAAATGTCCATGATAGTCACCACATCATCTATTTTATCATAGAAATAAATGAGTTTAAACCGTCTGTTCATCATGTGGCAATATCGATAAACAAGGCGTTTGTCTTGCAATAATTCTTCTATTGGATATGCTGCGGGGTATTGTTTCAGCCTATCATAAATGATGAGGAGTTCCCTTTCCCAACGTCTGGCAGTCTTTGCCCCATAAGCTATCTTGGCATTTTCAAGATAATCATTATAAAGCTGCCAAGCATCTTTATCCCAATCAATCACAGCCATGGATGCAGTTTTTTAAGTTCGGCATGCAAGTCATCGACTCTCACCCACTTACTTGGATCATCCAAATTTCTCTCAGCCTCTTCAATTCTGGCAATCGCCTCCTCTTCTGTCTTAGGTCCTAGGATTGGCAATCGATCCCAATCGAGATCCTCAATCCCATCATGAGTAGCCGTTACACTAACAGACTGGTGCATATCTACGACAGGCTCTGCAAGTGGTTCGGATACAACATCTTTACTTTCTTCATCGTCAAACTGTGGATATCTCTTTTCTTCCATAACAATGCGTCGTTGATGATGCAAATATACGAATTAATGATGAGATAGCCAAACTTTTCAACAGAAAACGTTACACTTTTCTACCAACTTCCTATTGTGCCACTATGTCAAAGAACGATTTAACGAGTAGAAATGCATACTTGTATGCAATTTCCCGAGTGCTGAGTTCTTCGAGGTTAACCTCAAAGATCGATTTGTATGAAGAGCAAAATTTGCTTCACCTATTACTTTCCTTTCAAATATTCCTCAACGGGATCTCTGCTGATACCCATATCCTTACAATTGTCCAGATTGACATGATCAGGAAGACAAAGGATCTTACGTCTGGAATGGAACCACATGCCCCAACCATTTTGAGTCATAGAGAAAGCATGTTTACCGATATTATAAACTGACTTTGGAATATAGAGGGTACCAGAACCATTACGCTGGAAGATCGTTGATTTTAAACAATAAAATGCTTCTTCACCAATTTCTTCAACTCCGTCTGGAATATGAATGTCTTTGATATCGTTGTTGAGGAATGCCTTACTTCCTATTTTAACAAGACCCTCTTTAATTGAAAGATCATCCACGTCAGCATTACCAAAGGCTTCATCGCCAATAATTCTCACTGTTCTAGGCAAATCAACTTTTTTAATCAATTTACATTTTGCAAATGCTTTGGTGCCGATACCTACTATGGTAAGCGTTTTCCCATCTTCTGAGACAAATGTCTCAGGTAAAATCACTTCCTTATACTTGGAATATACTTTCTTCTTTGCAACAATAACTGCAAAATTAGGATTAGACTGCGCAACAGCATAGTAATAAGTCTGTCCGTTAATTTCGGCTGAATGTATATCAGTGCTAATGGATGCCAATCCGAAATCTCTATCAGTTATTATAATTTCATCACTCGTCTGCGCAGACAATGACAGGGTTGCCATCATAAAGGCAAATAAAAAACTTCTTGTTTTCATAATCGTATCGTTTTAAAGTTTGTTGTTTTATAAATCGAAATCACCTAAACTAAACACATCATTGGGATTGAGTTTTTGCCCCCTCGCTTTGTCAATATAATCTGGCTGCCAGGTGCGGACATGAATCTGTGGCATGTCTGGGTTTCTGAAATCCCAAACCATGAAGACATAACCCTCATCACTATAGCGTGCCGTGTTCCACTTCTGATGCACTGTGACACCATAGATACCATGGATAGTAGGATGCTCTACTATAACGACATCATCAAAAGTCACTTTGATATAGCTGTTACTCTTGAATGCTTTAGCCAGATTATCGAGATACTGCTGCTTAGTCTGAGTAGTATAGATGACTTTGTTTCCAGATGGCATCACCTCTGATTTGCGTACCTTCACCACTTTACCTGTAATAATCAGCGCATCGTCACTAAATACCTGACGAAGAAACTTTAAATCTTTTTGGTTATAAGAGGTGCGGAAATGCTCTACATAGTCAAGTATCATCATACGATCCTTGATATCTGTCACTTCATAGTTTTTATTCTGCATTTGCCCCATGCGCAACTTACTGTATAGTTCCGGATTGATGGTATAATAAAAACTGGTGATGACACCTTGCCGATTGAAATTAATCACTGCCTCCTGATAACCTAGCTCTTCCCCGCCCTCAGCACTATTGACAATAAGAGGAATGCTACGCACCTGATAGCCATTATAGGTAGTCAATACTCGTTCAACGATTTCTTCCTCGACACAACGGAAGCGGTCGTTTTGCCATAACTTGTTCAACTCATCCTTGGCATCTGTATCCATATAAGACACAGGGAAATTCAATATACCCAAGTTCTGTTCATGCGAACGGTTAATTTCGGTCATTACAGCAGAGACTGCCTGCTCCATCTGTTGTTTGAGTTGTGGATTACCGATGCCGTCATTGATGACCAGACGTACTTGATTGTACGCCATTGAATTCATTGACCATTGAATCACGAATGCTAATAAGAGAAGTTTTTTCATATTGCTCATACATTTATTTTTCTTCATTCAACCTAAACCATAAAGCACCACATCCCCGATAATTGCGAATAGTGTCATCTTTTCCTGTTTTCAGATTCTTGCGGATATCTCCACCTTTACCTAACAAGGCTCGAATATTACCAGCAGGATCGTAGACAATTAAATAGCACACTTCAGGGTCTTTTGCTGTAGCATATTTACCATAGTCTATGATCTTACCCTCTTCTTTAAGAGGTTGCATGATATCTTTTAGTTCGAAGAAGTTCTTAGCATCTTTCAGGCGAAGAAGAGCATCATTCACTCGACGACCGAAGAATCGCTGCATAATAACATTTTTGACACTATCCGTCACCAATGAATCCTTCGGCTGTCGCACTTCCACACTGTCACGATTCAAAGAATCAACTTGAACTTTATGAGAGTCTTTCAGAAGAGACTCTTTCTTGACGTATGCAAAAACACGGAACATATTGGCACGGCGCACCCTGATCGTTTGAGAGAGACCATTGATCTCTGCTGCCGAAGATACTTTAAGCTTCTGATGTTCACGCTGTGACCAGTTCAGCACCTCCTTCTGTAAGACCTCATAAGCCAAAGAAGTTGCTTCTTCTTGTGTTGCCATAGTAGCATCACCGTAGAGATAATCTGGATTCTTCTTGATGCCATTGATCTTCTCTAACTGCTCGTCCATGGCATCAGCAGCTATCACCATACCAAAAGCCATTATAATAGATATTAGTCTTTTCATCTCTTGGCAAATGTTTTAGAGTTTGACTTACGATACTTGGCAAACATGTTCATCACATTATGGATAGGGACATAGGGATAGAGTCGTGCCTCAACAACACCCTGGTGCTGCTCTATGATATTTGTTGGGATAGTAACAGTCAACACATGATTATAATTCTCCGCCTGATTATGAGCTAATACAACGGCTTTGACTTTTCCATCATCAGAAACGTGCTCTATGCCGAAGTATAATTGACAACCATGTTCATTACAGAATGATATCCATTGCCGGAGGGGAATCTGAAACACCTTCTTTTGGAATCCATATGAGATTTGGGTGATATTGATATCATACTTTCCTTTCACATTGGTACTAAGCATCATATTAGCGGCTGTCTCTGCAGGATGATTTTGACTTGTGACCAATTGTCCTCCCTTGAAATATAAGCGATTGGAAAAACATTCATTAATGTAACTTTCTCTACGATTGACATTATCCAAACTTTTCTTGACAATTGTATTTTGGATATCTGACAAAAGATTGTTTTCAGCTTCTATCTTATTTTCCCCACTGATAAGTTCATATTCCACAGGAAATGATACTGAGATAATTGTTTTCCCATTACGACACCAATTAGCTGTATAGTGATGATTATCGTTGCTATAAGAGAAATCATCCGTCGTACGGAGTTTTTCGATATCAGCCATAGAACCATACTGAAAGCGGAATTCATCATCACGTATCATATTGGAAGCGGACTTCACTATTGGAGGAAATCTTAATTGGAGGAAATAACGTTCCAAGAAATCAAAAATAGGAGAATTGCCCATCACACGCAACTGCTCTGTAAACAGACGGATACCAATATGGTCAATGACTTGCTCTTTGGTATGAACTGTCAATTGCAAGCCCTGCATCATCGGATAATTATAGCCTTCTTGCAATGCCTTCGTATCTAATGACAACACATTTGCCAATCTTTGCAGTTCCGAAGTGCGGAACTGGATTTGTGCAGTCATTGGTAATACTGACATTATAAATACTATAGTATAGAGGCTTATTCGCTTCATATTCTTACCTTTGTTCTCTTAAAATATTACCAGCTGTAGAGCTACCACTAATTGCTGATTGTTCCAATGCAGCATAAACTTTACGTAAAGCACTCCTGGCTTCAGAAGAACCATTTTGTGCTGCTAACTTCAGATATTTAATACCTTTCACCACATTAACACTGTCGTGCTTATTAATCCAGCGCTTTCCCAACTGGTATTGAGCATCCACATCACCACTCATGGCTAATTTCTCTAATTCGTAGTTACTTAGACTATTAATATTAGTCTTGACTGGTTGAACTTCTTTTCCCTGTTTTGGCTCTTTTGTAGATTTATTGTCAACTTTCTTTTCTTCAAAAGGTGCATGTTTAACTGATGCTACGGAATCCCGCTCAACGCTTTCTGTAGGGATTGTATTCTGCTGACGATTCCAAAAATACCATCCAAAACATCCCATAAAAAAGGCTATCAGCACTAAAGCAAAAATACCCCAATGACTCTTCGATTCAGAAGGCAGAATAATGTTTGAGGGCAATTCTGACTTTTTCATTGCAGAAGATGAATCTTTGCCAAAAGTGCTTACCTTATCATCTATCTGTAACTCATCACCTACAGAAAGGACTACTTCATCGTCCTTTTGAAGAAACTGACCATTGACTTTTACCACATGATCGGAAGTCAGAGCACGGATTATTGTTTTAGTACTACCATCCGCCAATTGCACCATTTTAATTTCTACAAACTGGTCATGCTGAGGCACGTCATGGAAGGTTACTGCCAGATGTTTTTTACAGTTAGGACAAGCAATCTTCTTGACGGCTTCATTCTTGGAATTCCTCACATCAAGAATAATTCCACACGAAGGGCATTTGATACGCAACTCTTCCATAACTACCGTTTATCTAAGCATCAAAGGTATCTACAGGAGCATCATCTACAGTTGCTTCATCATTGGTAAATGACAAAGCCTCACCAGTATGGAGATCAATAACTTCACCTTCATCCATCTGGCGGTTGTTGTTCAAATCACTCATTGCAACATCTGCCGTACCATCCTGATCGATGTCTATAACAGCAACTCGCTGACCATTAACATCCAACTCCTGCACTGTTATATTCTGTCCATTATCCAGTTGAACCTCTCCAAAACCGACAACACGGACATCATCGTCATCACTCTGTACAGACTGGTCAGTGGCTGTTGTCAGTTCTGCTTCTTGTACTGTTGTCACATCAACATCTGCATTCTCTGTCTCTACATCTTGTGTTTCAACATTCTCAATAGATGCAATCTGTTCAGTATCTATGTCTTCTGGAGTTACTTCTGGTGTTATCTGCTCTGCAAACTCATCTTTTTGTTCTTCTGACATTGCCTGCCATTCATCAGCAGTATAGGTGTTATAGATATTACCATGCCAACGAAAGACTCCACCAGGTCCCATCTCCGCACGAGCAGCATTGAAAGCATCACGAAAACTGAGTTCATCAAGAGTCTTTGACTCAGCAATAAGTTTCTCTTCATCCACACTCGTTGCTAAGTTAACATCCTGAGCATAATGCATAGTACCTGCTCCCATTAAAATGCCTGTAAAACCACTGATCGTTACTGGCTTCCATGTTTTGTTGTTCGTTTTCATAATCGTTCCTGTTAAATGTTTCTGAGTACAAATGTAGACCTTTATTTTATACTTGCAATAGAATAAAATCCATATTCCATGAAATGGTGGGATTAATGTATGAACTTTGCTTTGCAATAGGGACAATGATTGTTTTGAGACAATATCTCATAAGACTGGTTCCCTAAAAAATGCCCACAATGAGGGCATATATATTCTCGCTGGAATTGACGATTTAGTTGCTGGCGCTTTTGAGGTATCTTTGAAGAATCCAAGTAAGCTTTAATGAAGAAAATCAGAGATATGGTAATTGCTACCCCATAAAGCAAGAGATACCAGACACTGCGACCTCCTGTAGCAATACTAAGTGCTATAGCCGCCATGGTAATAAGCCCTGTTGCAGAACGGAGTGTATTAAATTTACGCTCTTTAATCTGTAATGATATGTTCTGACTCTCAAAGTCATTCCATACGCTTTCAAGCAGACGGATATCTGAAACCGGGGGAATAAATTCATCAAGAGCACGCCAGTCAAAAATATAGAAATCTGTTCCAAATGCCAACTGGTCTTCATAGCTAATTGTTTTTTTCTCGACAGCTAATCCATTTACATAGCAATAGGAGTTGATATCTATATTATTAATTTGAATGTGACTACCGGTTACTATCAACTTACAATGTTCTGGACGAACAGACTTAGGAATCCGATCTGTACCATACAACACCGATTTATTACCAGATGTCAATCGAAGTTTTGATGTTTCTATATCTCGTCCAATTACTATCTCCATAGCGCATTCTTTAAATATGATTCTGTAACATCAAGTCTTTTACTTTACGTAATGCTTCTTTGGATATTGAAATTTGAAAAGCAAAATGGTCATAATCAGAAAGTATCAATTGCTGTTTCAATACATTAATTTGGTAGATATAACGCATGTTTACAATAAAACGCTTACCTATCCGCATAAAGGTATTGTCTTCTGGTGCCAATTGTTGTGCAAGGGTTTTCTCCATCTCCCCTAAATTCATGCAGATGGCTGCACGCAACTTGTTTACCATTACGACATCTGTATAATTTCCATCTGCCTCGAAATAGACAATCTTGGCAACATCTATTCGATTCAGTTCATCACGGGTATTAAAATACAGTTCTGTCATTGATTCTGACATTTCCTGCTGAACACACCACTATTCAACTTTTGGTTTGTAGTTATAGGTCATCAAGAATATAGAAAAAGGCGTAGGTGTAAGTTTCTCTGTCCATCCTGGCATAACAGGCTCTCGCATTGCCCAACTCACACAGGATAAACAACGCTCATCAGCCCACGCCAGTACGGACTATATAATTATTATATATAGAGACGCACTACGCAGACGTTCCGTTGTCATCTGTTTGTTGTGAGTTTTACGGATTTGCGAGATTCGTTATGCACAACAACAGACGTTCGAAAACGTCTTCCTCGTATATTAAGACCGCCCGCTTTACCCCTTTAGGCTAACAAGCGATACGCAAAGATAGAAAAATTTTTGCAAATAGCAAAAAAAATATTAGGAAATTTTGAAAAAATTACCTTCACAAGGCTTATGAAAGGAGAAAAGGAAATGACAACATTAACTCTCTTCATTTCAATGAGTAAGAAAAAGATAATTTTGAATTCTTATGCTTTGATTTTCACTAAATATTTGTATCTTTGCAAACAAATTTTGGTACGATGTATTACATTTGGACTGACGAGAGTGATTCTTCAGGTAAATATTATGCTAATTTCTACGGGGGCATACTTATACCATCAATTCATTACGAAGAGGTGCTTCTGCGACTATCTACTATAGTTAAAGAAGTGGGGCTAGATAATGAGGAGATTAAATGGCAAAAAGTGAACGACTATACAGAAGAACGCTATGAGAAAATTATAGACGTTCTATTTAACTTGCTTAGTGAAGGAAAAGCCAAAATAAGAATCTTTTTCCGCCATCGCCAATATGAGGCTTTTGGATTGACTAATGAACAAAGGAGAAAAGAGTATCCTAAACTTTACTATCAATTCATTAAGAACGATTTCGGACTAATTTACAGCAATCCAAAAGGGAAAAATATTAGAGTAAGACTGCTTATTGATGATATGCCACTGAAAGGTCCTGACAGAGACGAATTCCTGAAAGCCATTTATCACATCAATGAATTAAAATCTTTCCAAAAAGCCAATATTCATATCAATGACGGAGATGTAGCAGAGGTTAATTCCAAGAAACACCTACCGCTTCAGGTGATGGATGTGGTACTAGGGGCTATGTGTTTCCGTCTGAACGACAAGCATAAAGAACGTGGCATTGATGGAAAACGGGCTAAGCGTAATATTGCGAAGGAAAAATTATACAAACATATCAGAAATAGGATATGTGCATTACACCCAGGATTCAATATCGGCGTTACTACACCCATAATCAAACAAACTGATCTGTGGGAACAACCTTATCTGCACTGGAACTTCGTACCGAAGTACTTCACAAAAAAAGAGGGGTTCACGAAACATCATAAAACATCATAAAACAGAAACAGCCCCGTACAACCTACACAAGTGAGCTACGTCAACGTAGCCTTTCAGTTGCAAAGGACTTATTTCTGAGTGCAAAGATACAACTTTATTTTGAATTTCCAAAAAATTCCAAGAAAAAAGTAATCACAAGGCTTGTGAAAGTGACGCAGTGACACAACCTACAAATCGGTCATAAAGAAAACGTTTCTGTGACTCTTCTCCGAGGTGAAGGATTCAAGCCCCATACATAGTTCTCTCTACAAAAGAGAACGTAGTATGAGGGGCTGGGTGAAGCGACCTTCACCGAGGAGACCATGATTATATAGAACGGGAGTTTGATGCCGACAGAACAGGGGCTTCCTTACGACTAACTCACGCATTCCTCGGACGCAATTGGTTCCAATACGGTTGCAAATGAGTGCGAATAAGAGTGCCAACTTCTGTAAAAGACAATGGCATGCTATACTTGATTCGTTTCAAGAATCCTTTCCAATACTGTGAGCGATTAATGTCAGTGAAGAAGTCCTCGTTAAACAGTGGGTGATTCTCTTTAAAATGAGTACCACGATTGGCAAATGTAGCCTTGATAGCTTCCGAAAGGGTGGCAGAATCTAATATCTGTTTTGACAAGATTTGGTATACATCGAAGAAGTCCTTCATACGACTGTTTCCAACCGATAGGGAAATCATTGCCTGAAACTTCTCAGCAACAACGGTCTCTAATGAGTATGCCAAAATGTTAGCACCTGGGGCGGTGGCAATCAAAGCGGGAAATGATAACTGTTGAGGAGATGGGGTGATGACATCACCAAACCCTATATCCATGGAGATATTTTGCTGGGCAGTGTCAAGATGTGCCAGAAGAGAAAGACGCACGCCATGATAATCCTTGGAAATGGCTATCTCACTAGTTTCTATCGTGTCGGCATCAAACACGACACCATCCTCTTCACATCCAATTTGACAGATATCTTGGAATATCTTCTTGATGTTCGCCATGTCGTTGCTGACATTCTTCGCCATGAAATCGATATCCAATGTAGGACGTGCCTGAAAGCCATCATGGGCATAAAGTAATGCGCCACCTTTTAATATAAACTTGTCCTTATATTTACTGACGGAAAGTCTGTACAATAGCCGTTCTTGAAAATAGCGTGAGATAAGCAACTGCGAACTATATTTCTCTACCCGAGAAATATTAAGCAGTCGCTCCTTTACTGACCTTCCGTAGTTTTTGATTGTTTTTACCATACAGCTATATCATATATTTTACGAGTTCATCCATACGCTTGCCCAAACGCATGGCATTGGCGTAATCATAAAGACGTGTGATGTCACGGTCTTTTCGTGAAAGATAGTTGCGAAGAATCTCTGAACTGACATCTATTCCAATCCTGTTGCGATACTTGACAGCATCGCAAACGGATTTCTCCATATCGTATATCTTAACTTGAAAGCCCTCAATGATTGCCTCTGAAATACCAAGCAGGAAAACACTCTTACTCAAAAAGAATAGTTCTATGGGCGGATATTCAGGCAGGGAGACCTTTCTACTTCTTTCAATAGCGATACAATAAGAAAGGGGAATCTGGGTAGTCAATCCGTAGTGTGACCATGCAGAATACGCACACAAAACACCACCAGGAACAAGTCGTTCAACGTCAATCATCGGTTTCGCCAATCCCTCATTGAGAGCATAGATGCCTTGGCGCACGCGAACTATAGTTCCCTTTTCAACCTCATACAAAAGTTGGTTGTAAAGAGATTTCCCCTTTGCTTCTGCTGAGGATATATACCCTCCGTTCTGGCTGATGTACTCCTTAATATTCATTATTCATTAGAAATTATGCTGCAAATATACTGCATTTTTTTGAAAGTGCAGTAATTTCGGGGGAATTTTCTCTATTTATTTTAGAATTCACTAGAGTCCACTAAAAAATAGCGGAGATGTTTGTAAATTACTTAAATATAGAGTTTTAGAGCAGAAAATTGACGGTGACGATTTGAATTGACTACTTTTGCAATCCAAAAGCAAATCAGTCATTCGATGAACACCGGAAAATATATCTTCGCCCAGCTCATAGAGTTCTTGCCGCAGAGAATCTTTGATAGAATTGTAATAAAAAACGAAGGAAACAAATACGTGAAGCATTTCACTTGCTGGAACCAGTTGCTTGTCATGATGTTCGGGCAGCTGAGCAATCGTGACAGCCTTCGTGATCTGACCAGTATTATTTCTATATTAATATATTTCTATTGTTGTTTCCTTCTAGTATCTGCATTTGCTGGATAGCAATCTGGTTGAGTTTCACAAGTCTTTCGCCTTGTGGTACTCCATCATTGATTAGCACTGCATTGATATTCTCCATATTCGATAGGCATATCAATTCGTTGATGGTGGCGTAGTCGCGGATATTGCCTTTTAGGTCGGGATTAGCCTCTCGCCATTGTTTGGCTGTCATCCCAAACATAGCAACATTCAGTACATCGGCTTCCTCGGCATATATGATACTTGCTTGTGCTGGAGTCACTTCTTCGGGTATCAGATGGCTCTTGATAGCATCTGTATGGATGCGGTAGTTAATCTTAGAGAGTTCTCTTTTGGCAGTCCACCCCAATTGCTTCTGTTCTTCCTCTTTCAGCCTTTGGAACTCGTCAATCAAGTAGAGTTTGAAGGTTACACTAATGGCGGTTCCAAACTCAAAAGCAATATCCTTGAAAGCGTATGTGCCACCATAACGACCTTTCTTCACAATGATGCCAATGGCATTTGTCTTCTCAATCCACTCACTCACGCTCATGACGAAACTTGGTAAACCTGCCTGCATTCTAAAGTGGTCAAATTCGACCACTTTAAAATTGGGATTGTAAAGGTAGCATAAAATCATGAAACTAAAGAACAAAAGCGTAAAAATCCCTCAAAAGTTTTGTTATCTCGCATACACTAGTGTCTTCGCATTTCCGAACAGTTACTATTTTACCACAAATATTTCGCGTCATTTTTACTCATTCGCTTTCTCGCTGATAATGAGTGACTTAGAGCAAAAAGGTGATTTAGTGATTGTAGTTTTCACAAACCCTATATATATACAAAAAATAAATTTAACATTTTTTATTTTATTGCTATATATATATAGTTTGCGTATTATAGAATCACTAAATCACATTTTTCGTTTAACACACTGTAAATGAAGGCTTTAAATGGTGTGAAAACAGGCTCCATTTGAATTAAATAAAGCCTCCATTTGGGGTAAAAAGAGGCTCCAAACGGTTGCGAAATGACAACTTTTTATTTTATTTTAATAGTTGAAAAAATCCTTGTAAAGGGGGGAACGAAATTAGGTAATAGTGGTAATTGGATAAAAAAGGGCGAGGGAACTTGGTTCGCTCCCTCGCCTTGGTATTGATAGGTTCTGTATGTCTTAATAGAACTTGAAATAACGACGGGCGTTATTGTAGGAGATGTCCTCCACCATCTTACCCAGCAACTCACGGTCGTCAGGCAGCAAGCCTTTCTCCACATCGTTACCGAGGATGTTACAGAGGATGCGGCGGAAGTACTCATGACGAGGATAGCTGAGGAAAGAGCGAGAGTCGGTCAGCATACCTACGAAGCGGCTCAGCAAGCCCAGTACGCTGAGCGCATTCATCTGACGCTCCATACCATCCTTCTGGTCGTTGAACCACCAGCCGGAACCAAACTGAATCTTGCCTGGCTCACCACCCTGGAAGTTACCCAGCATCGTGGCAATCACCTCATTGGCACAAGGATTCAGGGTGTATAATATCGTACGAGTAAGCTTGTCCTCCATGTTCAGCTTATTGAGGAACTTAGACATTGCCTTGGCAGTGTTGAACTCACCGATAGAGTCGAAACCAGTGTCAGGACCAAGGGCATTGTACATCTTCGTGTTGTTGTCACGGATGGCACCATAGTGGAACTGCTGGGTCCAGTCGGCATCAGCATCCATCTCAGCCATCACAGTCAGGAAGCAGTTCTTATACTGACGGATCTCCATGTTAGAGAGCTGCTGTCCACGCATAGCCTTCTCGAAGATGGTCTCAATCTGTGAGTCCGTATACTCCTCGTCATAGAACTCCTCGATACCATGGTCGGAGAGCTTACAACCCTGCTCCTGGAAGAAGTCGTGACGCTTCTTGAGGGCATCCACCATGTCAGCAAACTTCGTGATGGTGACACCGCTGACCTGCTCCAGCTGATGAACGTATGCGGAGAACTCTGGCTTCTCGATGTTCATCGCCTTGTCAGGACGCCATGCGGGAATCATCATAGGATCGTCGGCAGCCTTATGCTTGGCATACTCGATGTGGTTATGGAGGTCGTCAACAGGGTCATCTGTCGTGCAGACACACTCCACGTTATAGTGTTTCATCAGACCACGAGCAGAGAACTCCGGCTGCTTCAGTTTCTCGTTACACTCATCGAAAATCTCACGAGCGGTCTTCGGAGAGAGCAGTTTCTCGATGCCGAAGGCAGTCTTCAGCTCCAGATGCGTCCAGTGATACAGCGGGTTACGGAGTGTATAAGGCACCGTCTCAGCCCATTTCTCGAATTTCTCCCAGTCGCTGGTGTCCTTACCGGTGCAATATTTCTCATCAACACCATTGGTACGCATGGCACGCCATTTGTAGTGGTCGCCACCCAGCCAAAGCTCTGTGATGCTCTTGAAGCGGTGATCGTTAGCCACCATCTCGGGAATCAGGTGACAGTGGTAGTCGATGATAGGCATTTTAGCCGCATGGTTGTGGAACAGGTCCTGTGCTACTTCGTTGTCAAGGACGAAGTTTTTGTCATTGAATTGTTTCATAGTTATTTTTATTGTTTTAGTAATTGTTTTAGCAAAATCTTTGCAAAGATAGAAAATAAAATCGGTATTTCCTCATAATAGTCATAAAAAAGAAGAAAAATTAACGTAAACGATGACGGTAACACGAAAAAAAGCGTTACCTTTGTAGCACGATTACTCAATTATAAAATTAAAATGAACAAAAGACTTATTTTAGGGGCTTTCCTGTTTTCAGCCGTGATGGGTGCAAATGCTCAGAAAGCCATGACACCACCCGCTGGTGGAAAAGCGATTAGTGATGAACTGATAGGTATCTTCTTCGAGGATATCAGTAGTGCCGCCGATGGTGGTCTGTATGCCGAACTGATTCAGAACGGCTCTTTCGAGTTTAATCTGACAGAGCGCGACGGCTGGGGTGCCGGTACGGCATGGCAGACGATTCGTCCTGGTCACTCATTAGGTTACAGCGAGGTACGCATGGATGCCCCCATCCATCCCAACAACCCTACCTATATGCGTCTGAACATAGAACGCACCAAGGAGTTCTATGACTATAAAGGCTGGAAGGGATTCGGTTTGCAGAACCAAGGCTTTGACGGAATCTCTGTCAAGGCGGGTGCGAAATACGACTTCTCCGTTTTCCTCCGTAATGTGAAGGGAGAGGCAAAACAGGTACGTATTGCCCTGGTCGAGCCACAGGGATGGGGCAAAGACCCGAAGCTGCTGGCAGAGACGACAATAACAGCCGATGCCAACACCTGGAAGAAATACGAGGCAACACTGACTCCCTCTGAGACCGTCAAGAACGCAACCTTGCAGATCCTCGTCTTACAGAATGGCGTCATCGATATCGACATGATCTCGCTGATGCCTGAGGACACCTATAAAGGACACGGTCTGCGCAAGGACCTCGCCGAGGCTCTTGCCGCCCTGCATCCCAAGTTCATGCGCTTCCCCGGTGGCTGCGTGGTTCATGGTGGCGGTGATGGTTTCTGGAATACCTACCGTTGGAAGACGACCGTCGGTCCCAAGGAGCAGCGCCGTCAGCTGAAGAACACATGGGGCTACCATCAGTCCATGGGACTGGGTTACTTCGAGTATTTCCAGTTCTGTGAGGACCTGAACATGGAGCCAGTGCCTATCCTACCCTGCGGTGTCAGTTGCCAGGGAGCTAACGGCGGTTGGAACATGTGGCCCCACCAGGCTCAGGATGTATGTCCCATGTCAGAGATGGACGAATGGGTACAGGATGCCCTTGACCTGATAGAATGGGCTAACGGTGACGTGAACACCAAATGGGGTCGTGTCCGTGCTGAGGCTGGTCACCCGAAACCCTTCAACCTGAAATACCTGGGTATCGGCAATGAGGAGAAGATATCCCCGGAGTTCGCCGAGCGCTTTAAATATATGTATGAGAAAGTGACGAAGGCGCATCCCGAAATCATCATCGTGGGAACAGCAGGTCCCGGATCTCATCCGGAGAACCCAGACTATGAGGCTGGATGGAAACTCGCCAACGAGTTGCAGATGCCGATTATCGACGAGCATTACTATGAGCCTTATAAGTATTTCCAGGAGAGTCGCCAGTATGACAAGTACCCCCGTGACCGCAAGACCAAGATTTATCTGGGAGAATATGCCTCCAAGGACAAGAAACTCATCGACGCACTCTCTGAGGCTCTCTACCTCTTGCATGTGGAGCGTAACGCTGACATCGTCGTCATGACATCCTACGCTCCCCTCTTTGCCCGTAAGAATGCCACCAACTGGAATCCTGACATGATCTACTTCGACAATGAGCGTCCTTACCTGACATGCAGCTATTATGTCCAGCAGATGTTCGGACAGTCCAGTGGAAACTATTACTATGGTGACTGTGTCAATATCAAGGATGCCACAAACCTGCAGGAACAGTCTGTCGTGCTGAACACCAAGACCCGCCAGCTGTTCGTGAAGCTGTGTAATGCCAGTGCTGACACCAAGACCGCAGACATCAACCTCTCCCGCTTCAAGGGTGTGAAGACTGCTGTCAAGACCACACTGACCGGACAGCCAGAGGATGAGAACAACTATGAGAAGCAGCCTATAGCTCCAAAGACGGAGACGGTCAAGATGCAGAAGAAGATGTCGCTCGAGCTGGCTCCCTACTCCTTTGTGATGCTGCAAATATCATTATAATCCATTGTCATGATGCAGGGAAGAGTATTACTGATCTATACCGGGGGGACCATAGGAATGAACCGCAACCCCAGGACAGGTGCACTGGAGCCTTTTGACTTCGAGCACCTGCTGGTGAATGTCCCGGAACTGAAGGAGTTTGACTTAGACATTGACACCCATCAGTTCAACCCGCCCATTGACTCCAGTGATATGACTCCTGCACGATGGACGGAACTCAGTCATATCATCGCTGACCATTATAGCGAATATGACGGTTTCGTGGTGCTGCATGGCACAGACACCATGGCTTACACGGCCTCCGCATTGTCCTATATGCTGGAGAACCTGACAAAGCCTGTCATCTTTACAGGTTCGCAACTGCCAATCGGGCAGTTGCGGACTGATGGCAAGGAGAACCTGATCACCTCCATTGAGATAGCCGCTGCGAAAGATGAGCTGGGACATGCCCGTGTCCCGGAGGTTGGAATCTATTTCAACGGACATCTGCTTCGTGGCAACCGCACGACCAAACAAAGTGCTGAGGAGTTCAATGCCTTTGAGTCGTTTAACTATCCTCATCTGGTGGATGCCGGAGTCAATATCACCTATCACTCGGAAAGGATGCTGAAGCCCGACTGGGACAAGCCGATGAAGCCTCATTTCCGTCTCGACAATAATGTGATTATCTTCTCCCTCTTCCCCGGTATCCGTGAGGATCTGGTGCGCCATATCATCGCCACCCCCAACCTGAGAAGTATTGTCATGCGTACCTTTGGAAGTGGCAATGCCCCTCAGCGTCCATGGGTCATGCAGGCTTTGAAGGAAGCAACCAGAAACGGGAAGGTGGTCATTAACATCAGCCAGTGCATGCAGGGCACGGTGGAGATGGGACGCTATGATACCGGCTATCAGCTGAAAGAGGCTGGTGTCGTCAGCGGCTATGACTCTACCGTAGAGAGTGCTGTCACCAAACTGATGTTTTTACAATCCCACTACCAAGACCCAGAACAAATACGGGAACTTATGCGCCAAAGTATCAGGGGAGAAATAACGGATATGTAAGTATATGAAACTATCATGACTTCAAACCGTTAATTTTATCAGTATTTCAACTTTCAAGCGTTAATTTCAAACAGCCGTTAAGCAAAATGACTGAATTGTTAAATTGCGACAAAAAGATACGACAATTTGGCAGTTTACCAATTTTTGCGTCTATATTTGCACTCGATTTCAAAAACAATGAGTATAAACATTTAACTGAATAGACAAATGAAAAAGATTGTAAAGAACTTACTTCCCGCGGTTTACTTAGTAGTAATCGCTTTTTCTGCGGCATCATGCAACAAGACACAGGCTGCTCCTGCTGCCGCACCAGGACAACCCGTTGACTTGACTTACGCTGCAGAGAAGTCGCTGCCTTCTGTGGTCTACATCAAATCAGTCATCAACTCGAAGACACAGACTGTAGAATACAGTGACCCGTTTGAGGATTTCTTCTCTGATCCGTTTGGAGGCTTCTTCGGACGTGGACAGGGTAACAACGGAACACGCAAGCGTCAGGTGCAGACTCCGAAACGTGCTGCTGCCGGCAGTGGCGTGATCATTTCCGCTGACGGTTATATCGTCACCAATAACCATGTCGTTGACGGTGCCGACGAGCTGACAGTAACCCTTAATGAGAACAGCAAGGAGTACTCCGCACGTATCATCGGTGCTGACAAGACAACAGACCTTGCACTGATCAAGATTGACGCAAAGGACTTACCCGCCATCGTTATCGCCAACTCTGACAATGTGAAGATTGGTGAATGGGTGCTCGCTGTAGGTAACCCGCTCGGTCTTAACAACACGGTAACTGCCGGTATCGTCAGTGCCAAGGCACGTCAGATGGGCGAAGGTGTTGCCTCGATGATCCAGACGGACGCTGCCATCAACCAGGGTAACTCCGGTGGTGCATTGGTAAACACCCGCGGTGAACTGATCGGTATCAACGCTATGATCTACTCCCAGACGGGTTCTAACATCGGTTATGGCTTTGCCATTCCTACCGCTATCATGAATAAGGTGGTTGAGGATATCAAGAAATATGGTGCTGTGCAACGTGCCATGATCGGTATCAAAGGCTCGGATGTCAGCATGTATGTCGATGCTGAGAAGGAGAAAGGCAACGAGATAGACCTCGGCACCATGGAGGGTATCTATGTCGCAGAGGTCGTTGAAGACGGTGCCGCCGCTGCCGCTGGTCTGCAGAAGGGTGATGTCATCACTTCCATCGACGGACAGAAAGTGAAGAAATTCGGAGAGCTTCAGGGTATCATGGCGCAGAAGCGTCCCGGTGACAAGGTTTCTGTCAAATACTTACGTAATAAGAAGGAGAAGTCAGTCACCATGACCCTGAAGAACGAGCAGGGAAATACGAAGGTCGTGAAGAACGCTGATGTGGACATCCTCGGCATCGACGTACGTCCTATCACCGACTCTCAGAAGAAACAGCTTGAGATCAGCTACGGTCTTGAGGTGCTGAAGGTCAGCGGCGGTAAGATGAAAGAAGCTGGTGTTCCCAAGGGCTTTATCATCCAGATGGTCAACGACCAGCCGATGCACTCGTTCGACGACTTGCAGAATGCCGTCAAGGATGCCAAAGACCAGATGCTTGTCATCAAGGGACTCTATCCGACTGGAAAACGCGGTGGTTTCGTCGTCTACCTGCAGAATGAGTAATTTTTGACATTCTGTACATAAAAAAGTAAGGTATTCTTTTGGTGATTCCAAAAAAATACCTTACTTTTGCAATCTGCATTTAAAAGACTACTAAATGAGACAACTAAAAATCACAAAATCTATTACAAATCGAGAGAGTGAGTCTCTTGATAAGTATTTACAGGAAATCGGCAAAGAGGAACTTCTCTCTACTGACGAGGAGGTAGAACTTGCGCAACGGATAAGGAAAGGCGACCACAAAGCACTGGAGCGCCTGACCAAGGCAAACCTCAGATTTGTTGTCTCTGTAGCGAAGCAGTATCAGAACCAAGGGCTCTCACTACCCGATTTGATCAACGAGGGAAACCTCGGACTTATCAAGGCTGCGGAGAAGTTTGACGAGACACGTGGCTTCAAATTCATCTCCTATGCCGTATGGTGGATCCGGCAAAGCATCCTGCAGGCTATCGCAGAGCAAAGCCGTATCGTCAGACTACCGCTTAACCAAGTGGGGGCTGTCAATAAGATCAATCGGGAGGCGAACCGTTTTGAACAGGAGCATGAACGTCGTCCGTCAACAGAGGAACTTGCCGAGAAGATTGACTTGCCTGAGGAGAAGATTGACGATGCGCTCCATGTGAGCGGACATCATGTATCTGTCGACGCTCCCTTTGTCGATGGTGAGGACAACAGTCTGCTGGACGTGCTTGTCAATGATGACGCGCCTATGGCTGACCGCCAGCTGGTACTAGAGTCTTTACGGGCTGAGATTGCCAATGCGCTGCTGACACTTAACGACAGAGAGCGGAAGGTCATAGAGGCATTCTTCGGTATCAACCAGCCAGAGATGACGCTGGAGGAGATCGGCACGAAATACGGACTGACCCGTGAACGTGTACGCCAGATTAAGGAGAAGGCTATCCGCCGTCTTCGCAGTAACACCAAGAATAAAATGTTAAAAGCATATTTAGGACAATGAAAATTATAAAGTATATTCTTTTCTCCCTGCTCCTTACCGCAGCAATGCCCACAGAGATGCAGGCTAAGCGTATGAAAATGCCGAAGATGTTCATGTTCGGCTTCTCCGCGTCTTTTCAAGACTCTATCATCTATATGACGGATGTGCAGGAAATTGAGGGCGCATGGTATGACACCAAGACCAAGTTCCTGCTGGGTCGACAACATTATTCCTACCAGCTCAAGGACTACCTTGCCACTACAAAGCAACAGCCTAACCGTGTCTGTGTGGTGATGTTTGCACTGACCCGCAAAGAGGCTGAGAAGAAATTCATCAAGTTACGCAAGGAATACACCGTGAAGGCAAAAGGGAAATATGATGTCAGGTACCTGACCAACACGGATTTCAAATTCCAACCCGTTGACATGAGTGATCAATAAAAATAAAAGAGGAACTGCGGAAGTTCCTCTTTTTATTTTATGCCTCGTGGTTAGCTTTCCAGATTTTCATGCGTTCCTCTAACAACGCATACTGGTGATCCTCTATAAACGAGGTACATACACGTAATCCTTCCTGATGGGAGCCTGTCGTAATCAGACAGATGGCACTCACCCCATAGTACATCAGCTCTTTGGCAAGTTCACCACTCGTCATT
>Ga0247611_10002730_pt1 | contig 27650 bp, 19 predicted proteins | sample 177DNAGHGhighgp2_FD_192422 | JGI IMG/M metagenome (GOLD analysis project Ga0247611, IMG submission 192422) | Sheep rumen microbial communities from Palmerston North, Manawatu-Wanganui, New Zealand - 1770 DNA GHGhigh gp2 | ecosystem: Host-associated > Mammals > Digestive system > Stomach > Rumen... | reverse complement strand
TGCACTCGAGCACGTACTCAACACCCAGCTCACCCCAGGGGATGAGGGTAGCGTCGCGGTAGGTCTTATCGGAGAGGACCTTGACGGTCTTGCCGTTGACGGTGATGGTGCTGTCCTCGTCGTTGCCGGAGACTTCGCCGTTGAAGCGGCCGTGGACGGAATCGTACTTCACGCAGTAAGCGACGTGGGAAGCGGGATGACCGGGAGCGCTGATGGCAACAACCTCGATATCGTCAGACTGGATAGCGGCGCGGAATGCCAGGGAGCCGATGCGGCCGAAACCATTGATGCCAACTTTGATCATGTTTTTTATCCTCCAATTATAAAGATAGTACAGAATCTGCCGACAAGCCGTCCTCCGCGCATGCGCGAAAAACGCCTGTCATAGCTTACTCATAATAACATATACTATTCTCAAAAATCAAGTTTAACTGCAAGGGAATTTGGTTCGGAACATGACAAATTTTTGCCGCATTCGCCCGATTATTTCGTGTAAGTATTGTTCATTTTGTATATATCTGCTATAATTACCCAAATCCCGGGTATTTTTCCGGGTTTGTATTCTGCTGTTTTGGGAGGACGCCGTATGATCCAGATCTCTGCCGAGCTTCTTGCCCTCACCTCCGAGCCTGCCCTGCTTGTGCGGGGCGGCAGGCTTCTCTATGCCAATGACGCGGCCCGGGCGCTGCTGGGGCCGGACTGCCCGGATAAAAGCTTCGCCGCTCTCTTCGGGCGAGACATTGCCGGGATGCAGGCGCCGGCCTTTGTGGGCGAGGCGGAGGTTGCGGGCAGGCGCTTTCTCCTGCGCATCCGCTCGATGGACGGCATGCGCGCGGTGTTCCTCTCCCCCTGTGAGGCGGCGGGGGAGCTTTTGGGCGACAGCTTTCTCTACGCGCTGCGCTCGGAGCTGATGCAGCTGAACGTGAGCGTGCAGCTCATCCGCGCAAGGCTCAGTCCGGAGGACGCCCAGAGCCTGCGGGCCCTGCGCGGCGTGATGCAGAGTCTCTACCGCGTCAACCGCACGCTGCAAAACCTGTCGGTCATCCGGGGCACGGAGCAGGGCACGCTCTTCTTCCGGCCCCAGCCGCTGGAGCTGTGCCGGCTCCTGCGCGATCTGCTGGATGCGGTGCGCCTGAACGTGCAGGCGCCGGAGATCGTTTTCACCGCGCCGGAAAGTCTGCCCATCCACGGCGACCCGGAGCTTCTGGAGGCGCTGGTGCTGAACCTGGTGTCAAACTGCCTGCGCCATGCGGAGGGCTGCACAAGGGTGCGCGTCTCCCTGCGCGGGGTGGGGGACCAGGTGATATTGTCCGTGGACGACGACGGCTGCGGCATCCCCGGCGACAGGCTCCACACGGTGCTCGAGCGCTACCGTTACGGCGGCGCTCTTGCGGAGGCTGACCGCGGGCCGGGGCTCGGACTCACGGCGGCGCGGGAGATCGCGCGCCTGCATGGCGGGACGCTGCTGCTGGAGAGCCGCGAGGGCGTCGGGACGGCGGTGCGCGTGTCCCTGAGCCGGGCGGCAGCCCCGCAGGGGGGCCTGCGCAGCCCCGCGGCGGATTACGACAAAAGCTACGACCGCGTCCTCACGGGTCTCGCCCCCTGTCTGCCGCCGGAGGCCTTCGACGTGCCGGAGAGAAAATAGAAAAGGCGCGCTGCAAAAAAGCTTCCTTCATCAAGAACACAGTACTATCAACACCGTAGGGGCCGACGCTTATCACGCGGCCCGGCAGAGAGAATCCTAAAAATATGCATTGCCCCCGGCGAATCCGTAACACTGTACGTTTTCGCCGGAGGCAGTTTGATTTATTTGAGTCTATACCGCACGGGCCGCCGAGGGCGTCGGCCCCTACAACGGAACCTGGCTTTCTTCACAGCCCCTGCACACTGTATCAGGCCGCGGGGGCAACAGGCGCGAAGAGATAGTTGTTGTTGCCCGCGAAGGTTTCCGCCTCGCTCCCGGGTACACCGTAAATGATCATGCCCGCTTTGTTTCCGAAAGCGTCAGACACGATCGTCGTTGTCCCGGCGGGGATGTAGACGGAGAAGAAGTCACCGTTTGCCAGGGCCTGGGATTCGAGTGTCTTCAATCCGGCAGGGAGTCTGATGTCCGCGTTCGCGGGATCGTTCCAGATTGTGTACGGCTCGCCGCCGCGTGTGACCGTGCCGCCGCCGCTGTATACGCCGCCGTTGACCAGCGCCAGATCGGTCGCTCCCATCAGGTCTATGCTGCCGTTGTTGATCAGCACACCCATGACCTGTACCGAGCCGTTCACATTGAGCACGCCGTCATCCTTTACAACAACAGTACCGCTGTTTTTAATCTCGCCGACAGCTTCAACCCTGCCGGTTCCGCTCACCTCAAACGCGCCGCCATTCTCGACAACAAGATCCTTGACATACAGTTCGCCCCTGACCGTCATGGTCACGCCGCTCGGGATCACGAGTTTGGTATCATTCATATAGACCTGGGCAGGAGTGTTCTCAAACACCGGAATCTCGCTGTTCGTCGGCAGGGTGTAGGAATCGATGCCGTGGAACGAAATATAGACAAGTCGGGCCCTTTCCATATCCACGGGTTCCACCCGCCTGTTGCAGGTGTAGACGCGATCAGTGTGGCCGTAATTGGAGTGGACCGAATAGACACTCAGATCGACACCGCGGATGGCCTCGTATGGGTCCACACTGTTCTGCACATTGAAGCCGCCCATATTGAAGTCTGCTCCGTTTTCGATGATAAAGTACGGGCTGGCCTCGCCGAACTGGTTTTCATTGCCCAGGCGGGCAGGTCTGTTGAGCTCAACGGTGCCGGAAGCGTCGATCACGCCGCCGTTAAACAGGACGATTTCGCCTTTGCCGTCGATGTCGTTGTCGTTGTTCATGAGCTTGCCCGCGACATCGAGTCTGGCTGCGTCTCTGATTACCAGCTCGCCGTTCACCGTCAGGGTAGCGTCTCCGGCAATTCTCATGCTTCCGCCCCCGACACTCAGCTTGAAGCCCTTGGGAATCACCAGGTCTTTGCCGATGGTGAGGGAGTCCGCGTTCTGGATGGTGTACTCTGTTTTACCGCTTTGGATGGCTTCACTGATGGCGGCAATCTCCGAGGCTTCCCCGTTGATCACGCCGTTGGGTCCCTTGACGACTGTGCCGTTTTCCACCAGCTCCTTGACGGTCAGCTCGCCGTTGACCGTCAGCGTCATGCCCGCGGGTACGATGAGCGTTGTCTCGCTCATGTCCACCTTTGCCGGGACGTTACCAAACACGGGAATCTCAGTGCTTTCCGTGAGCGTATAGGTATCGACGCCGTGAAACTCGATCGTGTAAATACTGCGACTCTTCATGTCTTCGATCCTGATCGGCTTGTCTGACCTGTTGGAGGTATAAATGCGCTCATCGCCGCCGTTGGAGTGGATGCTGTACACGCTCAGGTCAACGCCCTGAATGGCCGTATAAGGTTGCATGTTTGCGCGAAGATTGAAACCGCCGTAGTTGAAAGACGCGCCGTCTCCAATGATAAAACGGGCACTATCGTCGCTTATGCGAATGGGTCGGTTGATCTCGGCGGTGCCGGTCACATCGATCACGCCGCTGTCCATCATATTGATCTGGTTGTTGTCTGCAAGCTTGCCAGCAACCTCAATCCGAGCGTTTCCGCTAACTTCAACCTCGCCATCCACAGTCAGGGTGATGCCGTTCGGAACCACAAGCTTGCTGCCCTTGATGACCTCCAGCATGAACCCCTCGGGGATAGTCAGATTCTGCCCAAGCGTGATGGATTTACCGTTTTCAAGACGATACCCCGAAATATCCGGATCTGCGATGGCTGCGCGCAGGGCTGCCTCCGGCGATCCGATGATAGCGATGTTGCTTCTGTTGATGATGTTGCCGTTTGCCACCAGTTCCTTGACGGTCAGCTCGCCGTTGACCGTCAGGGTCATGCCAGCAGGCACGATGAGCGTTGTCTCGCTCATGTCCACCCTTGCCGGGACGTTACCAAACACGGGAATCTCAGTGCTTTCCGTGAGCGTATAGGTATCGACGCCGTGAAACTCGATCGTGTAAATACTGCGACTCTTCATGTCTTCGATCCTGATCGGCTTGTCTGACCTGTTGGAGGTATAAATACGGTCAGCACCGCCGTTGGAGTGGATGCTGTACACGCTCAGATCCACACCCTGAATGACCGTATAGGGTTCCACGTTTTCAGGAATATTGAAGCCGCCGTAGTTAAAGACCGCACCATCTTCAATGATAAATCTTACACTGCCGTCGCTAATGCGGATGGGTCGGTTGATCTCGGCGGTGCCGGTCACGTCGATCACGCTGCCGCTGGAGAGACTAACCTCACCATTGCCGTCGTTGAAAACAAAGGTTCCCGCAACGTTGAGCCGGGCATTTTCGCTGATTGCGAGAATGCCGCTGTTGCTGAGGCAGGCGCCATGGGCGATTTTCATTGTGCTGCCGTTTGTAAGCGCCAGCGTAAAGTCCGCGGGGATATTCAGCTCCCCGGCCAGTGTGACCGTGCTGCCGGAATTAATGGTATACGCCGTTTGGCCCCCGGTGATGGCTGCGCGAACTGCCTCGATCTCCGGCGAGTCTGCCAGATCGGCATACGCTGCCGGAAGCAGGCAGGCCATCAGGAGCAGGCACAAAAGCAGGGGCAGGATTTTGCGAACGTGTTTGGACATGGTACCGTACCTCCGTATATATTTTTCCGTTTTCTGGAATTTCATCCGGATTTTACCTCTTATAGTTTACCTCCCCCCGGCAGGCTTTTGCAAGTGTTTTTTTAACTTTTTTAAAGCGCCCCGGCCCGGGACACACAGGGCGTCCCGGGACGGGTCATGTGATCGTCTGTTATCCGTAGATGCCGCCGCCGATGAACTCGCGGATCAGGGCGTCGGGCGCTACCTCCTCCTCCGGGATGTGGCCGAACATCTGCAGGGCGGGCAGCACCCTTCTGAGCTCCTCAAAGCGTTCGATCCCCTCCGGCACGGATCTGAACAGCTCCGTGGCCGTGCTGTTGAAGACCGGCAGCTCGTAGGCAAAGGAGGTGTCGAAGCGGAAGTCTGCCTTGTCCTTGAAGGGCGATATGTAGCTCAGCTCGCCCCGCCGGACGTTGGCCCACATGCTCATGGTATTCTGAGGGTCGGAGCCGCGGAACTTGTAGTCTCGCCCCATGCCTGCCGCCGGAGGCCTTCGACGTGCCGGAACGCAAATGACGCCGCATAAAGCGGCGTCATTTTTGTTTGTTCTTTGTATCAGGCCGGCTGCGTCGCCAGGTTCGGCGGCGCGAAGGGGAAGCTGTGATCATGCGCGAATGTCTCTGCTGCCGTGCCGTACTCGCCGTAGACCTTCAGGTCGGTTCTGTCGCCGAAGGCGTCGAACGCGATGGAGGTGACGCTGTTCGGGATATAGACGCTGTTGAAGCTGCCGCCCGCGAAGGCTTCACTCTCGATCGTCCTAAGCCCGCTGGGGAGGGACATCTCGGCGACAATCAGGTAAATTTGGTAATTGGGACGGTATGGATGGGAGACGTCCTTCATCTGGCCGGGGTTAAAGCCAAATACGCAGGATGCCGTCTCAATGCCCTTGGGAACCTCGACGGTGCACTGGTAGCCGCCGAGGATACCGGTCTTCGTGACGGTGAGCGTGGAGTTGACGCCGTTGTCGGCATTCAGCGTCAGGGACCCGCTGTGCCTGTAAGAGGGCGCGGCGATAAAGGTACCGCTGATCGTCACGTTCGCACTCTTAATGTTGACATTGGAGGCTCTCAGAACCGCGCCCTCCGCAACTGTGAGCGAGCCGCCCTTCTGGCCCGCAACGCGGAGCTCTGTGCCCGGGAAGTCCACATTGCCCCGGATCGTTGCCGGGTATTCTATCGTCAGGGCGCCGGCAAGGCTGGCAGGCAGATTTCCGATCCCGGCTGTCATATTGGTAAAATCCGTGTCGCTCTTTGCGTGATAGTACACGCGCGCCGTGGTCTCGTCGCCCTGGAGCGTGATCCAGGCAGGCATCAGCGCTTCGCTGAGGCCGTCGCTTCTAATGTATGCCTTGGCGCTTGCATCGGCGACGGTAACGCCGCCGTTCGGACGACCGTTTGCAAGCTCGATCAGTTTCGCTTCATCGAGCGTGGCGCCGCTGCCCACCGTGATCTGACCGTCCAGACGCAGCTCATCAACGTCCAGCTGCCCCGTCAGATTGACCGCAGTGCCCTCGTCCAGCCCGAGCGTACCCTCGGACAGCTTGCCTTTCAGATCAAGCGCGGCGCTGTTGCGCAGGATCATGTGTCCTTTCAGCTTCACATTCACGCCCGCCGGAATCACCAGATCAACATCGTTCGCCACGACTTCCATGACGTTCGGGATAGTCACGTCACTTTCGAACCGGAACGTATCCCGGCCGCGGATTTCGAGGTAAACGGTATCGCCTTTCTGGCACATCTGCTTGAAGCCGTTCGGATCAAAGCTCAGGTCTCTGCCGGGGAACAGTCTGGTAACACGGTTATTGTCAGAGGTAACGTAAACAAGACGGCAATAATCGCTCAGATCAATGGCGGAAATCGCGCTTTCATAATCGAACTGTGTAAGCACGTCAAAGCCGCCGTGCTCCTCATACTTGCCCTGGGCTCCGATGGTGATAAGCGGGCGCGTCCCGTTCCAACTGCGGAGGTTGATAAGACGATTGTTCACAAATTCACCGCTTACCGCGATCTGGGCATTATCACCCATGCCGATGGTGGCGTTGTTGGTAAGCTTGCCGGATACGGTAACACTACTGTTTCCTTCCACGCGCAGTGCATCACGGTTGACCATTTCTCCGCTGACATTGAGCACGCTGTTGTCCATTACAACAACAGCACTGCTGTTGTTAAGTTCGCCGGCAACTGCAACAGTGCCGTTTTCGTGCAGCAAAAGTCCGCCGCCATTCTCGACGACAAGATCCTTGACATGCAGCTCGCCCCTGACATGCAGCGTTTTGCCGTTCGGTATGACAAGCTTGGTCTCGCTCATGTCCACCGTTGCCGCAGTCCCATCGTCAAACACCGGGATCTCCACACTGCCGGAAAGCGTGTAGGTGTCGAGGCCGTGTACTTCAAGCCTTTCGATATATTTTCCTCCAACCGGGAACATCCCCTCGAAGTTCAGCATGCTGCCGGGATAATAGACATTTTCCGGGTACCGGTGATCGACGTGCCGACAATAATCGCTCATGTCGATGCCCTGAACGACCGCATTCACATCCAGGTTCTGACGAACACGGAGACCGCCGTCCTTATAGCTCGCCCCGTTTTCTATAATCAGCTTCGGTGCGACCTTGTCATTGAGTTTGCTTTTGCCGAACATAACAAAGTTGTTATTATTAAACTCGCCCGTTACGCAGAGCATGCCGCCTTCGTACATGCTGATTGCGCCCTCATGAGGTTTGGTTTCCAGTTTACCGGCAACGTAGATCTCTCCCCCTTCGCTTATTTCGATCTCACCGTCGACCCCGAGAATCATGCCCTCCGGCACGATCAGCCTGCTGTCATTTCTGACTTTCAGGATGAAACCTTCCGGAATGGGCAGATTGTCGGTAAGGGTGAGATCTCCCGTGCCGCGGAGTCTGATCTGGCTGAACCGTCCGGATTCACACATGGACAGGAAGATGTCCGGGTCTATATCCTTGCCGGGGAAGTAGCCAACCGCATCTTCTGCTTCTATCTCGCTCCATTCTCCCATATCGGGAACATCAATAATCTGCGAGCGGTCAACGCCGCCGCTGTTGTAATCTTCAAGGAGCGCCTTGCTGATCGCGACGCCGCCCATGCCGTTGAACTCGCCGCTGTCAAAATTGACGATCACACGGGGCTGAATATTGGTGAGGTCCGCAGCATGCACTTCAACACTGCTGCCCGGTGTCCCGGTAAAGGTGCCGCTGACATGGAGCGTGCCGGTTTCGGCCAGATTGATCTTGCCCATGCTCAGCAGGCTGCCGCCTTCGGCGATCGTAATGTCGCCGGTGACGACAGCCCTGCTGTCGAAGCCGTTCATCATCAGCTGCGCGCCGGAAGCAATGACCAGCTGGCCCTCTACTGTCAGTTCAAAGCCTTTCGGAACAATCAGGTCCCGCGTGAGTACAGCAGGTTCCTCACCTGCAAGGGTGAACCCGCTCACGTTCGCATCGGCAATAGCTTCACGCAGTGCCGTGATCTCCGGCGCTTCAGAAATGCGTCCAAAGATGACATAGCCGTTCTTCTCTTTCCGCCAAAATTGCGACATGTCCAGTCCCGTGACGCAGCTATCGGGATTATCCGTATTGGTGACCGCTATCGTTTCGCCGCCAAAATAACCACCGCCGGTGAAATCAGCAGTGCCCGGGCGAAGCTCCACATTGCTGACCAGTCTGCCGCCGTTTAATACGCGGATATTGCCGTTTTCGACCATGATGGTTTCATCGCTCACAATGACGGCGTCTTCGGAGATCGTCAGTGTAGCATTGTTCTGAACGGAAAGTATCTCTCCATCGAAAAACATGATTGCTCCGTTGGAGATCGTCAGATCCTGCAGGAAGAGAAATCCGTTCTTAAAACCGTGTCCTGCGGCATCCTGCGCTTTGCCTGTCGCGCTCCTCAGCTCGGCTTGATTTGCCGGGGTATGCACAAGGGTGACGTTGTCGGAGCTGTTGTGGATCAGGCTCGCCAGCTCATGGCTTTCGCTGTCATAGCATGCGGCGGGCAGGTTGAGCAGGCACCCGGCGGCAACGTTGACCGCGCCGCTGCCCGTGAGACTTTTGTCGACAATGAGCATGCCTTCGTCCGTCACGTTGAGCGTACCGTTCACTGTCAGGTCATCCAGGCACAGGAAGCCGGAAGGGATGTTCAGCGTAAAGCCCGCCGGGACTGTAAGCGTAAGTCCCTGGTTGGGACCACCGTCCTGGCCTGTGAATGTACAGGATGCCGCGCCGCTGTTGATGGCGCTTTGCAGATCGTCAAACGTGCTGACCTCCACTTCGTCGGCATACGCCGCCGGGAGCAGGCAGGCCATCAGGAGCAGGCACAAAAGCAGGGGAAGGATTTTGCGAACGTGTTTGGACATGGTACCGTACCTCCGTATATATTTTTCCGTTTTCTGGAATTTCAGCCGGATTTTACCTCCTATAGTTTACCTCCCACCGGTAGGCTTTTGCAAGTGTTTTTTTAACTTTTTTAAAGCGCCCCGGCCCGGGGCGCGCAGGGCGTCCCGGGCCGGGTCATGTGATCGTTTGTTATCCGTAAATGCCGCCGCCGATGAACTCGCGGATCAGGGCGTCGGGCGCTACCTCCTCCTCCGGGATGTGGCCGAACATCTGCAGGGCGGGCAGCACCCTTCTGAGCTCCTCGAAGCGCTCGATCCCCTCCGGCACGGATCTGAACAGCTCGGTGGCCGTGCTGTTGAAGACCGGCAGCTCATAGGCGAAGGAGGTGTCGAAGCGGAAGTCTGCCTTGTCCTTGAAGGGCGATATGTAGCTCAGCTCGCCCCGGCGGACGTTGGCCCACATGCTCATGGTATCCTGCGGGTCGGAGCCGCGGAACTTGTAGTCGCGCACCATGCGCCGCACAAGGCGGAACCAGGTGCGCTTAAATACCAGGCGGCCCTGGTACTCCACGTCGCTGCGGGCGGAGATGTAGAGCTTGAAGGCCTCGGGGTGCACGTCGGTGATCATGGAGTTGAGCGCGTGGATGCCCTCGAACACCACCATCTCGTCCCTGCCGAGCTTGATGGCTTTGGACGGCTCCTGGATGCGCATGCGGCGGGAGAACTCGTACTTGGGCACATAGATGCGCTCCCCCCTTGCAAGCTGCTCAAAGTGGCGGTTAAGAAGCTCCATGTCCAGGCACAGGGGCGATTCCAGATCCAGGTCGCCCTCCGGCGTACGCGGGGTGGTGTGGTCCACCGTCTTGAAGTAATCGTCCATGCCAACGTAGTAGGTATGCACGCCGCGCATTTCCAGCGCCTCGGCGATCTTCATGGAGGTCGTGGTCTTGCCCGAGCCGGACGGGCCGGACAGCAGGATGATGGGACTTTGCCTCTTGTTCTCCAGGATGAGGTCCACCGCCTCCTCCACCCGGTCGCGGTAGAGCTGGTCGCACTCTTCCATGAAGCCTATGGGGTCACTCACGGTTTTCAGGTTGATCTCGTCAAGTTTATAGGCCATGATAATCCTCCCATTTATACATATCCGTTTTTCCGCCCGAAGCGGCAGAGAATGAAAACTGCCTGTAGAAGTCGCTGATTCTTCCTTTTTCCGCGCAGGTCTCGTCGATCTTTTCGATATACTCCAGCGGGTACTTGGGCGCCATCAGGCGGATATTGCGTCCGCCGTCCGGGCGCACCAGCTTGGTCGAGCCGCCCCCGCCCATGGCCAGGATGCTCCTGAGCTCCTCCATGATGACGATGTTGTAGAGGTTGATGCGCCCGTCCTTCGCCCAGCCGACGTTTTCAAAGCCGCCGGACATGAACTTCTGCCGGTAGAGGTAATAGGGCGCGTAGCCCGCCGCCGTCAGGCGCTCGCCCGCGTAATCCAGCATGGCGGCTACCTCCTCCGCCCCGGGGATGGGCGTTTGGTCCAGCGTGATGCGCGAGCCCTTCTTGAGCGACAGGGTGTGCACCGTCACATTCTCCGCCCCCAGGGTGAGCACCTTCTCCAGCGTCTCCCGAAAGCCCTCGGCGCTGTCGCCGGGGAGTCCCGCGATGAGGTCCATGTTCACGTCAAAGCCGCCGACCCTGCGCACCTTCTCCAGCGCTGAAACGATGTCCGCCGCCGTGTGCCTGCGGCCGATGAGCTCCAGCACCCGGTCGGACATGGTCTGGGGGTTGACGCTGACCCGGTCCACGCCGTGTGCGCGCAGGACGCGGAGCTTTTCCTCCGTGATGGTGTCGGGCCTGCCCGCCTCCACGGTGTACTCCCGCAGGGCGGAGAGGTCGAAGTTCTCCGCCAGCACCGCGCACAGCCGGTCGAGCTGCGGAGCCTCGAGCGTCGTGGGCGTACCGCCGCCCATGTACAGCGATACCGGCCTGAGCCCCAGCTTCTTCACCTGGGCCGCCGTGGCGGCGATCTCCTTTTCCAGCGCATCCAGGAAGGGCGGCACCAGCTTCATGCTCTTTTCCACCGACTGGCTGACAAAGCTGCAATACGCGCAGCGTGTGGGGCAGAAGGGGATGCCCACATACAGGCACACGTCCCTCGCCTCCAGCGAGGCCTCCGCCTTCATGGTCTCGCGCGTGGTGGCAAGGCAGAGCTTTACCCGCGCGGGGCTCACGTCGTATTCCTTCGCAAAACGCTTTGCCGCCTGCTTTTCGTCGAGGCCCGCGTTCATCAGCCCCGCCAGGAGCTTGCCGGGCCGCACGCCGGTAAGCGCGCCCCAGGCGGGCTTTTTGACGCCCGAGCGCAGCGCCGCGCGGTAGATCGCGTTTTTGACCAGGCGCTGGCAGATCCGGTCCCGCTGCAGGGGATCACGCATGGCGGCGTTCTCCGCGCGTGCCGCGCCCCGCCAGACCTGCCCGCCCCGATAGAGGGCGCAGCTGCCGGTGGTGAGGCTTTCGCCGTGCGTGAGGCTTACTTCCATGCGCTCCCCCTCGGGCGGCGTGTCCGGGTACTCGGGCCGCTCGTCGGGAAAGAGGGTGAGCAGCATCTGCTCCACCGCGTATTTATATTCGTGTCCGTACAGGTACAGCTTCATGCTTTTCTCCGAACCCGCCGGAGAGGCGGGGGGGGTATTCTTAAAGTGAAAAGTGAAGAGTGGAAAGTGAAAATATAGAGCGCCTTCGGCGCAATTTTAAAATGATCGCGAAGCGATACCTTCACTTCACTTTTCACTTTTCACTTTTCAATTTTTTACGTACAGTCTTTTTTTAAGATTATAACAGATACATCACTTCCTGACAATCACTGTTTTGGCAAAACAAGTGTGTACCAGAATCTGGGAGTATTCCCGCAAAGGCGCATGACAGGCCGTTATTTGAAAAAATTTTAGTAAAATAGGGCTGGCATTTTTCTCCGTTTTGGTGTATTATAGGGTTGAGGGTATATTGAATTGTTTTGCCGTGTGAGGGTGAATGTATGTATACGATCGGTGAAAAAATCATTTACGGTGAAAACGGTGTCTGCACCGTTGCCAAGGTCGCACCGCTGGAGTCCTCCGGCGCGTCGGACAAGCTGTTTTATCATCTGGAGCCTCTGATCGGCAGCGGGGTGTATTTCGCGCCGGTGGACTCCGGGGCCTTCATGCGCCCCGTCATCAGCCGCGAGGAGGCGGAGGCGCTCATCGACGCCATCCCCAGCATCGAGCCCGCCATCTGCCGCGACAACCGCTTCAACCATGTGGACGCCTTTTATAAGGAGCTGTTCCGCCAGCACAGCTGCGAGGCGCTGGTGGCCATCGTCAAGGGCCTGCACCTGCGCATGAGCGAGAAGAAGACCCGCTCCAGCCGGGCCGAGACCACCATGAAGCGCGCCAAGGACATCCTGCACGGTGAGCTGTCCATCGCGCTGGACATGGACGTGGCGCAGGTGGAGAGATATATCCGTGACCGCCTCGAGCCGACAGACGCCGAATAAACACCCAATTATCAGGATACCCCGGACTTTCGTCCGGGGTGTTTGTCGTTATTCAAAATGTACCTCCGGGTAGGTCTCGTCCAGGGCGGCGAAGGTGTAGCCCTCCCCGAGTGCCCACTCGATCATGCGCTCCAGAGCTTTGACGCTGAAAAGCCGCGCGTCGTGCTGGAGCACCACCGCGTATTCGTACGGCTCCCTCGGGTTTGAAAAGTCGATGAAGGTCCCCTCGGTGGTCTTGGTGCTCGACTCGGGCTGCACGTTCCAGTCGTAAGCCCGCACGCCCGCGTCGTGCATGACCCGGTACATCTCCTCATAGCCGTCGGGGAAGTTGGCCGCGAGGAAGCTCGCCGTGCGGCTGCCGCCGGGAAAGCGCACCACATGGGCGTACTGCCCCGTGTACTGATGGACGATCTCCTGAGCGGTCATGAGGTCGGTGAAGTAGTTCTTCTCGCTCTTATACAGCCACTCGTAGGAGCCATGATCGTTGCAGTGGATGCCCAGGGTGTGGCCCTGCTCCACGATCTTCGGCAGCAGGTGGAGATATTTGGTCTGGTTGGTGACGACAAAGAAGGTAGCCTTCACGCCGTAGCGCCCCAGGACCTCCAGCGCCTCCTCGGTATACGCGCAGGGGCCGTCGTCAAAGGTCAGACATATCGTGCCCTTCGGCGGCTGCACGGTCTCCGGCAGGGTCTGGGCCTCGACGTGCACCAGGCGCACAGCCTCGGCAAGCACCTCGTCCCCCTCGCCGAGCACATAGCGCAGCTCGTAATCGCCGGGCCGCCAGGGGATGACCTCACCCTCGACCGTGACGTCTCCGGTCCTGCCCTTCCCTTCCGCGTCCGCAGCGCTGAAGCCCGGGTCATGCCAGGGCTCGCCGCAGACCCAGGTCAGCTCCGCCTCGCCCTTGAGCTCGATCTTCGCCCCGGGTGCCGGCTCCCCGGCAAAGGCCGCGGCGCTCAGCGACAGCAGCAGCGTCAGGGCAAGCAGCAGGGAGACGGCTTTCAAACGTCTCGTGCTCCGCATACTCAAAACGGAAGGTCTTCGCTGTTTTTCGTGCTCTCTCCCTCTTCGCCGAGGTCAAACTCCAGCTTCTCGCCGCATTTGGGGCAGAGGATGGAGCCCTTCTCCAGCGTCTCCTCGTCGAAGCTGATCTCCTCGCCGCAGACCGGGCAGGTGGCGTCGTAGATCACGCCGTCGTACTGAAGCTCCTCGTCCTCGTCGTCCTCCGCGGGCATGTCGCCGCCGCGCTGGCAGCAGCCGCCGCAATAGGGCGCGCGGCCCTCGTCCTCGTCGTCCTCAGTGTCGAAGCCGCCGCAAAGCTCCTCCAGGTAGCTCAGCTCATCGGCCACGCCGTCGATGGCCTGTGCCTGTCCGCGGTCGGTCTCGCGCAGGTCTTCCAGCTCATGGGCGATGTCGCCCAGCAGATCGTTGAGCGCGTTCCAGAGCTTGCCCTCCTTCGAGGCGGGGTCCAGGCCCAGGCCGTCAGTCAGGCCCTTGAGATACGCGGTTTTTTCGGAAATCGTCATGATAATACCTCCTTATTTTCTGCGTCAAAACAAGGGAAGACCGCCTGGCCTTCCCTTGATTGGTTTTGTTCGTTCTTACGCTCTGGACAGATACTCGCCGGTGCGGGTGTCGATCTTGATGCGCTCGCCGCGCTCGATGAAGAGCGGCACCTTGATCTCGGCACCGGTCTCGACGATGGCGGGCTTGGTGGCGTTGGTGGCGGTGTTGCCGGCAAAGCCCGGATCGGTCTCGGTGACCTCAAGCTCCACGAAGAAGGGGGGCTCGACGTTGAAGACCTTCCCCTTGTAGGAGTAGATCGTGCACTCCATGTTTTCCTTGACGAACTTGAAGTTGTCGTTCAGCACGGACGCGTTGACCGGCTCCTGGTCGTAGGTCTCGGGGTTCATGAAGTAGTAGAGATCACCGTCGTTGTACAGGTACTCCATGGTGACGCGGTCGACGGTGGCGTTCTCGAACTTGGCGGTGGGGTTGAAGGAAGTTTCGGTGACGGCGCCGGTGATGACGTTTTTCATCTTGGTGCGGACAAAGGCCGCGCCCTTGCCGGGCTTGACGTGCTGGAACTCGACGACCTGCATGACCTGGCCGTCCATCTCAAAGGTAACGCCGTTTCTGAAATCGCCTGCAGTAATCATATAAAGGGACCTCCCGAATAAAAGTTGAAAATAGATAAACCCAATTATCTATGTTATTTTACAGGATATGCACGCATAATGCAAGCATTTTTTGAGAAAGTGAAAAGCGGAAAGTGAAAAGTGAAGATAAAGTTTGTTTTACTCTTTATCATCTGTCCGCGAAGCGGACACCATAACTCCACCTTTCACTCTTCACTCTACACTTTTTACAGAACGATCAGTTCGTTCTTGGGCGCTTTTGTGATGACCTCGGCATAGGTCTCGCGGATGATCATAACGTCCTCGATGCGCACGCCGAAGCGGCCGGGGAGATAGATGCCGGGCTCGGCGGAGGAGAGGGAACCCGCCGGCAGCGGCACGTTTCCGGTGGGGCCGGCGAAGGGCGGCTCGTGGATGTCGAGGCCCAGGCAGTGGCCGAAGCCGTGGCCGAAGTATTCGCCGTAGCCCGCATCCGCGATGACCTTGCGGGAGGCGGCATCGATGTCCTTGCCGAGAACGCCCGCGTGCGCCGCGGAGATACCCGCAAGCTGGGCCTTGAGGACGGTATAATAGACGTTCTTCATCTCGTCGGTGGCCGAGCCCACGGCGACGGTGCGCGTCATGTCGGAGCAGTAGCCGTCCTTGAGGCTGCCGAAGTCCATGGTCACGAAGTCGCCTTTTTGGACCACCTTGTCGCCGGGCACGCCGTGGGGCATGCTGGTCTTGGAGCCGGTGACCACGATGGGGTCGAAGGAATTGCCCTCACTGCCGTGACGCAGCATGCGGTAGACAAGCTCGGCGGCGACCTCGCGCTCGGTCATGCCGGGCTTGATGATGTGCAGGACCTCCTCCAGCGCCGCCTCGCTGATGCGCTGGGCGTGGATCATGGAGGCGATCTCCTCCTCGGTCTTGACCATACGGAGGTTCCGGAACAGCTCACCGGCACTTTCGAGTCTGACGCCGAGCTTCTGTTCCCAGCCGAGGAAGGCCGCGTGGCTGAGGCTCTGGTCCTCCGCCGCGATCTTTTCGGCGTCGATCTCGCCCAGGGCCTCCTTGAGCTTCATGGTCAGCGGGTGGGCCTTGTCGAACATGCGCACCTCGGCGCCCTCGGCCTGCTGTTCGGCCGCCTCGATGTAGCGGGAGTCGGTGATGAGGAAGGCTTTCTCCCGGCCGACGAGCACCGCGCCGTCGGTAAAGGGGAAGCCCGCGGCATAGCGCTGGTTCTTCTCGTCGGTAATGAGCAGCGCGTCCAGACCGCGCTTGATGAGTTCTTCCCGGATCCTTGCAATTTGATTCATGTGTCTTGTCCTTCTTCTAAAAGTACTTGCCTCTCCCTCCGGGAGAGGTGCCCCAGTGTCGCAGCGCTGGGGCGGAGAGGGGCGTGTGTCGTCCGACAACCCTCTCAGTCACCAGTGTGCGCACTGGTGACAGCTCCCCCAGAGGGGGAGCCAAGGCCCCTTTCAGGGGAGCCGGATTATCCCTTATATTGGGGAAACGTGACGATAAACCTTGACCCCTGAGGCTCGTTTGCGCCGACGGCGATGCTGCCGCCGTGGGCCTTGACCGCGTCGTGCACGATGCTCAAGCCTAAGCCGCTGCCGCCCGCCTCGCGGGAGCGCGCTTTGTCGATGCGGTAAAAGCGGCCGAAGATGTTGTAGCGCTCGTCCTCGGGGATGCCGACGCCGGTGTCCTCCACGGTAAGCTGCACATTGCCGTTTTCGGCGCGGAGCTTTGCCGTGACGCTGCCCCCGGGGAAGTTGTACTTGACGGCGTTTTCCAGGAGGTTGAAGACGATATGGTGCATGTTGCTCTTTGTGGCAAGCACCATGCAGCCGTCCTCAAGCTCGGCGTTGAGTGTGACCTGCCGTTCCGCCGCCACCGGGCGCAGGAGGGTCATGGCGTCCTGGACCGATTTCTTCACGTCCACGGGCTCGGGCACGATCTGGATGTCGTCGTCCATGCGGGAAAGGCTCAACAGGTCCTCCGTCATGTGCTGCAGGCGCTCGGCCTCGTTGCCGATGTCGGAGACAAACTCGCGCATGGTGTCGGTGTCCATGTTCTCGGTCTGCACGATGCTGTCGGCCAGCAGCCGGATAGAGGCAAGCGGGGTCTTGAGCTCATGGGAGGCGTCGGACACGAAGCGGCGGCGCTGCCGCTCGGTATCCTCAAGGTAGGCGGTGAGGGCGTTGAACTCCCGGCTGAGCTCGGCCAGCTCGTCCTTGCCGGAAACCTCCATGCGGTATTTGTAATCCCCGCCCGAAACCACCCGGATGGCGTTGGAAAGCTGGCGGAGCTTGCCGAGTACGGTGGTGGCGTAGATCGCGGTAAGCCCCAGGGCAGCCAGGGCGATCACGACCGAAATGACCCGGATCTGCAGCTTCAGCTCCCGCAGGATCTGGCCGCGCTCGGCATCGTTTTCCCGCAGGAACACCGCCCCGGTGATCTTGAGGCGGTTCGAGACGGGGATGGCATAGCTCGAGAGGAAGCTTGCGTCCCGGAATACGGAGCGAAACACCGTCTTTCCGCTCAGGGCCAGGAGCATATCCGGCTCTGTGTCCGAGCCGCTCAGGCCCTCGTCGGAATCATAGACGGCCACGCCGTTTCTGTCCGCCACGGTGACGCGTTCGAAGCCCTGCATGTCCAGCAGGCGCAGCACCTCCGCCACGTTCTCCTCGTCCGGCTTCTCAAGCCCCGCGAGTGCCGAAGCAAGCGTCGACGCCTGGCTCTCCATGGCCTTCTCCTTCTCCTGATACACCGCGTCCCTCGTGGAGACATAGGGGAAGATATTCAGCATCAGCAGCAGGATCAGCAGCAGCATCCCGATAAACGCGAAAAACTGAAAGCTGATGCTGCCGGTGTTGATGCCCCGTTTGGCGCCGTTCTTCGGCGCGGATGCTTCATTCGGCAAGGTAATACCCCACTCCCCACTTGGTGATGATATGCTGCGGCTGGGCCGGGTTCATTTCCAGCTTTTCGCGCAGGCGTCGGATGTGCACGTCCACCGTGCGCGTATCGCCCAGATAGTCATAGCCCCACACCAGATCCAGCAGCTTCTCGCGTGAAAAGACCTTGCCCGGGTTTTTCATCAGGAAGAGCATGAGGTCGAATTCCTTCATGGTAAGCTCTACCTCCTGCCCGTCCTTGAAGGCGCTGCGGCGCTTTTCGTCGAGCGTGATGTGCCCGCAGCGGAGCACATCCGTCTCCTCGACCTTAGCCGGTGCGGCGGGGGCCGTGATGGACGAGCGGCGGATGAGCGCCCGCACGCGCGCCTTGAGCTCGAGGATGTTGAAGGGCTTGGTGATATAGTCGTCCGCGCCGGACTCAAAGCCCATGAGCTTGTCGGCATCCTCGCTGCGAGCCGTGAGCATGATGATGGGCACGGTGGAGAAGCCGCGGATCTCCTGGCAGGCCTCCAGCCCGTCCTTTTTCGGCATCATGAGGTCCAGGATGATGAGGGCGTAGTCCCCTTCCCGGGCCATCTCCACGGCGGTCTCGCCGTCATGTGCCGTATCGACGGTGTAGCCCTCGTTCTCAAGATTGAATTTGATGCCCTTAACCAGCAATTTTTCGTCATCAACGACCAAAATATTCATAAATGCTTCCTTTCCAGAGGCCTTGCATTTTTCTCTGTGACCCGGTATAATAACCAGTACGGTTTTTCGCCGTGCCCTGTGCTTATACATAACAATTGATTCACAGACAAGTATTATACCATACTCCATTTCGGAAAACAACGGGAGAACCAAATGAAAAAACGCAGAATTTTCCCCCTTATCCTGCTTTTAAGTCTGGTGATGAGTATGTCTGCCCCGGCGGCGCTGGCGCTGGAGGTGCCCCAGCTCAACGGTCAGGCCGCCGTGCTGGTGGACCTGGACTCGGGGCGGGTCCTCTACGGCTACAACATGGACGCCGAGCGCGCACCCGCAAGCCTCACCAAGGTCATGACCGTGCTGCTGGCGCTCGAAGCGGTGGACTCCGGGCGCGTCAGTCTCGACGAGATGATCGTGGCGCAGGACGACTGTCTGGAGGGTCTGGAGGAGGATTCCAGCACCTCGGGCATCGGGCCGGGGGTCTCGATCTCCATGAAAGATCTTTTATACTGCGCGCTTTTGCAGTCGGCAAACGAGGCCTGCAATATCATCGGCCGCTACATATCCGGCAGCATTTCCGGCTTTGTGGACCAGATGAACCGCAAGGCCGAACAGCTCGGCTGCCAGCACACCCACTTTGTTAACACCAACGGCCTGCCCGCCGAGAACCATTACTCCTCGGCCTACGACCAATACCTCATTTTTGCCGAGGCCATGAAGCACCCGCTGTTCATGGAGATCTCCAACACCGCCTCCTACTCGGCCGACTGCACCGCCGTCAATAACGGCGAGCCCATCGGCAATTCCAACGCCCTCATCAACATCACCTCCATCTACTCCAACGGCGGCCGCTACCTCTACGAGGGGGCCAGCGGCGGCAAGACCGGCTACACCCGCGCGGCGGGCTACTGCCTCGTCTCCACCGCCCAGCGAAACGGCGTGCGGCTGCTGGCCGTGGCCATGGGCTGCGACGGCGCGCTCAACGCCCAGATCGAGGACTACTACAACTTCATCGACAGCCGCACTCTCTACGACTGGGGTTTTAATAATTTCTCCTACCGGACACTGGTCAGCGCCAATGAGGTCGTGGAACGCCAGGACGTCGAGCTTGCCGAGGGCAACGCCGTGGCCATGCTCCGCCCGCAGGAGGAGCTGCGCGCCCTGATGCCCAACGAGGTGAAGGACGAGGATATCCGCCGCGAGGTTATTCTCTACAACGAGACCCTGCGCGCCCCCATCGGCGCGGGCACGGTGCTCGGCGAGGTGCGCGTGTATGTGAACAGCACTCTCTTCGGCACCTCCCGTCTCGTCAACAGCTCCGCCATTGAGCTGTCGCGCAACGCCTACCTCACGAGGCGCGTCGGCGAGATCCTCAGCAAGGGCTGGGTCATCGCGCTTATCAGCGTCCTGCTCTTCTTTACCATCGTCTATCTCATCCTCATCACCCGCTACCGCCGCCTGCGCAAGAAGCACCTGCGCGAGCGCCGCCGCGCCGAGAAGCGCAGGCGCGAGGAGGAGCTGCAAAAGCGCCGCCAGGGCACGACCCTCCAGAGCGCCGACCCCGTCGACCGCTTCGACTTCAGCGCCGACATGAGCGAGTTCTTCGACGACGAGGGAAAATAATTACAGGGCGCTGCTGCAAAATTCACTTTTTGCGGCAGCGCCTTTTTTTACCGTGATTCTTAACAAGCGGATTATTGACAGTCGCGGCGGAATCATGTATTATTTCATACGGTGAAACCGGACAGGGCGCATTCGCCCTGCCGTCGGAAAGGAGGGTTCCGGCATGAAGATCGGCGCGATGGAGCTGGTCGTCATCTTTATCGTGGCGCTGCTGGTGATCGGCCCCGACAAGCTGCCGCAGTACGCGCGCAAGTTCGGCGCGGCGATGCGGGAGTTCCGCAAGGCATCCCAGGGGGTGACGCAGGAGCTGCGCGAGAGCGTCATCGACCCGCTGGAGGAGGCCCAGAAGCCGCTGCGTGAGGCGATGGAGCCGCTGGAGGACATCTCCAAGGGCCTCAAGTCGGATCTCAGCGCCGTGGAAAAGGACCTCAAAAACATCGGCAAGAGCAAGCCCCAGGAGACAAAGCCCGCCGCCCCGGCGGACGAGAAAACCGCGCCGGCGGAGGAAAAGCCCGCGCCCGCAGAAGCTGCCGCGCCCACCGATGAGGCGCAGGCGGACAGCGCACAGGTGAGCGAACCCGCCGCGGACAGCGAAGAGAAACAGGAAGGAGAAACCGCATGAGAATCGGTACACAGGAACTGATCATCATTCTGATCGTTGTCATCATCATTTTTGGACCCACGCAGATCCCGAAGCTGACGAAGATGTTCGGCAAGAGCGTGAAGAGCTTCAAGGACGGCATGGACGAGGCGTCTGAGGACATCGCCGACGAGAAGAAGGCAGCGAAGGCGCAGAAGGCCAAGCCCGCCGACAGCGCAGCCGCCGCCGATGAAAAAGAAAGCTAAAGAGCCCGCCTCCCCCGACGGGAGCATGAGTCTGTCGGGCCATCTGCGGGAGCTGAGAAACCGCATCCTGATCTGCGTGATACTGCTGGTGGTGGTCTTCGGCATCTGCCTGAGTTTTGCCCCCCGCCTTGTGACGCTGCTGACGGACATGGGCCGGCGCTATGACTATGTCTATGTCTACATCGCGCCGCAGGAGCTGTTCCTCGTGTACATGAACGTAGCCCTGGTGGGCGCGGTGGTGGTGTGCTTCCCGGTGCTGGCCTACCAGGTCTACGCCTTCTGCAGCCCGGGACTCAGCGGCAAGGAGCGCGGGTACATCTCCGGCGCGCTGATTGCGGGCGGGCTGTGCTTTCTCGTGGGTGTGGCCTTTGCCTATTTCATCAGCCTGCCCTTCATGCTGCGCTTTCTGATCCAGTTTACCGGGGAGGTGGATGTCTCCGCCTCCATCAGCATCCAGCAGTATGTGAGCTTTCTGCTGACAGTGTTCGTGATCTTCGGCCTGGTGTTCGAACTGCCGGTGGTTTCCGTGCTGCTGACGGGGCTCGGCCTTGTGAAGGCGGAGTGGCTGGTCAAGGGCCGCAAGGTGATGATCGTCATCATTTTCGTCCTCGCCGCCATCATCACCCCGCCGGACATTGTCTCCCAGATCATGGTGGCCATCCCCATGCTGGCACTCTATGAGATCAGCATCGCCCTCAGCCGCGTGGTCGGCAGGGCAAGAAAAAGCGCCGCGGAGGCCGCATGATACAATGACCCCAAATGAGAGACCGAAGCCTCGGTCTCTCATTTTTTCTGCGGGGCTGAAAAATAATTGACGTACTGCGCCGCTTGCGGTAAAATAAAGTATCATTTGGGAATCGTTTCACAATTGAAAAAATGAAAAGGAGACATGACTATGGCAAAAGAACTTTCCCGCAGAGATTTTTTGAAGGGCATGGCCGCAGGCGCGATGGGCATCGCCGCTGCCGGTGTGCTCGGCAGCGTTGAGATCCCCAAGGCCCACGCCGACGCCATCTACACCCCCGGCACCTACTCTGCCACCGCCAAGGGCATCGCAAGCGATGTCAAGGTCACCATGACCTTCAGTGAGACCGAGATCACCGACGTCATCATCGACGCCGCCGGTGAGACCCCCGAACTCGGCGGCGCCGCCGCTCCCAAGCTCCAGGAGGCCATCCTGAAGGCCCAGGGCGTGGACGTGGACGCCGTCTCCGGCGCGACCGTCACCTCCGACGCGGTCAAGAAAGCTGTCGCCGATTGTATCTCCCAGGCAAGCGGCAAGGCCGTCGTGGTGCAGGAGGCCGCTCCCGTCGTCTCCGACTGGCTGGGCGAGGCTCCCGAAATTGCAGAGGCCGACATCACCGAGACTCTGGACACCGAGGTCCTGGTCGTCGGCTGCGGCACCGGTGGCTGGATCGCCGCGATGACCGCTGCCGAGGAGGGCGCAAAGGTCCTCGTCGTCGAGAAGGCCGAGACCCCCACCAAGATCAAGGAGGACATCGGCGCTATCAACTCGAAGCTCCAGCTTGAGAGCTTCGACCAGTACCCCGAGTTCAAAATCAACAAGATCGAGGCCCTGCAGGACATCGTCCGCTACGCCAGCGGCTATGTCGATTCCGACCTCGTCAAGGTCTGGATCGACAACTCCGGCGAGACTGTCGACTGGCTCACCGATCTGCTTGAGGGCACCGGCCACTGGTACATGAGCCTCGAGGGCGGCGTGGGCGACCTCAACCACCCTGAGCGCGACAAGGCCTACGCCACCGGCCACAGCCCCCATCCCGTGGACGGCAAGCCCGACGACGTTGACCTCAACTCCGACATGACCGAGTTTGTCACCAGCCGCGGCGGTGAGATCCGCTGCAACACCTGCCTCGTCAAGCTCGACCAGGATGCGGACGGCAAGGTCACCGGCATCATCGCCCAGGATATGAAGGACGAGCATTACATCCGCATCAACGCCTCCAAGGGCGTCATCATGGCCACCGGCGGCTATGCCTCCAACGGCGACATGATGCTGGCGCTCCAGCCCCAGACCATGAAGATGAAGATCAACGTCCCCATGGGCTCCAAGTCCGACGGCGCCGGCATCAAGGCGATGCTCTGGGCCGGCGGTCAGATGGATCCCTGCCACGCCTCCATGATGTTCAACCGCTGCTCGTGCCTGCCCACCGAGACCGCCGGCTACAAGACCAACGGCAAGTGGTACTGGTTCGGCGAACAGCCCTTCCTCAAGGTCAACCTCAAGGGCCAGCGCTTCTGCAACGAGTCCGGCCCCTACGAGTTCATGCTGCACTCCATGTACATGCAGCCCAACCACACCTATGTCGACATCTTTGACGCAAACTGCAAGCAGTATGCCGAGCAGTTTGACGAGGTCGGCTGCTGCCGCCTCTTCCCGTTCCCGAACGGCGCCCTCTCCAACCGCGGCTTTGACGCCTGCTGGAAGGAAATGACCGAGGGTGAGAACTCCCACCTGGCGCTGGGCTACCTGCAGAAGGCCGACACCATCGCAGAGTTGGCCGAGAAGCTGAACATCCCCGCTGACGAGCTGGAGAAGACCGTCGCCCGCTACAACGTTCTCTGCGCCAAGGGCGAGGACGAGGATTACGGCAAGTCCGCCCACCGCATGACCCCGGTCGACACTGCCCCCTTCTACGGCATCCGCACCGGCGCCTGGCACCTGACCACCCTGGACGGCTGCCGCATCAATACCGACATGCAGGTCATCCGTGAGGACGGCTCCGTCATCGAGGGCCTCTACGCCACCGGCGACTGCACCGGCGGCTTCTTCGCCAACAACTATCCCAACCTCTTCACCGGCCTCGCCTGCGGCCGCACCATGACCTTCGGCCGCCGCGCCGCCAAGATCGTGTGCAAGAAGTAAGGCAAAGCATAAACATATATCTCCGCCCCCGGCGCATTCGCGCCGGGGATTTTTATCATTCGTAACAAAACACTTGCAAAAGTGATGAATATATAATATTATATAGATGTATCTTTATATCCTGACAGAAGAAGGAAATTAAGCCTGGAGATAGGGAAGCGCTGAAGAAATCGAAGTGTGCGGATTGACGAGCAGATTTTTCGCCTGATGAAGGCGAGAAATCGCAGATGTACTTTGTGTACCTCAAGATTTCGAGACAAAATCAGACGGAAAAGATGCCGCCAAAACGTGCGCGGCGATTTCTTCAGCTCTTCCCCGGGAGAAACATCATGAAAATGGATAAAGCAAAACGTGAAAAGCGCCTGAATATGATCGGCGCGGGCTGCGGCCTGTTCCTCGTGCTGCTGCTGTTGATCAATATCGGCACCGGCGTTGCCGGGCGCATGCAGAGCGCGAACGCCCAGACCCTGACGGCGAGCGCCCCGGGCAAGGTGGGCGATGTGACCGTCCAGGTCAAGGCCGACAGCGGCAAAATCTATGAGGTCACCGTGACCGAACACAGCGAGACCGAAGGGATCGGCACCATGGCGGTCGACCAGCTCCCCGGTCAGATCGTGGAAAAGCAGTCTCTCACAGTGGACGCCGTCTCCGGCGCGACCGTCACCTCCGAAGCCATCCGCGAGGCCGTGGCGCTCGCCCTGCAGAGCGGCGGCATCGACACGGCAGCCTTCGGCTATGAGGCCCCGGCGGCCGAGCCCAAGCCCGTCGCCCATAAGGTGCAGACCCACTCCGGCGTGACGGTCCTGCACGCGGTGGACTGGAAGGATCAGTACCCCGACCAGTACAGCACCTGGTGCATGACCAAGGAGAGCCAAGATGCCGAAGATTACCTCGAGCTCTACCCGATGCTGCGCGGCCTGTATGAGGGCTACGGCTTCGCCAAGGACTACAAGGCGGCGCGCGGCCACTACTACGATGTAGAGGATATCGAGGCTACCGGCCGTCCGCACCCCCTGGCCAACTGCTGGACCTGCAAGACCCCCGACTTCACCAACATGGTCAATGAGGAGGGCATCAGCGCCTATCAGAAGGACTGGACCGAGGTGCAGACCCAGATCACCGAGGGCATCAGCTGCTACACCTGCCACGCCAACACCCCCGGCGACATCACCATCACCCACACCTACTGGATCGACGCGGTGGGCGACGACTTTGACAAGATCGCCCCTGCAAACCTTGCCTGCGGCCAGTGCCACAACGAGTACTACTTCGCCCCCGACACCAAGGCGACCACCATCGCCCATCACTCGCTGGAGTCCATGGCGCCCGAGACGATGCTGGCCTACTTCAACGACGGCGCAAACTTCTCCACCGGCGAGGCCTTTGCCGACTGGACCAACCCACGCACCGGCGTCAAGCAGATCAAGGTGCAGCATCCCGAGTTTGAGACCTACCTCGGCGCGGGCAGCCCCCACGCCAAGGACTTCACCTGTGCCGACTGCCATATGCCGGACGCGGTGAACGCCAACGGGGAGGCTTTCCACAGCCACAACCTCATCAGCCCCCTGGACAATCCCGAGCTGATCGCCAATACCTGCTCTGCCTGCCACTATGACCTCGTGTCCGAGGTGCGCGCCGTGCAGGAGAAGGTCGAGAGCCGCACCTACACCGTGGGCTACCGCCTCGAGTACCTGACCGAGCTTCTGGCCCAGGCAGTCGCAAGCGGAAAGTTCACCGACGAGCAGCTTGATCCCATCCGTGCCGTCGCCCGCGACGCGCAGTTCTACTGGGACTTCGTGTTCGTGGAGAACGCGGAGGGCGCGCATAACCCGTCTCTCACCTACCAGTGCCTCGACAAGGCCGACGAGCTTTGCGATCAGGCCACAAAGCTGCTGTTCGCGCTGACCCGGTAAAGACATACGGCACAACACAAGGGCCCGCCCAACGGGGGCGGGCCCTTTCCATATGAGGGGAATTACCCATGAAAAAAGTGTTCAATTTCCTGCGCTCCATGCGCTTCGGCCTGCTGCTGATGGGGCTCATCGGCCTGTGCTCCGTGATCGGCACTGTGATCCCCCAGGGCCGGGAGATCGCCTGGTACGCCCAGACCTATCGCTCCCTGCACGGCTATATCCTGCTGCTCAGGTTCAACCGCATTTTTGAGAGCTGGTACTTCATCGCGCTGCTGGTGCTGCTGTGCCTGAACCTCAGCCTCTGCTCGGTGCTGCGCATCCGCGCGGTCGTAAAGGCGGCGAAGGGCGAGACGGCGCGGGCGGCCAAAACGCCCGACAGCGTGCGCCTGACGAGTGAGGGCGTGGAAAAGCTGCGCTCTTACCTCACGGATCTGCGCTGCAAAAGCGAGAGCGCGGAGGGCGCGACGATCTGGCGCAAGAACAGCTTCGGGCGCTACGGCAGCTTTATCACCCACCTCGCCATCCTGTTCACGGTGATCTTCGGGGCCCTGGCTCTCTACACCCCGACGGTGACGGATCGGGACTGCATGCCGGGCGAGTCCGTCTTCATGGACGACGGCACCGAGATTCACGTCCACGACTTCCGTATTGCCGACGACACGGGCAGGCTCGACTTTACAAGCCATGTGCAGATCACCCTGCCGAACGGGCGGCGCAGCGAGGTGGCGGAGATCAAGGTCAACCACCCGTTTTCCTTCGGCTCCTGGAAGCTCTTCCAGCAGACCTTCGGCACGGCGGGCTCCGTCACGGTGACGGATCTGGAAAACGGCGGCAGCGACGACTTTTTCCTGACCTCCCAGTCCTACCTCTCCGCCGACGGTTTAAGCGGCATCCTCTACGACACCCTCTACCCCGACTTCATCCGGGATCCCAATGGGGAGGTCACCCTCATCACCATCACGGAGGGGCGCTATCCCCACCCGATCTACCAGGCGGAGACCTTTTCCGACGGCGCTTTCACGCCCTTTCTGGCGGAGCCCGGGGACGAGCTCACGGTCAACTCCCTGCGCTTTCGCTTCAACGCCCCGGTGGAATATCCCGGCATCCGCATAAAGCACGTCTCGCGGCTTTTTAACGCCCTGCTGGTGGCGTCCTTCGCGCTCATGATCCTCGGCCTCTATATCACGTTCTTCTGTGAGCCGGTGCTTGTAAAGACCGACGGCGAGGGCTACGCCGTCCTCGGCCCCAAGCCGGAGCGCATGCGCATCGAGCTCGGGGAAGAGCTGAGAGAGCATGAAGTGAAAAGTGAAGAGAGAGAGGAATAAGCGATGAAAGCATTGTTTTTTGCGGCCTTTGCCGTTTACGCCGTTGCGGTCATCCTGGAGTTTACGGGGACGGCGTTTAAAAAAGAAAAGCTCCTCAAAGGAGCATGGTTTGTGTTTCTCGCGGCCTTTGCGCTGCACACGGTGTTTCTCATTGTGCGCGGCGTCGTCGCCAAGCGCCTGCCGCTTTCCAACCAGTTCGAGTTTGCCAACGCCTTTGCCTGGGGCGTGGCGCTGATGCTGATCGTCATGCGCGGCAGGCTCAAGACCGACTGGCTCTCCGTTGTCGCCATGCCGGCGACGCTTTTGGTGATGACCTACGCCGCCCTGCAGCCCATGGAGATCAAGGATCTGATGCCCGCCCTGCGCAGCGCCTGGTTCGGCGTACACATCGGCTCGGCGGTGCTGAGCTACGCGGCCTTTGTCATCGCGGGCTGCATCGCCCTGCGCTATCTGCTCACGGAGAAAAAGGGCAGTGCCGACGACAGAGCGCTGCGGCAGATGGATTATCTCAGCTACCGCATGGTGGCCTTCGGCTTTCTCTTTCTCACGGTGGTGATCCTCTCCGGCGCGATCTGGGCCGAGCAGGCCTGGTCCGCCTTCTGGACCTGGGATCCCAAGGAGGTCTGGGCGCTCATCACCTGGATCATCTACGCGGTGTACCTGCACCTGCATCTGCGCTCCCGCGGCAAGGACAGGCGGAGATTTCTGGCCTGGTATCTGGTCATCGCAGTGCCGGTGGTGTTCTTCAC
>Ga0247611_10002729_pt1 | contig 27669 bp, 21 predicted proteins | sample 177DNAGHGhighgp2_FD_192422 | JGI IMG/M metagenome (GOLD analysis project Ga0247611, IMG submission 192422) | Sheep rumen microbial communities from Palmerston North, Manawatu-Wanganui, New Zealand - 1770 DNA GHGhigh gp2 | ecosystem: Host-associated > Mammals > Digestive system > Stomach > Rumen... | reverse complement strand
ACGAGCTCTTCTTTTTTGCTAAAGCCATCGAGCACGGGAATGCGTTGATAGTAGTCGCCGTAAACAAGCTCTTCGATTCTCATGGAATCTTTTCTAGCGCTTCTTCTTAATCTTAGTTTTTCCATATAAGTCGGCCTGAGCAATTACATTGATTTTATTTTATTGGTTTCAAGTTTGAACGATTGGGTGTTAAGAGGAAAGGTTGATGATGGAGACATTTTTGCCGCCTTATAAAACACAAACCGCCCCAATAACGCGTCTTTCTCAAACCTTAGCTATTGCTATCATCATACATCACTACTTCTTTCTAAGAACGCATCAATCCGTGACTAATGTTTTGTAATCCATGAGCAAAATACTACAAAGTTCGGCTCCGAAGGGCATTGACGAAAACCGTAAAGGTGCAAGGCAAAGCTACGCTTCTCCCGTCGAGAAGCAGAGACTAAAAACTATGAAAATGGCAACGATTTTCAAAAATTCGTTATATAGTTGTAGGCATGGAACCCTTACATGTCGTGATTTTGTCGTTCATTATCGTTGGCGCCTTGCTCATGGTAGTTAACATCGTCTTTTACATTCGCTTAATGCTGCGGATGAGGGACGTTATTTCTGGCGGCGTTAGAAGGGACAACATCATGGTGAGCTTTGGTCTCGTCTTATTGGTCTTCTTCTTGGGCGGATACATCTTCGTCGGCATATACGCCGATCCGCACTTGGTCACCAGCTTAATCTTGTTCTTCGGCAGCTTGTTTGTTTCCGTGGTCATCGTTTTGTTGACCAGGTTGTTGCGAACATCCAAAGAAAGGTCGTTAGAAATCACTGAGGTTTTGGCGGACATCATCGATACGCGCGGTCAGCATAACGAAGGCCACGTTTTGCATGTCAAAAACCTAATGGACCTGTTCTATAAACATCTCCCAAGGAACATCCAAGGCGAATATAGCTTGGTCAGCATAGAATACGCCGCGCTCCTTCATGATGTTGGCAGATCCAGCATTCCTCAGGAAATCGTGGATAAAGCAGGGGAGCTAACCCCCGAAGAACAGGAGATTGTGCGGGCCCACCCTCAAGTGACCGTTCGTCTATTAAGGGGCGTCAAGTCGTTTGATTACATCAGCGATTGGCTTTTATATCATCACGAAAAAGTCGATGGCACCGGCTACTACTTTAAAAAAGGCGATGCCATCCCCTTGCCTAGCAAAATGCTCGCCATCTGCGACGCCTATTCCAAACTGATCAAGGATATGGACCACGATGCGGCGATCGCCGCAATTCAAGACGGGGTCAACAAAGACTTCGACGAGGAATTGGTCCACATCTTCGTCAGCATCCCCAAAGAGGACGTTTTGGCTTGCCTGCCCAAAAGAAAATGAGTCATACGAAATCCAGTAAATCGATATCCGCTTTGGGGGCGTTCTCCCTATCCATCGGCACGGCGATCGGATGGGGCTCGTTCGTCGTTACGGGCAGCTCTTTTTTAAGCAAGGCCGGCCCTCTGGGAAGCGTAATCGGCATTGTTGTCGGCACCTTGATCATGTTGGTGATCGCATATAACTACCACTATATGATCAACAAATATCCTGACAGCAATGGGGGTATTTACACTTACGCCAAAAACACATTGGGAGGCGACCACGCCTTCTTGGTAGCGTGGTTTTTAATCATCACCTATGCCGCGATTTTGTGGGCAAACGTATCTTCTTTCGCCTTATTTGCTAGGTACGTATTCGGCTCCACCTTCCAATTCGGGTTCCATTATGTGCTAGGCGGATACGATGTTTGGCTAGGCGAAATCCTATTATCGCTGTTTTTCTTGTTGCTGTTCGGCGGCATTTGCCTGCTGAAAAGGAAAATAACGGCGGGGGTCCAGTCGGGCTTGGTCTTAATATTCATATCTTTGATTGTGGCCGGCTTTATTGTCGCCGCGATCATGCATAAGGGCGGCTTCGAGTCCTATAAGCCGGACTTCGCCAGCAACGGAAGCGGCGAATTCTCTCAGGTCGTTGGGGTTATCGGCATGATGCCCTGGGCATTTATTGGGTTTGAAAACATTTCCCACTCTTCCAAAAACTTCAAATTCAGGCACAAAAACGTCTTTAAGGTGCTGATCGCTTCCGTTGTCGTCACCGCGGTTATCTATATTTTGATTTGCATGCTGTCCATCAGCGTTTTCCCCAGCGAATACGCCAACTGGTATGAATATCTGACTTCTTCGTCCTCGCTTAGCGGCTTAGACGGCATCCCCGCCTTCTACGTCATGCATCACTATTTAGGCACGTGGGGGTTGGTGATGTTCATCGTCGCCTTAAGCGCCATCATCATGACGAGCTTGATCGGCAATATCATCGCCTTATCCAACCTAATCCAAACGATGTCCGAAGACCGCGTTTTCTTTAAGGGTTTTGCCAAATTGGATAAAAACGAGGCCCCGCGAAATGTCATCATCTTCATTCTTGTCGTGACGGCGTTGATGCTATTTTTCGGCAGGGTATTAATTGGTTGGATCGTCGATGTTAATACCTTCTGCGGCATCATTGTTTATACCTATATCTCCGCGATTAGTTTCACCCAGGCCAAAAAGGATAACAACCTAGAAGGCCTTATCTCGAGCATAGCGGGTTTGGTGCTTGGCGCGGGCTTTGCCATTTCCGTCGTGGCCAGCAGCTTCGTTAACGCCGATTATCTGGCAAAAGAATCCATCTTCATCTTCATTGTTTGGGCGGCGATCGGCTTTGGATATTACGGCTTTTTGGTCAAAAAAGACAAAAAGAGGATGTTCGGCAATTCCATGATTGCCCTGTTCGGCTTATTCGTCCTGATCGTTTTTGGCATCGCTTCTTGGGTGTTCAAAACCGCGACCGAGACTAGCGAGGTCAATGTAGGCGAAATCAGCTTTGCCATCATCTTTAGTTCTTTATTAATCATCGGGACGCAATTTGTTTTCTTCTTTGTGTTCTCAACGGTCAAGAACCGAGAAATCAAGGTTCAGGATAAGTTGTTTTATGGCATGGCCACGATGGTCGAAGGAAGGGACAAATCCACGGGCGGCCACATCAAAAGAACGAGCGACGTCGTCAAGTTCTTGGTTCAAGAGATGATGGACGACCCGTTATTGAACATCAGCTCCTCCTTTTCTCAAAGCGTCATCAAAAGCGCCCCTATGCACGATTTGGGCAAAATAACGATCGATGACGCGATATTGAGGAAACCGGGCAAATTCACCGACGAAGAATATGCCATTATGAAAACCCATTCCAAAGAAGGTTCCGTCATCGTCAATCAGATCTTAGAAGACGTCGTCGATAAGAGTTTTGAAGAAATTGCGGTCAACATTGCCCATTATCACCACGAAAGATGGGATGGCAAAGGCTATCCTAACGGCCTCAAAGGCGACGAAATACCCCTAGAGGCCCGCATTATGGCTATCGCAGACGTTTATGATGCCCTGGTTAGCAAAAGGGTATACAAAGACGAATTCTCCTTTGACGACGCCAACAACATCATTATTTCCAACATGGGAAAACAGTTTGATCCGGGCTTGGAAAAGTATTATGTCCGAGCCAGAAGCAAAATCGAAAACTATTATTCCGAGATAAGGAACAGGAAAGAGAAATAACCGTCTGGCGCGAAGATGAAAAACCGCCTTTTTAAAAGAAAGCGGCATTCCCAAAACGGTTCAGCGGCAAACCTATTTTTTTGACTCTTTCAAGCTCAGCGTCGCAACCGTCTCGACATGGGGGGTCTGGGGAAACATGTCCACGGGTTGGATGGATTCGATTTGGTAGGATTTTTGGATATAGGCGACGTCCCTAGCCAAAGTCGAACAGTCGCACGAAACGTAAACAACACGCTCGGGCTTAAGCTTAATTAAGGCGTCTAGGAATCGCTTATCGCTGCCTTTCCGCGGCGGATCCATGAATAAGACGTCGACCTTCTGCCTTTGCTCCGCCATGCGAACCATGAACGAGGAGGCGTCATCGCAATACATTTCGAAATTGGGGATGTGGTTCCTCTCCGCGTTTTTGATCCCGTCTTTAACCGCGGCGCGGACCAATTCGACCGAGATGACCTTTTTAACGTCTTTCGCGGCGATGAGGCCGATCGTCCCGATTCCGGAATAGGCATCAAAGGCAATGTCGGTTTTCTTCAGCTTTGCCGCCTCCATCGCCTTGCCATAAAGGACTTCCGTCATGACGGGGTTGGTCTGATAAAACGATTTGGAGGATATCTGAAAAGAGAGCCCGCAGAGGGTGTCCTCGATATAGCCTCTGCCGAAAAGAATATGCTCTTTCTCGCCTAAAATTACGTTCGTGGCCCTGGAATTGATGTTTTGGACCACCGTCTTAATGTCGGGGCATTCTTTGACCAAGGCTTTAACGAAGTTGCCGCGGCTGGGGAAAGAATCTTTGGCCGTAACGATGACCACCATGATTTCGTTAGAGGTTCTGGAGGCGCGGATCAGCAGATGGCGAATCACGCCGAAACGGCGATCCTCATCATAGGGTTCGATATGCATCGATTCCATCAACCGGCAGGCGGTTTTCAATATCTTCTCCGCCCGTTCGTCTTCGATATAGCATTTCGTCACGGGCACGATGATGTGGGTGCCCGCCTTATAAAAACCGCAGTAAACATGGCCGCGGCGATCTTTGCCAAAGGGCATTTGTATTTTGTTTCTATAGAAATAGGGCGTTTCCATCCCTAGGCAGGGGAGGACATCGACGTCCATTTTCCCGACTTTGCGGAACTGCTCCTTCACCTTTTTGGATTTGAATGCCAGTTGAGCGGGATAAGAGAGTTGTTGAAAGGCGCATCCGCCGCAGGCATGGCAGATTTTGCAGCGCGGCTCGATGCGATCCGGGGAGAGTTTGTTGAGTTTCTTTACGCGCCCAAATAACTGGCCGGCGCGGGAATAGGCAAATTCGACCTCGCCTTCGTCCCCGGGGAACATCCCCTCGACGAAAATGACGTCTTTCCCTTGTTTAAGGACGCCTAAGCCCTCGTATGTCAGATCGACGCAGGCCCCTTCGAACTTGCGCCCAGCGGGCGGCTTTCCCATTAGGCAGCAACAGCCTCCTTCGGGCCGGCCATCATCTCGGCGATGGCCTTTTCTTCGACCGCGGCGTCTAAGCGCGGGAACAGGGGTTCACCCTTATTGACTTTGATGCCATCTAAAAGATGGACATCGGAGAGCAGGGCATATTCCCGCTTATCAGCGGGGAGACCGAGTTGATCGAAGACTTTGTCGGACTTGGTAACGAAGATCGGCTTTAATAGCGTCGCAGAGACAAACAGCACGCGGGCGAGATGCGCCATAACGGAGGCTAGGGCCTCTTTCTTTTCCGGGTCTTTTGCAAGAGCCCAGGGGGCGGTCTCTTCAATATATTTGTTCGCCCTGGAGACGAGGTTCATCACCTCGGCGTAGGCTTCGGTGACTTTGAGGTCATCATTAAGCGCTTCGTAAGCGGCGATGGTGCGGGCGATCATCTCGTCGATTTCGCTGTCCTGCGGATTGATTCCGGTGGAAAACGCCGGGATTTCCCCATCGAAATATTTCCCGATCATCGAGACGGTGCGGTTCAATAGGTTGCCGAAATTGTTCGCCAAATCCTGATTGACGCGCATGACGAATTGCTCTGGGGTGAAGGTACCGTCAGAGCCAAAAGGCACTTCGGAAACGAGGTAATAACGCACGGCATCCACTCCATAACGCTCGATCAGGGGATAAGCGGAGATGGCGTTCCCCTTGGATTTGCTCATCTTGCCGTCTTTCATCATCAATAAGCCGTGGACGAAGACGCGGTTCGGCTCGCGGAGGCCTAGGGATTCTAGGAACATCGGCCAATAGATCGTGTGGAAGCGCGTGATGTCCGCGCCGATGACATGGACGACCTCGGTCTCGGGATCGTTCCAGAAATACTGGAAACGGGAATCGTCTTCTTGGAGATAGCCCAAGGTGGTGATGTAGTTGGTCAAGGCGTCTAGCCACACGTAAACCACGTGCTTCGGATTCTCTAGGACTTGGATGCCCCAATTAAAAGAGGTGCGCGAAACGCATAGATCCTGAAGTCCGGGTTTGATGAAAGTGTTGATCATCTCGTTCTTCCGGGATTCCGGGGTGATGAACGCCGGGTTGGCGTCATAGAACTTCAAAAGGCTATCCACATGTTTGGAGCAGCGATAGAAATAGGCCTCTTCTGAGGATTTCTCAACCGGGCGGCCGCAGTCGGGGCATAAGTGTTCGGGCCCGACTTGGGTTTCGGTCCAGAAGGATTCTTCGTGGACGCAATACCAACCTTCATAGGCGGAAAGATAGATGTCGTCTTTCTCCAACATTTTCGAGAAGATTTTCTGGACGGTTTTGACATGGCGTTCCTGCGTGGTGCGGATAAAGTCGTCATATTGGATGTCCATCGCTTTCCAAAGCGAGAGGAAGCGCTCGCTGATCTCGTCGACGAATTGTTGGGGGGTGACGCCTTTGGCCTCGGCGTTCTTTTGGATTTTCATCCCGTGTTCGTCCAAGCCGGTGACAAAGAAAACGTCATAGCCGCGCATCCTCTTGCCGCGGGCAATAACGTCCGTCATCGTGGTGCAATAGGCGTGGCCAAGGTGCGGCGAAGCGCTCGGGTAATAGATCGGCGTGGAGATATAGAACTTTTTCTTGGGCATATGATTCCCTCCTCCCTTTGGTTTTGTTTTATTTCAAAACAAACCCCTCTAGGCGACGGGATTATAGCATACAGGCGGGGCGAATTAAGAACGAAAGCGCATTTCTTTGCGTTTATCGATGCATGGGTCACCTCTTTTTGGAAAAGAAAAACCGCCACAGGGGCGGTCGTTCTTGTTTTCCTTACTTGCCTTCTTTGGCGGCTTTGGATTTCTCGAGCTTCTTGTTGAAGCGATCGATGCGGCCATCGTTGAGGACGATGCGCTGATTGCCGGTGTAGAACGGATGGCAGTGCGAGCAGGTGTCGACTTTGATGTCGCCCATGGTCGAGCCAGTCTCGAAGACGGAACCGCAGGTGGTGCAGGTAACGGTCGAGTGCTTGTACGCCGGATGGATGCCTTTCTTCATTTTCCTAACTCCTTTCGCCGTACGGCTTACTGCCGCACAGAGAGCCACATAACGATACACGCTAAGGGAGGGGGATACAAGAAATAATTTTCTTGCTCAAAGCTCGATTTCGTCCCCCGGCCGGACCAACATGGAACCGGCATAAGTAACGCGCATGTCCTGTTTGATGTCAAACAGCTGCCCGGGCTTCATGTGGTAGGGAATCAGATGTTTTGGTTTCAGGAGGTTGGCGACTCGGGTCGCTTCTTCCGGGCCCATGTTATAGATCCCATCAATGGGGAGAAAGGCATAGTCGAGATCCTTCTTGGCCAATTCTTCCATGAAAGGGACATAATCCGTGTCGCCGGCGACGTAGATCTTCTTGCCTTCGATCTCCAATAGATATCCGACGCATTCATGGATGTCGTGATGGGAATTCGCCGCGGGGACCGGCGTGATGTGGACGCCATAGTAGTCGAAGTCGTAATAGCCTTCCGGGGCGAAGCAGTTCGCTGCCCGGATGAGGATGGTCGTCGGTTTCCTATGAATTTTATCGACCCCATTATGGTCGTAATGCTCATGGGTGATCAGGACGAGGTCCGCGGGCTTCTCATAGCCTTCGCCGGCGTAGGGGTCAACGTAAATAACCCGCCCTTCCGCGGTGGTGAATCGAAGGGAGGCATGCCCTTGATAAAGGAGTTTGGCCATTATTCGCCCTCTTTGGTTTCTTCTTCGGGTTCTTCTTCCCAAGGAAGCGGGAAGAGGTCCCAGGTCGGATGGACTTTCAAAATGAAGGCTTTGTCGTGGGCGACGAGGGCCTTTTCGGATTCGCGGAACACTTCATCGGTGTTCTTGAGGAGTTTCTCGACTTTGTCGATCGCATAGTTGACCTCGGATTCGCTGTCTTCGACGCAGGCGGCGATGAGCATATAGCAGCGGCAAGTCGGCATCGAGCTGAGGTTGGAGATATAGCGGCGGTCATCGTCGGTAAATTCTTCATAGAAATGCTTCCCAACCGTGGTTTTGCTAGAAGCAAGAAGCAACGCCAATTTGATGCATTTGGCTTCGCGGACGGTCGCTTTGCTCGGGCCGCGCTCCGCATTGAGGGTCAAATCAATGATCTTGGCGGCACCATCAAAGTCGCCTTTGGCGATTTCGCGGTAGGCACGCAGCAAATTAAGGGAGGCGGTAAAGTCGGTAATTTCTTCAAACACGGGCAATTCCGGTGGGACGTCCCCCGCTTCTTTCGCGGCCTCTTGAACCAAAAGGTGGTTATAGGCGACGCGGTTTCCGCTATGGGAGAAGAGGCTGAACAAGAACCCGTCATTGATGGAGTCCAAGCGGGCCGGGAAGATGTCATAAAGATAAATCATCCCGCCGACGGAGATCATCGTTATGGAGAAGATCTTAAGCCACGCCCAGGAGGCGTCGGTTTTGATCCAACCGTCCGCTAAGGCGTTGAAGACCATCATGACGATCGCTTCGACGACATAGAAAAGAATCGGGAGGAAAACGTAGGCACCGAGGGTGCTTTTCTCAACGTCTTCGGGGGCGACTTTCGTCTCGCCGGTCAATCCATCATAGGAATAGAGGCCGAAGTGGAATTTTCCTTCTTTTTTCCTCGCGCCGATGCCAAAGAGGATGAAGGAACGGACTTTGTAATGCCCGACTTTCGCCCCGGCGAGGTGGCCAAGCTCCAGCAAGACGGCGTTTAGCAATACGCCGGCGACCAAAGCCAGGATGACTAACGCGATGAAGTGGATCGGAAGGCTATCGCCATAGGAACGAACGATGGGTTGGATGCCGAAAAGGCCGACCAGCAAGGCCAACGCGAACATCGCGACATAAACGAGGAATACTGCGAAATCGTTTCTTTTCATGAAAAATCCTCCTTGGTTAGAGCAAAAGCCGATAGATGGCTTCGACGTCTTGCTCCGTCAGCGGTTGGGGGTAACGACCAACCGTACGTGTTCCGTTACCTGTTGCTATGCTGACCAAGGCGGGGATGTCTTTTTCGCCTAATCCAACCTCTTTGAAGGAGGTCGGCATCCCGAGGGAGGAGAAGAACTCCTTCATCAGGCGGATACCCATTATAGCGGTTTCCTCGTCGGTTGCACCCTTTTCTTTGAAAAGATATTCGGTCAATTTGGCAAACTTGCCGACGTCCTTTTTATAAACGTAGGTTGCCCAGGCGGGATAAAGCAAAGCGACCCCAGCCCCATGGGTGATCTTTTGATCATATCCGGAAAGGGCGTGCTCTAAGGGGTGGACGACAAAAACGCTGGTCTTTCCTAGGGAGGTAAGTCCGTCGTGAGTCAACGAGGAATTTAGCATGATTCGGGCTCTGGCCTCGTAATCATTTGGGTTTCTAAGCAAGGTCTTCGCGGCTTCCATCGTGGAAAGGATCAAACTAAGCGCCCATTCGTCGGCGAGTTCGTTCGGACCCGAGGCGTTATGGTAGCGTTCAAGGCTATGCATCATGATGTCCGAGACGCCCGCGAAGGTCTGATAAGCGGGGACGGAGTAGGTGAGTTCGGGGTTCTCGATCGCAAACACTGGGCGAACGAGGTCGCAGTTAAACCCTTGTTTGATTTTCTTTTCGTCGTCTTGGATAACGCAGGAATTGCTGGATTCCGAACCGGCGCTCGAGATGGTGAGCACGATGCCGATGGGCAGGCATTTCTTCGGGGTGGCTTTATGAAGGTTGAAGTCAAAGAAGTCGCCTTCGTAATAAAAACCGGCGCCGACCGCTTTGGCGGTATCGATGACGGATCCCCCGCCGATCGCGAGGATGGAATCAATGCCGTTTTCGCGCGAAAACCCTATGAAATCGCGTACGGTTTGGGCATCGGGGTTAGGACGAACGCCTTCTTTGATGAAAAACTGGATGCCTTCTTTTTTAAGAGAGCCGGCCACTTTATCTAACAATCCAGACCGCCTGGCGGAGCCGCCTCCGAGCAAAACCAAAGTTTTGGAGAACCCATATTCTTTGGCGAGTTCGCCGGCTTTGTTTTCGGTTTCTTTCCCGAAGACGATGCGGGTTGGGTTACGGAAATCGAAATCGATCATGCGCGCTCGCCCTCCTTCTTGGAGAGCTCAATCATCGCGGGGAGCACCATCTCGACGGAAGCGCCGATGAAGGCCCCGATTTCTTTGACAAATCCATCGGGGGTGAGCTTTAGGTTTTTGAAACAATAACCGAATTCGTCGGCGATTAAATGGGAGAAGCGCCTGGCGAGGCTTCTTGCTTGGGTTTTCTTAAGGCCCATTTTCTTATCGTTGGACCAAAGCGCGAACAACGTGGTGTTCATTTTGGCGAAAAGGAAGTCGTCGGTAAGGTCGCGGGCGGCGGAATTATAGGTGGAGCGGAGGAAGGAGAAGTTGTCTTTGACATAGTTAACGAAGACGCCCAACACGCCTTCGGTGGTCTTTTGCTTGTCGGCCTCCGAAAGGTCTTCATTAAGGAAAATCGCCGCGATCAAATCATAGATATCGGTGTAGTGATAGTAGAACGTCTGGCGATGTACTCCGCATTTTTTGCAGAGGGCAGTGACGTTGATTTCCTCAAGAGGACGGGATTTCATCATGTCCTTGAGGACCAGCTTGAATTTCGCTTCCGTGATCATGTTCGCGCTCCTTTTCTATATATAAAGGGTCAACCTTCGCTCCTTAGGCAGATTACCGGGTCTTTCCTCGCGGCGATCCTTGAGGGGATCAGTCCGCTTAAGAAAGCCAAGACGATCGCTATGCCCATAAGCGCTAGGGCGTGCCAGGGGCTAAGGGCGGCGATGTTGGTGAAAATGTAATTGGGGAAGAGACTCTTCAAAATGAGGTTAACGGGGATGCACAAAAGATAGGTCGCCCCAATGCCAAGTGCCCCCGCCACCAAACCGACGATGACACATTCGGCTTCGAATAGGCGCCCAACGTCCCTTTTTCTTCCTCCGCAAGCGCGCAAGATGCCGATTTCTTTCGTCCTTTCAACAACGGAAACATAGGTGATGATCGATGTCATGACAGAGGAAACCACCAGGGAAATCGATGCAAAAACGACCAAAACGGCGCTGACAACAGAGATAACGGCGCTTAGCCCATTCATCAAGTCGCCCAGAATATCCGCATAAGTGATTTGGTCTACTTCGTTCTTTCCGATGTTGTAGTCGTCCAAATAGGTTTTTAGCCGTTCCTTCGTGGTTAATGAGGACGGGAAAACAAGGATTGAGGAGATCAGAGAATACGAATTCATGTAGGCGAGGCAATCCACGATGGAGGGGTCGCCGAATTCCGACCAGAAATCCGCGTCGAGGAAAACGGTTAGCCAGCGAGAAAGATCTTCCTCGCTTGTAGACATTCGCGGCACGCGGGAGGTATCGAATTCCGCGCCGAATCTATGGCAATAAGAAAGGAAAGACGACACGCTGGTGGTCGCGGGGACCGAATATCCATCAGAAGAAGGATAATAAGTCGCGTTGACCCCGCGATAGTAAATCGCCCCAGCGAGTTTGTTGGTAATATAGGTCGAGGTCAGATAGCTAGAGACGTCCGCGCCGCCCTCTTGGAGGCTTTGCATGAATTCGGTCATGTTTCGATTCAGGACCTCAAGGCCGTCCGAATCGCTTTTTTGGGTCTTCAATTCGTCTTTATATAGCCGCGGAATATACCAGGAATCCTTTTGGGCTTCCCCGATTTCGTGTCCTGGTTGTCCTTCTTCATAATCTTTTGCAAGCAGGTCCGCCAAATCGGACAAATAGCCGAGGGATGAAGGCATTAATTGGATGAACGATTCCTTGGTCGGCCTCAAAACGCCCACGATTTTGCAGGTAATTGGATTAAATCTGGCATCATCGAGATAGACGGTTTTGTAAGGCTCGGTGTCGCCCCCATAGAACGGGGAACGATAACAAACCATGTCCTTGACGCATTCATCGCCCTCGAACTTCCCGGTTGAGACGTTGAAGCGAACGTTTTCGTATGAATCCACGGAATAGTGGTGCGCAGGATAGCTGGCGACTTGATAGAAATCGCTGTTTTTATAGCATTTGTATTCTTTGTATTTTTCGTCGCCTTCACCTTCATAAAGGAGGTCGGAGAAGTCGATCGTGGTGTCGGCGAAATCAATATATTGGGAGGAGTCAGCGAAGACGCCGAGTTTTTTCAATGTTGAATACTCGACTCGATTGTATTGATCCACGAACAACACCATTTCGTTGGCGGATTCTGGAAACCGGCCCGCGATAACGTCATACAGGGAACCGATATTGTCCTTGTTCCCATAGATTTCGTGAATGGAATAGGTCGGAAGCTGGGTGTAGTTATTGACGGCCCACCCGGTTTCGCCGGCCCAGCTGGTCTGGGGGATAGTGCGGTAGCGTCCAGTGCCCATTCCGTCTTCCGAAAGAATATTGAAACTAAAGTTTTCGCGGTTATACATGACGTCCAGCGCCGTCCCATAAGCGGGGCAGGCGGGGTCTTTTAATGCCTCGAGATAATCAATGTATTCCTTGGTGAATTTGTTGGTGTGATAAACGTAAAGGTTTGAGTCGGTGTCATAAACGCGGATCTTGCCATCGTTGGGGTAGGACTCTCCTGCGATAAATTGCCTTAAATTGACGTTGTAAATAGTGGGGGCAATCGAAATGGGGATCGAAGCGGCAACGCTGCTTTCGACCTTGCTTACGTAATCAGAGAACCCATTAGTGGTCGCAAGGACGAGAGCGACCCCGATTATTCCAACAGAGCACGCGATGGAGGTTAATACCGTTCTTCCTTTTTTGGAAAGGATATTCAAGCCTGAGGACCGGAGGGCGCTCAAAAAGCCCATAGAGGTGCGTTTTTTGCGCAAATTCTCATTAATATGTTCGTTTTGCGTTGTTTTTACCGGATTGGAGTCGGACGAAATCTCTCCGTCTTTCATCAAAATGACCCTGTCCGCGTATTGCTGGGCGAGCTCTTGGTTGTGCGTCACCATTATGACGCAGCGATCTTTGCTAAGTTCTTTGATCAAATCCATCACCAGAACGGAGGTGTTGGAGTCTAGGGCGCCCGTAGGCTCGTCAGCTAGGATTATTTCGGGTTCATTGACGATTGCTCTAGCAATGGCAACGCGTTGGGATTGTCCGCCGGAAAGCTGATTGGGTTTCTTCTTAATTTCATCTAAAATCCCAACTTTCTCTAGGGCTTTCTTTACTCTTTCTTCCCGGTCTTTCCGCTTCACGCCCGCAAGCAAAAGAGGGGCTTCAACGTTCTGGTAAACAGTTTGATGGGGGATGAGGTTATAGGATTGGAAAACGAAACCGATCCGCTCGTTTCGATAGGCATCCCAATCTTTGGCAACGAAACCCTCAACGCTTTTACCATCGACCGTGAATTTTCCTTCGGTAACGTGGTCTAACCCACCGATGATATTTAGAAGCGTGGTTTTGCCGCAACCAGATGGGCCTAAAATTGCGACAAACCCCTTCTTAGGAAAAGCGATGGAGATGTTGTTCAAGGCGCGGAAGGGCTTTTTATTGATCAAATAGTCTTTCGACACGCCAACAAGCGCCACGGAAACATCGGTGGTTTGGGAGCCGTTGGTCTCGTTTTTCTCGATCTTTTCTTCCATAGACGAAAACGCGCCCATTTCTGGACGCTAAAATGATACCACAAATCCTTACTATTTATCGTTGAAAATCATGAAAATTTATACATTGTACAAAAAGTCTAGATTCCTTCGGAATATTTTGGTTTGTAAAAGCATTATATAACCAAATTAGTTTCTTTGAAGGGCGAAAAATTGTTTCAGAAGATCTTCCGCCTCTTCTTTTCTTTCGCCACGGAAGACCAATAAAGGCCAGTCCGTGAGGAGCCCATATTTCGTGAAGGCCCCCTCTTGGGCGTCATCAGCCCCATAAGTGACCGAAGTAATTCGGGCTTGTTTGATCGCTCCAGCGCACATCAAACAAGGTTCAAGAGTTACATATAGCGAGCACCCTTCCAATTGCCATTTTCCTAGCGTTTTCTCGGCTGCTTTTATCGCTTCGATCTCCGCATGAGACGAAATGTCGCCCTTCTTTTCGCGGTGGTTCCGGCCTGTCGAAATCACCACGCCGTCCTTAACGACAACCGCCCCGACGGGAACCTCCCCTTCTTCCAAGGCGAGCTTAGCCTCTTCCAAGGCGATGTCCATAAACTTTTTATCCATAACCGTTTTCATTATAAAGAAAACCACCGCACAGGGGCTGACGACTTAAGGCTGCTACGTTCCCGTCCTGACCTGGTTCGGCGCCCTCTCCTCGCGATGGCGACATCATTATACCAACGTCGAGGCTAAATGCTAGACGGATGGCGGTGATGGGGATTTTTATAAATCGATCCACGAAAAAAGGGCTTTTTCGAGCCCTTCTTCGGTTTTCCGGATTACTTTTTGATGGGTTTTAGGACCTCAATCCCGCCCATGTATTTCCTAAGAACTTCCGGAACGATCACGGATCCATCGGCCTGCTGATTCTGTTCAAGCAAGGCGGGGAAGACGCGGGAAGTAGCGAGCCCAGAGCCGTTCAAGGTGTGGCAGAACTGGGTTTTGCCGTTCTCGTCTTTATAACGGATCATGCCGCGCCGGGCCTGGTAGTCCCTGGCGTTAGACACGGAGCTGACTTCTTTGAAAATGCCCATGGAGGGGAGCCAGATTTCGATGTCATAAGTGCGGGCCATCGAATGCGAGCAGTCGCCGGCGGCCAATTTATCGACTTGGTAGACGAGCCCAAGCCCCTCGACGAGGCGTTTGGCTTTTTCCACCATTTCTTCGAAGGCGGCATCGCTGCCCTCTTTGGTGGTGTATTGGACCATTTCGACCTTATTGAATTGATATCCGCGCACCATGCCGCGTTCTTCCGTGCGGTAGGAGCCCGCCTCTTTGCGGTAGCAGGGCGTATAAGCGAAGTATTTCTTCGGCAGTTCTTTTAAGGGAATGATTTCGTCGCGATGGAGGTTCACCAGGGCCGTTTCGGCGGTCGGGAGGATGAATTTCCGCGGATCGCTTCCCTCAAGCCAGAAGACGTCTTCTTGGAATTTGGGGAATTGTCCGGCCGTGTATCCGGATTGGTAATTCAGGATATGCGGCGGGAGGATCATCTCATATCCGTCAGCGAGATGGGTTTCGATGAAATAATTGAGCAGAGCCCATTCAAGGCGAGCCCCAAGATTGGTATAGATCCAGGTGCCTGTTCCGCTGATTTTCGCGGCACGGGCATAGTCGATCAAGCCAAGAGATTCGGCGAGTTCCACGTGGTTCTTTAGCGGGAAATCGAATGCATGGGGTGCCCCGAATTGGTAAATCGGGTGGTTTGCTTCTTTTCCTCCGGCGGCCAAATCGTCATCAGGGAGGTTGGGCAGCACCTCAATCAACGCCTTGATTTCGGCCTCGATTTTAGCAAGCTCTTCTTCCTTGGCTTTGTTGTTCGCGGCCAAGGCTTTGACTTGGGCGAAAACCGCCTGGACGTCTCCCCCTTCTTTCTTGATTTGGGGAACGGATTTGGAGAGGCGGTTTTGTTCCGCTTTGTTGTTCTCGACTTCCTTGAGGAGTTCGAGCCTCCTGGCGCTGAGGCTTTGGATCGGCTTCGGATCGAAGTCCCAAAGTTTCTTTTTTAAGGCCGCGACCACATAGTCGGGCTTCTCGAGTATCAGTTTGACATCAATCATGGATGTCCTCCTTTTTGCTGTTTTTGTTTTCTAGCAGCTTTTCGTAAACGGCGCGCAATTGGGCGGCCCCGCTGGAGAGGGCGTGCTCTTTCGCCACCGAATATGCCGTGATTATAGTGCTCTTTCCCTCGCCGCGATAGAAAGAGCGGAGCCCTTCGGATAAAGATTCCACGTCATCGTAGAGATATCCGGTCTTCCCGTCGATGAGGAGAGGCTCTTTTTTCTGTTTCCCATACCCCAAGACCTGCGTTTTCGCGGCAAACGCCTCCAACAAGAAGACGGAATCTGGGTGTTCAGGGCTTAAAGATAGGTAATAATCCGCGCGGATTTGGGCGGAACGATAGACGTCGTCCTCCACGATGGATTCGAATTTGAGGTTCGCCGGGGCCTGACGGTTATAATGGGCGGCTACCGTCCCGGTAGAGAACAAACCCCTCGCTGAGCCGAAGAAATAGAACTGGATCTCCGGGCAGAGCTTAGCGATCGCCATTATGCGTTTGATGACGGTCTTGTCCTGATAGGAGCCGCAGGCGACGGCGATCGCTTGCCCCGGACGAATGCCGAAATAGCGAGGGAAGATATCTTTTTCCATCGCGTTATCGACAAAGCGGGCGAGATTCACCGACGGTTCCGCAACTTCGATCGGGGCGCTGACGCCTTGTCCAATCGCGATTTTGCGCAATTCTTCATTAGGCACGAGGATCCAATCCGCGTGATTGAGGAAGCGAAGGGCGCGCTTAGAAAGCGTGGGCGTCCCGTCTTTGGCTTTGGTTTCGAAAAACCTCGCGGAGGGGTCGTTTTCACAATAGAAAGCGCTGACGATCACAGGCACGTGACGCCAGCGCATATCCGCCAACAAGGCTTCATCGCGGGGCGACATCAGATGGGCGATGTCCGGTTCGGAGGCCGGGCTATCGACCCAAGTGATTTCTTCGCTCTCGCACTGGCCCTTGAGGGTTTTCCGTAGACGGGTCCCCTCAAAGGCCGCGTGGCGGGCTTTTGGTTGGTAATGGATGAGGATCTTCATCACTCCACATCATTCGGCGTGGCCGGGTTCTCGTCAATGAGGGTTTCATCGACGATTTCCTCGCCCTCATCGTCTTCGATTTCGTCAGATAGATCGGCGTGAGGAAGGATGGCGATCGAAGCGACGCGGGCGTCGTCGGCGACATTGATGATCTTGACGCCTTGGGTGGCGCGCCCAGCGATCTTGATTTCGGTAAGCGGCGTGCGGATGACGGTGCCGGTGTTGGTAACGACAAGGAGGTCATCTTCCAAGGAAACGCCGCGGACCGCGATCAATTTGCCGGTCTTCGGGGCCAATTTGATGGTGGCGACGCCCTTCGCGCCCCTATGGGAGAGGCGATAGGAGTCGTAGTGGCGGGTGGTGCCGTCTTCAAGGACGACGTCGGTCTCTTCGGCATAGCTCATCTTGCCATAGCCGCGAGTCGTGAGGACAAGAAGGAGTTTGCCCTCGAAGGAGCCGGTGGCCCCGACGATAACGGAACCGTCGGAAAGATCCATGCCCTTCACGCCGGCTGCGGTGCGGCCCATCGGACGGACCTCTTCTTCTTTGAAGGAGCAGAGTTTGCCATTGCTCGCCGCCAAGGAGATGATGGAGTGGCCGTCGGTCCTCTTGACGTCGAAGAGGTCATCGCCTTCGCGCAAACCAAGGGCGATTTTGCCGTTGGAGTGGATGGAGGCGTATTCCTTGAGGGAGGTGCGCTTCACGACGCCATATTTGGAAACGAAGAGGAGGTAGTTGTCTTCCGGATAGTCATCGCAGGCGACGATGGAGACCACCTTTTCTTCTTTCTCGAGGTCGAGGAAGTTCTGGGCGGGGATGCCCTTGCCGGTGCGCCCGGCGTCGGGGATTTGATACCCACGGAGGCGATAAACGCGACCAAGCGTGGTGAAGAAGAGCACGTCGGTGTGCGTTTTGAGGTGCTTCATCAAGCGGACGGTGTCGCCGGAAGTGGTCTTCATGCCGATGATGCCCTTCCCGCCGCGATGCTGGGCTTCGAAGGTGTTGTCATCAACGCGCTTGATATAACCATTCCTGGTGAGGGTGACGATGATGTTCTTCTGCGGGATGAGGTCTTCGTTTTCGATGTCCGCGGCCTCGTCGGAGATCTCGGTGAGGCGATCGTCGCCGAAGCGGCGGTCGATGTCTTTGAGCTCTTCGATCATCAAATCGATGATGTTGTCGCGAGAAGAAAGCAAACGATTATATTCGGCGATATTGGCCTCGAGCTCGGCTTTTTCGGCTTGGAGCTTATCCTGTTCCATGCCTTGGAGGCGGCGGAGGGTCATCGCCAAGATGGCGGCGCACTGCTTCTCGGACAAACCGAAGGCGGCGTTGAGTTTCTCGGTGGATTCGGCGTCGTCTTTGGAGGAGCGGATGATGTGGATGACCTCATCAATGTTATCGTGGGCGAGGATCAAACCGTCGACCACGTGGAGGCGTTCTTCGTCCCGCTTGAGGAGGAAGCGCGTCCTGCGGGTGAGCACCTGGACCTGGAATTCGACGTAGTCTTTGAGGAGGGCGTCGATCGGCAGGGTCTTCGGGGCCCCGTCTTCCAAGCAGAGGTTGATAATGCCAAAGCTCGTCTGGAGCTGGGTGTGCTTCAAAAGGTTATTGGCGACGACTTCGGGGATCGAGTCTTTGCGGATCTCGATGACGACGCGGATGCCTTCTTTGTTGGACTCATCGCGGACATCGGTGATGCCATCGATGACTTTGGAACGAACGAGATCGGCGATGTTGCTGATCATGTTCGATTTGTTCACCTGATAGGGGATTTCCGTGACGATGATGCGGCTCTTGCCGTTATCCATTTCCTCGATGTGGTATTTCGAGCGGATGGTGATCGAGCCAATGCCGGTGGTATAGGCGTCAAGGATGCCCTGGCGGCCCAAGATGATGCCGCCGGTGGGGAAATCGGGACCATGGAGGTAATCCGTCATGATCTCAACGGGGGTCAGCGCGGGGTTCTTCGCGACGGCGATGACCGCGGCGATGGCTTCGCGCATATTGTGCGGCGGCATGTTGGTGGCCATGCCGACGGCGATGCCTTGGGAGCCGTTGACGAGGAGGTTCGGGAAGCGGCAGGGCAAGACTTCGGGCTCGAGCTCGGTGCCGTCATAGTTACCGACCATATCGACGGTGTCGCAGTCGATGTCGCGGACCATCTCGAGGGCGAGTTTGCTCATCCTCGCTTCGGTGTAACGCATGGCGGCGGCTTCGTCGCCGTCGATCGAGCCGAAGTTCCCGTGGCCGTCGACTAAGGTGTAACGGAGGGAGAAGGGCTGCGCGAGGCGGACGAGGGTGCCATAAAGGGCGGAGTCGCCGTGGGGGTGATATTTACCCATGACGTCGCCGACGATGCGGGCGCATTTCTTGTGGGGTTTGCTCGGGTACATGCCCGCTTCGTTCATGCCGAAGATGATGCGGCGCTGAACGGGTTTGAAGCCGTCGCGGACATCGGGGATGGCGCGGCTCACGATGACCGACATCGAGTAGTCCAAAAACGCGGTCTGGACTTCGTTGGTCACGTCGCGGTCGGTCAAGCCGGGGATGATGCCGGAGACCGCGGCTTCTTGGCCGAACATCGCGTCGGCGGATTGGGCGCCTTCGTGGGAGCCGACTTCATAGCGGGGGGCTTGGCCTTCGGAGGATTCTTCCTCTTCGACGTCTTCGTCGAGGCCGATTTTCTTTTCTTCGTCTTCCATGAGAGATTCCTCCTATCAGATATCGAGGTTCTTGACGAACTTCGCATGCTCCTCAATGTATTTGCGGCGCGGAGCGACCTCGTCGCCCATCAGGTCGGTGAACGCCTTTTCCGCTTGGGCGGCGTCTTCGATCGTGATGCGGATCATCTTGCGGGCCTTGGGGTCCATGGTGGTCTCCCAAAGCTGCTGGGCGTCCATTTCGCCCAAACCTTTGTAGCGCTGGAACGGGTGGCCGGGCTTGAGGCCGAGCTCTTTCTTGAGGACTTCGAGCTGAGCGTCGTTATAGGCGTAATACGGGCTGCCTTTGTAGTCGATCTTATATAGCGGCGGCTGGGCGATATAGACGTGGCCATTGTCGAGCAGCGGGCGCATGAAGCGATAGAAGAAGGTCAAAAGCAGGATGCGGATGTGGTCGCCGTCGACGTCGGCATCGGTCATGATGACGATCTTGTGGTAGCGGATCTTGGAGACATCGAAGTTCTCGCGGATGCCACCGCCGATCGCGGTGATCATGTTGCCGATTTCGGCGTTGGCCCAGATGCGGTCCTCGCGCGCCTTTTCGACGTTGAGGATTTTGCCGCGGAGCGGAAGGATGGCCTGGGTCTCGCGGTCGCGACCGGTCTTGGCGGAGCCGCCGGCGGAGTTACCCTCGACGATGTAGAGCTCGCAGACCTCGGGGTCGCGGCTGGAGCAATCGGCGAGTTTGCCGGGGAGCGTGGTGATATCCAACGCGCTCTTGCGGATCTTTTCCCTGGCGATGCGAGCGGCATCGCGGGCTTTGGAGGCCAATTGGATCTTCTCGACGATGGCGCGGGCCTCGGTCGGGTTCTCATCCAACCAGCGTTCCAAGCCGTCGGAGATGACGGTGGAAACGATTTTGCGGACCTCGGAGTTCCCGAGTTTGGTCTTGGTCTGCCCTTCGTATTGAGGGTTCGGGTGCTTGACGGAGATGACCGCGGTCAAACCTTCGCGGCAGTCTTCCGCTTTGAAGTTGGCATCGTCTTCCTTGATGATCTTGGCGCGGCGGGCGTAGTCGTTGATCAAGCGGCCGAGGGCGAGGTTCAAACCCTCGACGTGGGTGCCGCCTTCTTTGGTGGAGATGTTGTTGCAGAAGGAATAGATGCCATCCTGGGAGTAGGAATCGGTCCACTGGAGGGCGACTTCGGCGTAGATGCGCTCTTTGGTGACGCCGTCGGCGAGGGTGACTTCCTCAGCGCCCTGGCAATAGACGGGCTCGGGGTTGACGGCGATTTTGTTTTGATCGATGTAGGAAACATATTCGCGGATGCCGCCGTCATATTTGAAGGTTTCGCTGACGGGGACTTCGCCGCGCTCATCGGTCAAAGTGATCTCGATGCCGCCGTTGAGGAAGGCCATCTGGCGCACGTGGCGCTGGATGGTGTCATAGTCATAGACGGTGGTTTCGGTGAAGATGGTGGGGTCGGGTTGGAAGGTGACCGTGGTGCCCCGCCCCTCGGCGTCGCCGATGCGCTTCAGGTGGCCAACGGGGTGGCCGCCTTTTTCGAAGCGGAGGAAGTATTTGCCGCCGTCGCGGTTGACGGTGACGTCCATCCATTCGGAAAGGGCGTTGACGACGGAGGCGCCGACGCCGTGGAGGCCGCCGGAGACCTTATATCCGCCTTCGCCGCCGAATTTGCCGCCGGCGTGAAGGATCGTGAAGACCGTCTCAACACCGGATAGGCCGGATTTGGCGACGATGTCGACGGGGACGCCGCGGCCGTCGTCGCTGACGGTGATCGAATCGCCTTTGTGGATATAGACATTGATATGTTTGCAATACCCGGCGAGGGCTTCGTCGATGGAGTTATCGATGATCTCCCACACCAAGTGGTGCAAACCGGCGGAAGCGGTGGTGGCGATATACATGCCAGGGCGTTTCCTGACGGCTTCGAGGCCTTCGAGGACCTGCAAGTCGCTGGCGCTGTAATCGGCCTTCGCTTTCTCGAGTTCCTTTTCGTTGGTGACGTCTTCCTTGGTGTATTGGAAGCGTTCCTCTTCTTTGAATTCGTTGCCCGTCGAGAAGTCGCCGGGTTTCAGTTCTTCGTCTGCCATTATTGATTCCTCCTAGTGGCTTTATTCGCGGCCACGTCCACGTAGGACGCGCCTTCGATGGAATATTGGGTGGTCGTCACGAACGCCTGCGAGAATTCTTTTAAGATTTCGAACAGGCGCGCATTGTGCTCCGCGTCGAGCTCGCTGGTGACATCATCGAGCACGCAGATGGGTTTCTTCTCTTCATCCTCTACCAAGAAGTAGGGGCAGAGCTTCAATGCGAGGACCGCCATGCGGTTCTCTCCTTGGGATCCGAATTCGGCGACGTCTTTCCCCTTCAATCGCAGGGAGAAGTCTTCGCGCTGGATCCCGATGCCGGTTGATTTGCGGAAGAGGTCGTTCTCCCGCGAGGCCCGGTAAGCCTGATAGGCCCTTTCGACGAACCCCTCACCTTGCTTCAGGAAGGGGCGGTAGACCAGGGCCGCGCTGGCGTCATCCCCTCGAAGCCTGCCTAATAGGCTCGGGAGGGCGGCGCTTAGCTGGGCGAGGTAGAGGGAGCGGTATCCGACGATCGGCTCGCTTAGCTCGGCCAATTGATGGTCGAGGACATCTAGCAGGCCAAGATCGGGGTTCGCGCCCTTGAGCAGGGCGTTTCGCTCCTTGAGGATCCGCGTATGGGATCCGATGAGCCGGAAGTAGTCCAAGGACTGCTTCGATAGGCTCACGTCGAGGAAGTTCCTTCTTTCCCCGGGGCTTCCCATGAAGAGGGAGACGTCGGCGGGGGAGAAGACGATGACGTTTACGAGCCTTGAGAGCTCGCTTAGCCGTTGGATCGGCTTGCCGTTGAGGAAGACGCGCTTCCCCTTTCGGGAGACTTCGATCCGCAGGGTGCGGTTCATCGCCCCTTCGCGGACGGTGGCCTCGATGGTGGCCATCTCCGCCCCGTCTTGGATGAGGTTCTCCTCCTCGTTGGTGCGGAAGCTCCTAGCCAGGGAGAGGAATTGGATTGCCTCGGCGAGATTCGTCTTGCCGGCGGCGTTGTCCCCGACGATCAGGGTAAGCCCTGGGCCGAAGTCCAGGTCCAACTCTTCGTAGCTTCGGAAGTGCCGCAGCTTAATCCGGGTGAGGATCATGCGACGATCCGATAGGCCTTCCCCTCGGCGAGGATCTCATCGCCCGGGCGGAGCTTGCGTCCCCGACGGGACTCCTCTTCGCCATTGACGAGGACCTTCGACATCGCGAGGTAGGCTTTGGCCATCCCCCCATTGGAGATGATGTCGGCGAACTTCAAAAACTGCCCGAGGGTGATGTACTCGGTGGAGATTTGGATTTCGCGGATTTTTTCCATGAAAGAAATAAGGCCTCCTGCCCTGCGAATAGTTTACTACTAAGTAGTAAAGAAAAGAAGAAAAATCGCGCGTGCGCGGGCACTATTTTTTATAGGCGTATTTTCGGCAAAAACGCGCCTTGGAGCCGCGGGAGGGATCCGCCTCATCATTTTTCCCTTCCGAAAGGGCGAAAACCGCTGTATGGGTCCCTTCGATTTAGAAAAAGCCCCCGTTTTCGGAGGCTTGGTTTTTGCCGTTTTTCCTTAGTAGGTGCGCATCGGGGTGATGAGCTCGACGATCGAATCATCGCGCGGATTCTTCACCACGAAGGGCTTCATTTCCGCCTGGAAGCAGAGGGTGACGTCGTCGGCGCGCAAGGCTTTGATGGCGTCGATGACGAACTGCGGGTTGAAGGACACCTCGAGCCTCTCCCCGTTGAAGGAGAAGGTCTGGATGCGTTCGTTGGCGGAGCCGGAGCGTTCGTTCTTCGCGTAGATCTCACATTCGTCTTCGCGCATCGAGAGCTTGACCGCGCTATCCTTCTCAGAAAGGATGGAGACACGGCCCATCGCGTTCACAAGCTCCTGGGCATTCACTTCGAGGAAGTAGTTGAAGGAGGTCGGGATGATAGCCTTGGTGACCGGGTAATCGCCGGCGACGAGGCGAGTGGCCACGACGGTGTTATCGAAGCTGAAGAGCGCCTTGGAGGCCGAGATGGCGACCTTGACGTATTCTGAGCCTTCGAAGAGACGGACGATGTCGGAGAAGATGCGCGCTTTCACGTTGCAGCGGAAACGGACGTCGCTGTCGATGTGGATCGATTTGCGGGCCAAGCGGGCGGAGTCGGTCGCGGTGGCGATCAATTGGCCGTCTCCCGCGGCTTCTAGATTAAGCGCGGTGAGAATGGGGCGCTGATCCTTGGTAGACGCGGCGAAGGCGCTTTGGTCGACCAAAAGGGTCAAGGCGTCGCATTTGGCTTCGAAGACCTGTCCGTCTTCCTCCAAATCGATATCGGGGTATTCCTCGGCCTTCGCGGAGATGAGGCGGAAGGAGGAACCGGTGCCGTCATCGATCTTGGCGACGGAGTCGTCGATGATCTCCATGGAGATTTCATCGCCTTCCATCCTACGGACGATTTCGGTGAGCATGTGGGCGTTGACCAAGGCGCCGCCTAAGCCTGCGCCACGGATGACTTCGATCTGACCGATTTTATAGGGAACGGTGGAACGGATGGTGATCTCGTTATCAGAACCGAGGATCTCGAGTCCTTTTTCGTTGAGTTCCAAACGGAAATTGGTCAAAAGGGCGATGACCGGTTTGGCCGGAATGGCGTGGCCGACGGTGGTCAGGGCCTTGAGGAACGCTTCTTTGTTGATGGTGAATCGCATGTCTTTCCCTCCTTCTAAATAGAGATAGAGATTTTTAACGAATAATTAATCTTAATAATAAGGTGCGCGAATTCGGTGGATTTGTGGATAACTCGGTCGCACTGTCGCGGAAATTGTAGCACGCTTATGAGATGAATTGAACGGGTTTATTTATTTATAAATAACTCATTCGATGCCCAACTTCTTTTTTAACTCCTTCAGGACCTTGGAGACATCAGGGTTCTCTTTCGACAGCTTTTCCACTTTCCCGATGCCGTTCATCACAGAGGTGTGGTCCTTGCCGAACTTCTTGCCGATCTCGGAGTAGTTCATTCCGAGAACATCCTTGCAGAGATACATCGCTAAGTGCCTGGCTAAGGCCACTTGAGCGGTGCGTATCTTGCCGGTGATTTGGGTCGGGGCGAGGTTGTAGTACTCGGCGACGACGGAGATGACGCGGTTGGCGCTTAGTTTGGAACGGTCCGCCTTGACCGAAGTGAGGCCGGCGACGGCTTCGGAAGCGAAGGCGACGTCGATCTTTTGCGTGGGCTTGAAGTTGATCGTGTAGAACAGGAGGCGATTGAGCGCGCCTTCCAATTCGCGCACATTGTCGGAGAATTTCTCCGCCAGGAGGGTGACGACGTCATCGTCGATCTCGGTCGACCTAAGGTCGCTGGCGGCGATTTTCGCCCGGAGGATCTTTTTGCTGGTCTCGATGTCCGGCTTTTTGATCTGCACGGCGAGGCCTTGCTCAAAACGGGTCTTGAGGCGCTCATCCAAGCCATCGATCGTCGAAGGATGGACATCGCTGGTGAGGACGATCTGCTTCTTTTCGTTGGTCAAAGCCTGGAAGGCGTTGAAGAACATTCCCATCGTCTGGGTTTTGCCTTTGAGGTATTGGACGTCATCGAGCAGCAAGACGTCGACTTCGTCGCGGAAATAGGAGACGAAGCTTTGGTCCGCGTTATAGCTCGCCATGTATTTGACGGATTCTTCTAAGAAGTAGTCCGCGGAGACGTAAAGGACTTTCAAATTCGGGAATTGTTCGCGGATCTCGTTGCCGATGGCTTCGAGCAAATGGGTTTTACCCAAACCCGAATCCCCGTAAATCAGCAACGGGTTGAAGGTCTTCCCGGGGTTGGAGGCGATCAAGACGGCCGCCTGACGGGCTTCAATGTCGCTGGAGCCGACGACGAAGTTATCGAAGGAGAAACGCGGATCGAGCCGAGCTTTCGGGAAGAAATGCGGAGCCTCGTCTTCAGACGGTTTGGAGGATTCGAATTCCTCTTTGGTCTTGAATTCGAGGACATATTCGGTGCCGGTGGCTTTATTCACCGCGCTTTTGATGGTTTTCAGAAATTGATTCTTGAACATCGAGACGGCGAGGGAGCTCGAGGCGACGATGGTCATGATGTTGCCTTCGGCTTTCGCGATCTTCGTGTCGGTGAAGAAAGAATCGAAAACAATTTTATTGTTCAGCTCTTTCTCGATGTTCGACAGGGCCAAACCCCAGATGTTGGCCAGTTCGGTGACGGACTCATTCATATTAAATACCCGAGGGTGATTATAGGACTTTTCCACATGAATAAAAGAGGCGAAACGCAATTTTTGAATTTTCCACATATTTGCCATAAAACAATGGAAAATTTTGTCAAGAAAAACCTTTTCCACTTTCCCGCAATGTGGAAAACTTGTGGATAAAAAACCGCGATTTTTCAAAATGTGGGTAACCGCTTACATTTTCAGGGTATTCCACAGGCTGATTTCCCGTTTTCGATAGCAGAGACGGGGAGAATATGGAAACTTCCACGGACTTCAAACCCCTTATCCACAAGCCACGGGAAAACCGGAAACTCCAAATTTGGCAGATCCTTAAAAAATTTTGCGCCTGTGGAAAAGCCCGCGCTAACCCGCGTTTATTCTTTCTATCACACGCGCATTTTTAGGTTGCCTACGCGGGGTGCCCTCCCTATAATGTGCCTTGCTTTTTAAGCAAAGGAGAAACTCGTATGGCTAGCAAAAAGACTTATCAACCCTCGAAAATCAAGCACGCCCACAAAGCTGGGTTCCGCGCTCGGATGAAAACCCACGGTGGCCGCAACGTTTTGGCCCGCCGCCGCGCCAAAGGCCGCGTTCGCCTCGCCGCCTAAGGATGGAATGACGCCGTGAAAAAAGAAAACACGGTCAAATCCCATCGGGAGTTCGACCGGATCATCCACCGCGGCGCCAAGATCAAGTCCGACCATTATCTCGTCTATGGCGAGAAATCCGAGGAGGAGAAGACCCGCATCGGCATCGCCGTTGGCAAATCCAATGGCGAGGCCCATCAACGGGTGCGGATCAAAAGACAAGTCCGCGCGATGATCGCGAAACGTAACGACTATTCCTTCTCCGCCAACCTCATCATCGTCGTGCGCCCCACTTTCCAAGAAGGGGAGTTCGACCAAAACGAGGCGGAGCTCAACGCTTCCCTCGATCAAATGAAGGAACTACTGCATTGAAACCGATAAAGCATAAAAAACTGCTGGCCGGGATCGGCTTGGGTTTTGGGGTGCTTTTGCTCACGGGCTGCACGGCGAACTTCTGCTCGCCGGACGACAAAGCCGCGATGGCCTATCCCTATGATCAAGGGGCGACCGTATATCTAAGCAAAGAAGAATACGACGCCTTGAAGGCCGAGAAAGACGAAAACAACAACCCCACCCCGATCGCGAAGGTGATTCTGCAAGAAGAGGAATGGTCCGCCACGGCCCAAACTTTGGGCATCGGCATCCCCTCCATCGCCGGCCCAGCCATCGACGGGAACCCGAATATCTACAAATACGTCCCGTTCACCTATACCGCGGAATCCGATGAGGCGATCCATGTCCGCCAGGCCACGCAACTTGGCAAATATACGATCACCGGGTTAAGCGCCCTAAAGGCCCAATCCGTTTTGAACGCGACCGTCAAAACCGCGATCAAGAACAATTACCAACTCCCCTCCATCTATTACTTTGGGATTTATGACGACTACGCCTTGAAAGCGTCCCTCGTTTCCTTCGAAGGTTGGTACACCGAAGCCTTCCCCGGGAAGACTTTCACCTTGAACTCCCTCGTGGCCACCCTTTCCGAAGAACAGGCCGCCTCGGAAACCGATGAGACGATCGCCTTGAACCCCTACACCGTTTCCGACACCAACGGCAAAGACGCCAAAGCCGTCGCCCCGGAGCGCTCCGTCCTCCGCAAAAGCGGCAAGGCGAAATTCCTGAACTTCTTCACCAGCAAGTTCAACCAATCCTCCTACTATCAATGGAATGAGGAAATCGCGACCAAATACGCGGATAAGGGATTCGATGAAATGGATTCCTATGCGCTTCCGAGCACCGACTTCCGCACGACTTATCGCAGCAACATCACCGCGAAGGTCTCCGCGATCCGTTCCTGCATCGCCACCCGTTCCGGCTACTACGGACACTATGGCCAAAACGCCGACTGGCGCGTTGAGATGCAGGTA
>Ga0247611_10002728_pt1 | contig 27669 bp, 18 predicted proteins | sample 177DNAGHGhighgp2_FD_192422 | JGI IMG/M metagenome (GOLD analysis project Ga0247611, IMG submission 192422) | Sheep rumen microbial communities from Palmerston North, Manawatu-Wanganui, New Zealand - 1770 DNA GHGhigh gp2 | ecosystem: Host-associated > Mammals > Digestive system > Stomach > Rumen... | reverse complement strand
AGGTCTAAGGTCTGAGGCGTTGCCGTCGAAGGTCTGAGGTCTAAGGTCTGAGGCGTTGCCGTCGAAGGTCTGAGGTCTAAGGTCTGAGGCGTTGCCGTCGAAGGTCTGAGGTCTAAGGTCGGAGGCATTGCCGTCGAAGGTCTGAGGTCTAAGGTCGGAGGCGTTGCCGTCGAAGGTCTGAGGTCTAAGGTCTAAGGTCGCTTCGCCTTTGACCGAGTCCCTTTGACTTTCGACCTTCGTCCTTTGACCTTCGACCTTTGGCCCTTGACCACCAAAAGGTATCAGACGATACTCGTTGGAATCGCAATCCAAGAATAGGAGCTGATCCTTTTGGGATAGGGCGATGCATGCCTGATCGAGGAGGCCGTTGTTCAGGCCGATATACTCGCGCTCAGCCTCCGAGGCGATCTTCACCATCTCGAAAGGCTGGAGCGTGATATCGTTGGCCTTGGCCAAGGCCATCACATAGGCAATCAGCACGGCGGCACTCGACGAGAGTCCTCCCACGGGCAGTGAGCCTTGGATGACCCCGCTGATGCCGTGGGTGAGTTCAAAACGTTTGTTCAAAGCATACTTCGCACCCCGCGCATAGTCGCCCCAGTGGTGTTCGCGCACCTGACTCGGCGCGTTGATGTCGAAATCAACCTTGCCTTCGAAGGTCCTTGACTCGAGATGCACCATGCCATCCGCATTCACATTGAACCAAAGGTCAACACCCTTGTCGATGGCGAAGCCTGTCACCAGTCCGTGCTGGTGATCGACATGCGCTCCCAACGGACACACCCGATAGGGCGCAAAGATATGATACTGATAGTCCATATTATTTCTCCTCCGGAGCCTTGTCGATCAGATCCATGAACTGGTCGAGCTTCGGAGTGATGATAATCTGTGTGCGGCGATTGCGCTGCTTGCCCAGCTCGGTATCATTGGGCTGCACAGGGTTGTACTCACCACGACCGCCGGCGGTCAAGCGCTTCGGGTCAACGCCATACTTGTTCTGCAGTTCCTGAACAACGCTTGATGCACGCAGACAAGAGAGGTCCCAGTTGTTGCGGATGTTCTCACGGGAGATGGGCACATTGTCGGTGTTACCCTCGATGAGCACGTCGTAATCCTTGTAGTCCATGATGATCTTGGCAATCTTGGAGAGCGTCTCCTGTGCACGGTCGTTGATCTCATAGGAGCCGCTGCGATAGAGCATGTTGTCGGCCAGTGAGATATAGACCACTCCCTTGAGCACCTGCACGTCAACCTCCTTCAGCTCTTCCTTCGAGAGGGAACGCGTGAGGTTGTTGGTGAGCACCATGTTCAAAGAGTCGCTCTTCGACTTCACGTTCACCAGATGGCGGATGTACTGGTTGGACTCATTGATCTGGTCAACCAGTTTCTCGATGGACACGTTGTTCTGGCTGGCGTTGGTCAGACTCTTGTCGAGGGAACGCTGCAGGGCGGCATAGGCCTTCTTCTGCTCAGCCAGCTGCGACTTCTGAGAAGCGAGCTGTTCCTCGAGCGAGGTCACACGGGCATTGGAGGCAGCGAGCTGCTCCTTGGTGTCCTGGTAGGTGGTGGTCAGCTCCTGATAGCTGCTGTTAAGATTGTTGTTCTGCAACTGGCAAGCTTCCAGTTCCTTCTTGCTTACACAACTTCCCATGGTCAGCAGACAAAGGGCGGCTGCCGGGATTATTACTGTTGATTTCTTCATTTCTTTTTCTCCTTTTTATTTAGTGAATAATTTATGTTTCGCTTTCGCTCCACTTACAGGGTAACAAGGAGCATAAAACAATTATAAGACGAGTGAGGGATTGAAAAGTCAATATTATTATCGATTTTTAACGAAAATTTTTCTCTTTTATAGGAGTGATTATCGCTGTGGCAGGGTGATGGGGAAGAGCGGGCTGTCGGTATGCTCTCGGTAGATGAACTCCACCATCGTGCGAACGATGTCCGGCTGTGCAGCTGCGAGGTCATGGTCCTCATGCGGGTCGTCGGCTAGGTTGTAGAGCATGGGCTTGCCTGCCTTCACCACCAGTTTCCAGTCGCCCCAGCGCACGCCCATCATGTCGGTCTCATGGAACTCCCAATAGAGGTATTCATGCTGCTGCTTCTGTTTCTTGCCAAGGAGCGTGGGCACGATGGAGATGCCGTCGAACCAGTCGTTCTCCAAACGCGGATTGCGGTAGCGGCGTTCATAGTCCTTGATACCGGCAAGCTCGCAGAACGTAGGCATGAGGTCGTAGAAAGCAAAGGGATAGTCGCTCACCGTTCCCGCCTTCACCTTCTTGGGCCAGCGTACGATGAAGGGAATGCGGATGCCTCCCTCATGGGTGCTGCGCTTCAGTCCGCGGAAACGTCCATCACGGTTGAAGAACGTAGGATCGGCCCCACCCTCCTCGTGAGGGCCGTTGTCGCTGGTGAAGATGAGAATGGTGTTGTTGGCCAGTCCTTTCTCTTCCAGCTTTGCCATAATCTCACCCACCTGCGCATCCAGTCGGCTGATCATGGCCGCAAACTCCGCATGGGTGTGGACGGTGGCATTGTAGCGGGAACCACAGTCACCACGGAAGGTCTTGTCGTCGGCAAAACGCTCCATATATTTTGTGAGCATCGTATCGACAGGCTGGCGCAGTTCCGCATGAGGCAGCGTATAGGTGAACACCCCGAAGAAAGGTTTTTCTCCTGTCTGGCGGTCGAGCCACTCCATCGCCTTGCGATGGATGAGGTCGGCGGAGTACTGTCGGCGGTTGTCGTAGTCGGGACCACACATGGCATGACCGACATTGTCGTTCAGCACCTCGCGCACCACTTCCGTATCGCCCAGCGAGCGGCTGAAACGGTTCAGGAAGTTCGGGAAGTAGAGGTGGGCCTGGAACTGACAGATGTAACCATAGAACTCATCCACGCCCCGCTTGTCGGGGGTGGAGATGCTGCCCTCATAGCCCCCGGCCCACTTGCCGAACATACCGGTGGCATAGCCGTTGTCGTGCATGATCTCCGGCAGGATGACATGGGCGGTATCGTAGGGTTCCTGTCCCACCACGGCATAGTCGTCGCAGACGCCATAGGTCACCCTGCCCTGCCAGTACTCCTTGTTGCCTCGCACATGGGTATGGCCGCTGTGCTGGCCCGTCATCAGCGAGGCGCGTGACGGAGCCGACACCGGACTGCCCGCATAGGCAGAGGTGAAGCGTATGCCCTGCGCAGCCAGGCGGTCGATATTGGGAGTTTCTATATACTGCTGCCCGTAGCAGCCCAGGTCTCCCCACCCCATGTCATCACACATAATATAAATAATGTTAGGGCGGTTGTCGGCCTGTGCCTGCAACATACTCATCGCTCCAAACAAGGGGAGCATCAGTCTTGTTTTCTCCATTGCAGTATCGTCGTTTAGGTTTTCATCGACAAAAGTACATAAAAAAGTTCAACTACTCCTACTTTTTCTCAGAAAAAAGAACTACCTTTGCATGCGGAAAGATGAAAATAATAACAACTATATGATTCTTTTTTTCAGGACACACGAAGAGAGAGTGATTGCCACAGCAATCGACCACAATCCCAGTCAAGATGAGATCAAAGCCCTTTGCTGGCTTTACGGTGATGCCGAGTATCTGGATGCGAGCACCCTGGAGGGGCGCTTCATCGGCCCACGCCGTGAGATGATCACTCCTTGGAGTACGAATGCCGTTGAGATTACGCAGAACATGTGTCTCAGCGGCATTTCGCGTATAGAGGAATTTATTCCAGGGAGTTCAGGGAGTCAAGGAGACAAGGAGACAGGGAGTTCAGGGTTTGACCCGATGCTGCAGCGTATGTACGACGGGCTGGACCAGGAGATTTTCACCGTGAAGCATGACCCTGAGCCCATCAAGTATGTGGACAACCTGGAAGCCTACAACGAGCAGGAAGGTCTCGCGCTCTCGAAAGAAGAGATAGAATATCTGCACAAGGTGGAGAAAGAGAACGGACGGCCGCTGACCGACTCCGAGATTTTCGGCTTTGCCCAGATCAACTCCGAGCACTGCCGACATAAAATATTCGGCGGCACCTTCATCATCGACGGTGAGGAGAAAGAGGACTCGCTTTTCCAGATGATCAAGAAGACCACACAGGAGAATCCCAACAAGATTCTCTCTGCCTATAAAGACAATGTTGCCTTCGCACAGGGTCCTGTTGTGGAGCAGTTTGCTCCTGCCGACCAGAGTACCAGCGACTGGTTCCGCGTGAAGGACATCGAGAGTGTCATCTCACTGAAAGCCGAGACCCACAACTTCCCCACGACTGTAGAACCGTTCAATGGTGCTGCCACGGGAACGGGCGGAGAGATCCGCGACCGTATGGGCGGTGGCGTCGGTTCCTGGCCTATCGCCGGTACGGCGGTCTATATGACTGCTCCCCGTTCCTCCCAGCGTCCCTGGCTTTACCAGTCGCCGGAGGATATTCTCATCAAGGCCTCCAACGGTGCCAGCGACTTCGGCAACAAGTTTGGGCAGCCGCTCATCAGCGGTTCCGTGCTGACGTTTGAGCATCAAGAGGAAACGAAAGACCCCCTCTATGCCTATGACAAAGTGATCATGCTGGCAGGCGGTGTGGGCTACGGCACCAAGCGTGACTGCCTGAAGAAAGAACCACAGAAAGGAAACAAGGTGGTCGTGGTAGGCGGTGACAACTATCGCATCGGCCTCGGCGGCGGAAGCGTTTCATCAGTAAACACCGGTCGCTACAGCAACGGCATTGAGCTGAACGCCATCCAACGTGCCAACCCCGAAATGCAGAAGCGTGCCTACAACCTGGTGCGTGCGTTGGTTGAAAGCGATGAGAATCCTGTTGTCTCTATCCATGACCACGGCTCTGCCGGTCATCTGAACTGTCTGTCGGAACTGGTGGAGGAATGTGGCGGACGCATCGAGATGGACAAGCTACCCATTGGCGACAAGACGCTCTCTGCCAAGGAGATTATTGCCAATGAGAGTCAGGAGCGTATGGGACTGCTCATCGACGAGAAACATATTGATCAGGTACGGCGCATTGCCGAGCGTGAGCGTGCTCCGCTCTATGTCGTCGGCGAAACCACTGGCGATGCCCACTTCTCCTTCGAGCAGGCCGACGGTGTAAAGCCCTTCGACCTCGACGTGGCACAGATGTTCGGGCACTCCCCGAAGACTATTATGCGCGATGAAACCGTGGAGCACCACTATGCCGATGTCAGGAATGACGGAACACTGAAGAAACTTCAGGAACACCTGGAAAAAGTGCTTCGCTTGGAGGCTGTGGCCTGCAAGGACTGGTTGACGAACAAGGTGGACCGCTCGGTGACGGGTAAGATTGCCCGCCAACAGTGTCAGGGTGAACTGCAGCTGCCGCTCAGTGACTGCGGTGTCGTAGCCCTCGACTATCAGGGAAAGAAAGGCATTGCCACTGCCATCGGTCATGCGCCGCAGGCAGGCTTAGCATCATCCAAGGCCGGCAGCGTGCTGTCTGTGGCAGAAGCGTTGACCAATCTCGTGTGGGCACCGATGGCCGATGGGCTGAAAAGCGTCAGCCTCTCTGCCAACTGGATGTGGCCCTGCCGCTCACAGAAAGGAGAGGATGCACGCCTCTATGCTGCCGTCAAGGCCCTGTCAGACTTCTGTTGTGAGCTGCATGTGAACGTGCCGACAGGCAAGGACTCCCTCTCCATGACCCAGCAATATCCCGACGGACAGAAAGTCATCTCTCCGGGAACAGTCATCGTCAGCGCGGGCGGTGAGGTCTCTGACATCAGGAAAGTGGTCTCTCCCGTACTGGTCAACGACAAGCACTCCAGCCTCTACCACATAGACTTCTCCTTCGACGCACAGCGTCTGGGCGGTTCAGCCTATGCACAATCCATGGGAAAGGTGGGCGATGATGTGCCGACCGTGAAGAACCCCGAATATTTTGCAGACTGTTTCAACGCCATACAAGAGCTTATCCATCGTGGTTGGATCATGGCCGGCCATGACATCTCTGCAGGAGGTCTTGTCACCACCCTGCTGGAGATGGCTTTCGCCAACACGAAGGGCGGCATCCATGTCAACCTGCACAACATCTGTCAGGATGGTGACGGACTGAAAACACTGTTTGCAGAAAACCCGGGTGTGGTCATTCAGGTTTCCGACCAACACAAGAACGACCTGAGCGAGTTCCTCGAAGACAATGGTATCGGCTTCGCCAAGATCGGTTACCCCACTCCCAATGACCGCCAGTTGACCATCGTCCATGGCGAGGAGACTATCAGCCTCAACATCGACGAACTGCGCGACATCTGGTACCAGACTTCCTATGAACTGGACTGTCGCCAAAGTTTCAACGGCAAGGCGAAAGAACGTTTCGAGAACTACAAGAAACAGCCCGTGGAGATGAAGTTCCCCACTTCGTTTACCGGCAGACTGAAGCCTACTTCCAAGGAAAACAGGCCGAAGGCCGCCATCATCCGTGAAAAAGGAACGAACGGAGAACGCGAGATGGCCTACTCTCTCTTCCTCGCCGGCTTCGACGTGAAAGACGTCACCATGACAGACCTTGTCAGCGGTCGCGAAACGCTGGAAGAAGTGAACATGATTGTCTTCTGCGGCGGATTCTCCAACAGTGACGTGCTCGGCTCAGCCAAAGGATGGGCCGGTGCCTTCCTCTACAACCCGAAGGCCAAGGATGCCCTCGACCGCTTCTATGCCCGTGAGGACACCCTGTCGCTCGGCATCTGCAACGGCTGTCAGCTGATGGTGGAGCTGGGGTTGTTGGACAATTGCAACGGAGAATTGTCAAATAGTGCAATTGCCAAATCGTCAAATCCGAAGATGTTGCACAACGACTCCCATAAGTTTGAGAGTGCCTTCCTCACTGTTCAGATTCCACAGAATGACAGCGTGATGTTCGGAAGTCTCAGCGGCTCGAAGCTCGGCATCTGGGTAGCCCACGGCGAAGGAAAGTTCTCCCTGCCTGAAGGCGAAGCCCACTATAACGTGATAGCCAAATACAACTACAGCGGCTATCCCGGCAACCCCAACGGCTCTGACTATGACGTGGCAGGCATCTGTTCAAAGGACGGCCGTCACTTAGCCATGATGCCCCATCTAGAGCGCGCCATCTTCCCCTGGCAGAATGCCTGGTATCCGTCCAGTCGCCGCAACGACGAGGTGACACCTTGGCTGGATGCCTTCATCAATGCCCGCAGATGGATAACGAATCATCATTCCTGACTACTTGACTACTTGACATATGAACTTTGAACTGTTAAGGACTTTTTTCAAGATTGGCGCCTTCACCTTGGGTGGAGGCTATGCCATGATACCCATCATTGAGAGCGAGGTGGTGGACAAGCACGGTTGGATCAACCGCGAGGAGTTCACCGACCTCATCGCCATCGCACAGAGCTGTCCGGGCGTCTTCGCCATCAATATCAGCACCTTCGTAGGCTATAAGCTCAGCAAGGTGCAGGGAGCCATCTGCGCTGCCCTGGGAGCGGCACTACCCTCCTTTCTGATCATCCTGCTCATTGCCATGTGCTTCCACCAGTTCATGGACGTGCCTTGGATAGCAGCGATGTTCCGAGGCATCCGTCCGGCAGTGGTGGCACTCATCGCCGTGCCCACCTTCAACCTGGCGAAGTCGGCCAACCTTACGCTGGCCAACTGTTGGATTCCCGTAGGTACCGCCCTGCTCATCTGGCTCATGGGCGTGAACCCCATCTACATCATCCTGGCAGCAGGCATCGGTGGCTATCTATATGGAACATTCCTAAAAGAATAAAAAAACGAACTCCCTGTCTCCTTGACTTCTTGACTTCTTAAAAAATGATATACCTATATTTATTTATCACATTCTTTGAGATTGGACTTTTCGGTTTCGGTGGCGGCTACGGCATGCTCTCACTCATCCAGACCGAGACGGTAGTACACCACCACTGGCTCACGTCAGCAGAGTTTACCAATATCGTGGCCATCTCACAGATGACCCCCGGTCCTATCGGCATCAACTCCGCTACCTACTGCGGCTATACCGCTGTACACAATGCCGGTTATAACGGCATCATGGGGATGCTGGGCTCTGCCACGGCAACCTTTGCCCTGGTGTTGCCCTCACTCATCCTGATGATTCTTATCAGCAAGATGTTCCTGAAATACATGCAGACCAACGCCGTGCAGAGTGTCTTCATGGCACTCCGTCCTACTGTCGTAGGCCTGTTGGCCGCCGCCACATTGCTGCTGATGAACGCAGAGAACTTCAGTACGCCCTCTGACCCATGGCAGTTCGGCATCAGCATCTTCCTCTTCATTGCCACTTTCATCGGTACGAAGTTCGTGAAGATCAATCCCATCAAGATGATTGTCCTTGCAGCCTTCGCAGGCCTCATGCTGCTCTACTAAGTTGTCATGCCGTCAACCATCTCTCCCTTCGCGCGTCCGCTCTACGTCATGCTCAAGCCGGCAGGTTCACTTTGTAACCTTGCCTGCGAGTACTGCTACTACCTAGAGAAAGGAAAGCTATATCCGGAGAAGCAGGAGCGCATCATGACAGACGATCTGCTGGAGGAGTTCACCCGACAGTATATCGAATCGCAGACCCAGCCGGAGATTCTCTTCACCTGGCATGGGGGAGAGACCCTGATGCGTCCGCTATCGTTCTACCGCAAGGCCGTGGAACTACAGCGTCGCTATGCACGGGGCAGGAGAATCGACAACTGCATACAGACCAACGGAACGCTGCTCAATGATGAATGGTGCCGGTTTTTCAAGGAGAACAACTTCCTGGTGGGCATCTCCATTGACGGCCCGCAGGAATACCATGATGAATACCGTCGGGCGAAGAGCGGGAAGCCCTCCTACCGCGAAGTGATGCGTGGTATCAAACTGTTACAGAAACATGGTGTGGAATGGAACGCCATGGCTGTGGTCAACGACTGTAACGTTCAGGATCCCATAGGCTTCTATCGATTCTTCAAAGACCTCGGCTGCCGCTACCTGCAGTTCACCCCCATCGTGGAGAGAGTGATGCAACGTGCCGATGGTCTTACCCTTGCGCCTGGCATGAGTGAGGATGGAACGCTGACAGACTTCTCTGTCCTACCCGAGGAATGGGGACATTTTCTCTGTGCGTTCTATGACGAATGGGTTCGACAGGATGTCGGCACCATCTTCGTGCAGTTGTTTGATGTCACACTCGCCAACTGGATGGGCGTGGCTCCAGGGCTGTGCACCCTTTCCAAACAGTGTGGACATGCTGCCGTCATGGAAGCCAATGGTGACCTCTATGCCTGCGACCACTTCGTCTATCCCGAGTATAAGCTGGGGAATATACGACAGCAGGCCATCACGGAGATGATGTACGGACAGCGGCAACAGGACTTTGCCAGCATGAAAACCGCACGGCTTCCCCGCCAATGCCGCGAATGCAAGTTCCTCTTCGCCTGCCACGGTGAATGTCCGAAGAACCGTTTTAAGCGTGACAAATATGGAGAGCCCGGCCTCAACTACCTTTGCGAAGGCTACCAGATGTTCTTCGAGCATGTGGCGGAAGACATGGCGTTTATGTGCAATGAACTGAAAGCCCAACGCCCACCAGCCAATATCATGAAGAAATATAAAAGGGATCCTTCTGCCAGATAGTCACAAAAGAAAGACAATCTGGCAGATTTTGTTGAATGGAATAACTTTTGCGACCTTCCTTACAGAAAAACAAATAAGGAAGGAGAATATCATGACATTAGACAAATTCACCATCAAAGCCCAGGAGGCTGTGCAGCAGGCTGTGCAGACAGCACAGGCCAACGGTCAACAGACCATCGAACCCGTACACCTTCTGGAAGGCATCCTACAGAAAGGGCAGGATGTAGTGAACTTCATCTTCCAGAAACTGGGAGTGAACGGTTCGCAGATAGAAAAACTTGTTCAGACCGAACTGCAGCACCTGCCACGCGTGAGTGGCGGAGAACCTTATTTCTCCAACACTTCCTCACAGGTCATGCAGCGCGCCATGGACACCGCCCAGAAGATGGGCGATGAGTATGTCAGCATTGAACCAATGCTACTCGCCCTGCTCAACGTCAGCTCCACGGCCAGCCGTATCCTGAAGGATGCCGGCTGTACGGAAGCCGACATGAGCAAGGCCATTCAGGAACTGCGTCAGGGACAGAAGGTGCAGTCGATGAGTGGCGATGAGAACTTCCAGGCCCTTTCCAAGTATGCGAAGAACCTTGTGGACGATGCCCGCAACGGCAAGCTCGATCCCGTCATCGGACGTGATGATGAGATACGGCGCGTCCTTCAGATTCTCTCGCGCCGAACGAAGAACAATCCCATATTAATAGGTGAGCCTGGAACCGGTAAGACCGCCATCGTGGAAGGACTGGCACAACGTATCGTCAGGGGCGACGTGCCCGAGAACCTGAAGAACAAGCGTCTCTTCTCGCTTGACATGGGTGCCCTGGTAGCCGGTGCCAAATACAAGGGAGAGTTTGAGGAGCGACTGAAAGGCGTCATCAAAGAAGTGACACAGGCCGAGGGCGACATCATTCTCTTCATCGACGAGATACATACCCTGGTCGGTGCAGGCGGCGGTGAGGGAGCCATGGATGCTGCCAATATCCTGAAGCCCGCACTGGCACGCGGTGAACTGAGGGCCATCGGTGCCACCACACTGAACGAGTACCAGAAATATTTCGAGAAGGACAAGGCACTGGAACGTCGTTTCCAGACCGTCATGGTCGATGAGCCTGATGAGCTCAGTGCCATCTCCATCCTGCGTGGACTGAAGGAACGCTACGAGAACCATCACAAGGTGCGCATCCAGGATGATGCCTGCATCGCTGCCGTGAAGCTGTCGGAACGTTATATCAGCGACCGTTTCCTCCCCGACAAGGCCATCGACCTTATGGACGAGGCTGCCGCCAAGCTGCGCATGGAGCGCGACTCCGTTCCTGAAGAGCTGGACGACATCACACGTCAGCTGAAGCAGTTGGAGATTGAGCGCGAAGCCATCAAGCGGGAGAATGACACCCAGAAGATTCAACTACTGGACAAGGACATTGCCGAACTGCGCGAGCAAGAGACACAGTTCCGGGCCAAGTGGGAGAGCGAACGTCAGCTGGTGAACCGCATACAACAGGACAAGCAGCAGATGGAGCAACTTCGCTACGAAGCAGAACGGGCCGAACGTGAAGGAAACTATCAGCGTGTGGCCGAGATCCGCTACGGACAGATCAAAGCTTTGGAGGATGACATCGCGCAGGTACAGCAGCAACTGAACACCCAGCAGACAGACCGCATGGTACGCGAGGAGGTCACTGCCGACGATATTGCCGAGGTGGTGAGTCGCTGGACGGGAATCCCCGTAAGCCGCATGCTGCAGAGTGAGAAGGAGAAACTGCTCCACTTGGAGGAAGAACTCCACCGCCGTGTCATCGGACAGGAGGAAGCCATCAACGCAGTGTCCGATGCCGTACGCCGAAGCCGTGCCGGTCTACAAGATCCGAAGCGTCCTATCGCCTCGTTCATCTTCCTCGGTACGACGGGTGTCGGTAAGACGGAACTGGCAAAGGCTTTAGCCGAATATCTCTTCAATGACGAGACGATGATGACGCGTATCGACATGTCGGAATACCAGGAGAAGCATACCGTGTCAAGACTCATCGGTGCCCCTCCGGGCTATGTAGGCTATGATGAGGGCGGACAGCTCACCGAAGCCGTCAGGCGCAAGCCCTACAGCGTTGTCCTCTTCGACGAGATAGAGAAGGCACATCCCGATGTGTTCAACATCCTCCTGCAGGTATTGGACGATGGCAGGCTCACCGACAACAAGGGACGTACTGCCAACTTCAAGAACACCATCATCATCATGACCTCCAATGCCAGCCGCGACCAGTTGCGGATGACCATGCGACCGGAGTTCCTGAACCGTATCGATGACATCATCACCTTCCAGCAACTGACGAAGGAGCAGATTGGCGAGGTGGTCACCTTGCAGATGAACAAGGTCAAAGAGATGCTCGTACCGCAGGGCTTCATGCTGGAGTGGACACCGCAGGCCATCAACTACCTGGCAGAGGTGGGCTACGATCCGGAGTTCGGTGCACGTCCTGTGAAGCGCGCCATCCAGACCTATGTGCTCAACGAGCTGTCGAAGAAGTTGCTCGCCAGTGAGGTGAACAAAGAAAAGCCCATCACCATTGATGAGTTTGGCGATGGGCTGGTATTCAGGAATTAAGACGTCTTACTTGACAACCTTTCTTCCGTTGACGATATACAATCCGTGAGGGAGTGACAGGAAGTCTGTGCCTACGCAGCGGCCGCTGAGGTCGAAGATGCGGCGGTCAGACTTCTTTTCGTTATCCAAGGTCAGATTGCTGATGCCATCGGTTGTGGCAACGAACACCTTCACCTCATCGAGGAAGAAACGCTTGGCGGGGGTGAAGATAATGCGGACATCACCTGTTCCTGTAATGGTGGCCGTGAAGTCAGTCCATTCACCCTTCTTCATCTCAAAGTTCTTTGGTTCAATCGTTGCTCCCACACCTGTCAGCATCAGTGAAGTACCATCGGCAGCAGCATTCCATGCGCCGGCCTTGAAGGTAAGCGTAGCCTCGCCATTGAGTTCAAATTCGGGAGATGTTGCCATACCGATGGAACTGCTCGTTCCGAATCTTGCACACTGGTTTGCACTGTACATCTTATCCTGATAAACATCCCATCCGTCATTATCGGCTTTGAGGGCCTTATTGGTCGAGATGCCACTCCAATAATTGTCATTACCGCCTACGCCGTCACACTGGTCAAACGACTCATAGAAGATATAGTCGCCGGAGGGTTGAGGCTGAGGATCGGGGTCGGGATCAGGTGTCGTGCCACTATTCATGGACAGTGTGATGGTACCATCGCTGTTCTTGGTAATATTCTTGATACCGATGGTCTTGCTCGAACCACTCAGCGTCTTAAGCGTTTCTATCGCCTTCTTGGATCCACCATAAAGATTGGAGTTAGCGGCACTATAGTTCAGCTGGGCACCGTCGGCTGTCAATATCAAGGCACGCTTCTTCGACTTCGTATTGTTCGGAGAGTCGTTTTTCCACTGATTATAGCTATAGGCGATGCGCGAAGCCATGACACCCCTGCCATATTCCGTTGGATAGAACGTGCCAGGCAGACGATTCTCGAAGATGAAGGTCTCCGTAGTGCTGTTGCGGATGATATAGGCAGAGTTCTCGGCAGTTCCAAGAGGTGACTGAAGGGTTACCGTCTCCGCATTGCCTATCTCCTTCAGCTCAAGCCATCCCATATAGCTCTTCTCATAGGCATTAAAGCCGATGGGAGCATAAGAGTCACCGACGTAGGCACCGGTATCCATCAGCGACCAGTTGCCGAAGGAATCATCCTCAGAATAGCTATCGTTGGTGCAATAGAAGTCGGGCAATCCCATAGCATGGCAGAACTCATGGCAGAAGACACCCATACCCATGAGTTGAGAACCACCGCTATAGAGTTCGTTGCCGATGAAGAAGGAGTTGAAATGAACGTCATGGTAATCACCATGTCCAAAATCATCATCCGCATCATCCCACTCACAAGGCCACAGGTAATTAGTACCGCTGGGATACTCGGTAGCCTCACCCCTACCGGCATAGAACATAGCCAGCAGGGGAACGCCGGCCGTATGGTTCTCGTCACCTGCGGGAACAACATACTGGGAGAAATCCACTCCCAGCTGTTCAACGGCTGCATCGATGACATCTCGCGGCAACAGGTCAACGTTCTGGTCATTGCCCTGGCTATCATTCTTTCCATAGTAGGAATAGGTGTTTTCAAGTGTCACGATACCTACCACGTCGAAAGTGGGTACGAACTGACCGCCGCTCTGCGCCTTGAAATAGTCGCGCACGGAGCCTACACTGCCATAGCTGTCGGTGTAACCCTCTTTGTTGTAGTAGTCATTCATCTTCGCCACGGTGGTCGTATTCTTGAATTTAAGGTTGGAGAACTGCACCATCACCACGGGGATTGTGTACTCACCAATGCTCGGCACGGAACCCATGCTCATCTTACCCTTCTGTCCCAGACCGTCGCTGGTAGAAGCATAGATAGCCTTGCGCTTGGAGCTTCTCTTTGCCAAGCGTACTTCACGCTTATCAAGGAGTTCCTGACGGTCCACCTGCAGGAAGAGTTCATTCTCCTGCATAACATAGCAAGTACCATCGGCAGCCTGCATCCAGTGTCCGTGCTCGTCACCCACAGCCTGGGCAAGGATTTCCCTTCCGTCCTGCAGACGGATCATTTCCCATTGGCCTCGCTTCACAGGGATGGCCATCATCACAGCTGTTACCATGAACAGCAACATCGTTAATGTTAACTTTTTCTTCATTTGACTGTTGTTATATTTATTCATTAATTTTTCGCATATGCACAAAAAGCTTGCAAAAGTACAACAAATATTCTACTCCGTTGCCAAAAAAACGATTTTTAACCTCCTTTTCTTCTCTTTACCATTAAATTTCTATATCTTTGCCGAGTTTAATTACGGTTTGACAGAACAAAACAACAACATAGGAACCTATTATGGAAGAAAAAGAGAGACTGGCAGCCGGACTGCCGGAGAATGCGTTCAGAGAATTGAAGGAGGGCGAGGAATATCGTCCGTTGATGGATTCGTCAAAGAACTATCCTGAGGTGACGGGCTGGTCGGTGACATGGGGTGTGCTGATGGCTATGCTTTTCTCAGCCGCCGCTGCCTACCTTGGTCTGAAGGTCGGTCAGGTTTTTGAGGCTGCTATCCCTATCGCCATCATCGCCGTAGGCGTCTCCACTGCCGCCAAGCGGTCGAAGGCTTTGGGCGAGAATGTCATCATCCAGAGCATCGGAGCCTGCTCGGGGTCAGTAGTGGCAGGAGCCATCTTCACCCTCCCCGCCATTTACATCCTCCAGGCAAAATATCCGGAGATGTCGGCATCGTTCGTCAACATCTTCATCTCCTCGCTGTTGGGCGGCATCATCGGCATCCTGTTCCTCATTCCCTTCCGTAAGTATTTCGTGAAGGACATGCACGGTAAATATCCCTTCCCCGAAGCCACGGCCACCACGCAGGTGCTGATCAGCGGAGAGAAGGGCGGCGAACAGGCAAAGCCTCTGCTCATCGCCGGCGTGGTAGGCGGACTCTACGATTTCTTCGTAGCCACCTTCGGCTGGTGGAACGAGAACTTCACCACACGCGTGGTGGGCTTCGGTCAGCAGCTGGCAGACCAGGCGAAGCTGGTATTCAAGGTGAATACTGGTGCTGCCGTGCTTGGTTTGGGCTATATCATCGGTTTCCGTTATGCTCTCATCATCTGCCTCGGCTCACTGGCCGTCTGGTGGCTCATCGTACCGGGCATGGCGCTGCTCTTCGGCGACCAGGTGTTAAACCAATGGGATCCGACCATCACACAGACTGTCGGTGAGATGTCGCCGGAACAGATCTTCAAGGCCTACGGCAAGTCCATCGGCATCGGTGGCATCGCCATGGCCGGCATTATCGGCATCATCAAGTCATGGGGCATCATCAAGAGTGCCGTCGGACTGGCAGCACAGGAGATGAAAGGTTCCTCACACGTCGAGAAGAACGTGCCACGCACAGCAAAAGACCTGTCCTTCAAGTTCATCGGCATCGCCTCGGTACTGACCATCCTCATCACCTTCCTCTTCTTCTGGTTCGGTGTGATGGACGGCAACATGCTCTTCGCCCTGGTTGCCATCGTATTGGTAGCCGTCATCGCCTTCCTCTTCACCACGGTGGCAGCCAATGCCATCGCCATTGTAGGCTCCAACCCCGTGAGCGGCATGACACTGATGACGCTCATCCTGGCTTCCGTAGTGATGGTGGGAGTAGGACTGAAAGGCACGAGCGGCATGCTGGCTGCCCTCATCATGGGCGGTGTGGTCTGCACGGCACTCTCCGTGGCAGGCTCTTTCATCACCGACCTCAAGATAGGTTACTGGTTAGGCACCACCCCCCGCAAGCAGGAACAGTGGAAGTTCCTCGGCGTACTGGTGTCGGCAGCAACGGTGGGCGGCGTGATGATGCTCCTTAACGAGACCTATGGCTTTGCCAGCGGACAGTTGGCAGCACCGCAGGCCAACGCGATGGCAGCTGTCATCGATCCGCTGATGAATGGTGTGGGCGCTCCCTGGCTGCTCTATGCCATCGGTGCCGCACTGGCCATCATCCTCACCTGGTGCAAGGTGCCGGCTCTGGCCTTCGCCTTAGGCATGTTCATTCCCATGGAACTGAACATACCGTTGCTCGTAGGAGGTGCCGTCAACTGGTGGGTAACAAGGGTCAGGGAGACAGGGAGACAAGGAGACAAGGAGTCAGGGAGTCAGGAAGCCAAGGAGCGTGGCGAGAAGGGAACGCTGATTGCCAGTGGCTTCATCGCAGGCGGTGCACTGATGGGCGTTGTCTCTGCGCTGCTGCGCTTTGCCGGATACAATCCCATTGACGAGAACTGGCTGGCTAACCCATGGTCGGAAGTGCTCTCACTCGTTGCCTACATCCTGCTGATTGTCTATTTCATCTATGCTTGTAGAGTCAAAAAGAGTTGATGACCAAGCAAGCGTTCATAGACCTGGTGCTCCGGCATTTCGACTTCGCGCCTACCGCTGAACAGCGGCAGGCGCTTGACACGTTGACCGACTTCCTGGCCGACCGCGAAGACATGACGACCATGATTCTGCGCGGTGCTGCCGGAACAGGAAAGACAACGCTCTCCGGTGCCGTGGTGCGTACACTGGCCGGACTGGAGCAGCCGCTCGTCCTGCTAGCTCCCACAGGACGCGCCGCCAAGGTCTTTGCGCTGAACAGTGGCTATCCCGCCTCCACCATCCACCGCTGCATCTACAGGCAGAAGGAGTTCGAGGGAGATTTCAACCTAAACTTCAACGCCTACACCCATACACTCTTCCTCGTTGACGAAGCATCGATGATTGGCTCACAGCTGCTGGAAGACCTCATTCGCTTTGTCTATAGCGGCAAGGGCTGCCGTCTCGTTCTCATCGGTGACCATGCCCAGCTGCCACCCGTAGGAGAAGAGTTCTCCCCTGCCCTTTCCACCGAAGCGTTGCGCATGGAGGGACTCTGCGTCTATGAGTCCACTCTCAACGAAGTGCTCAGACAGGCCAGCGAGAGTGGCATCCTCTACAACGCCACACGCATCAGGAACCACCAGTCTGCCATTACCACCTCCGCCCTACTCCCCCGCATCCGCCTGCATGCCTTCCCCGACATCCAGACCATCAGTGGTGCGGAGTTCGTGGAGCTGCTTGAACGGAGCTATCGCGAGGTGGGCATCGATGAGACCATCATCGTCACTCGCAGCAACAAGCGCGCCATCACCTACAACCTCGGCATACGCAATACACTCCTCGACCGCGAGGAACAACTGGAGAAAGGTGATATGCTGATGATTGTGAAGAATAAGTATTTGACAGGGAGACAGGGAGTTCAGGGAGTTCAGGGAGTTCAGGGAGTTCAGGGAGACAGGGAGACAAGGAGACAGGGAGACAGGGACAATAGTGCGGAGGGAGATTTGTCCTTCATTGCCAACGGCGACAGGGCACGGGTGCTGCGTGTGAGAAAGGAAAGGGAACTCTATGGTTTCCACTTCGTCGATGTGCTGTTGCAGTTTCCTGACTACGACAACCAGGAACTCCTGACTACCGTCATCACCGACAGCCTCATCGCTGAAGCGCCGGCCCTCACCGCTGAACAGCAACAGCAACTCTATGAGCATGTGATGGAGGAATACATGGACATTCCCCGCAAGGCCGACCGTATCAAGGCCATCAAGGAAGACCCTCACTACAATGCCCTGCAAATCAAATATGCCTATGCCACCACCTGCCACAAGGCACAGGGCGGACAATGGGCACATGTCTATATCGACCAGGGCATGATTCCTTCATCCTCCAAGCCCCAGTCTTCGTCCACGGAATATATCCACTGGCTCTACACCGCCTTCACCCGTGCCACGGAACGTTTGTTCCTCGTCAACTGGCCGGAGGAACAAACAGAGGGCAGCTCAACAACTACTTAATCAGATTGCCCAGGATGTCGCGCGTCAGCTCTTTGGTAATGGTACGCGTGGCAGCACTGGTGGCGTTCTTCACGACGCGCTCCTTAGCGCTGGTGCGGCGCTTGCTCTTCTTGCCGCTAACCTTCTCGCTGACATAGCTGCCAAGGAGAGCAGCCAGCGTAGAGGTGATGGCGGTCATCACGGCCTTCAGCACCTTCGACATGATGCCGGGAGTCTTCTTCTCCTCTTTCACCTTGCCAGACTTCTCGTCGTTATCCGTAGCCACTGAACCGTCAGCATTGTCGGCGTTAGCGGCTTCTGCAACCTCTGCCTCAGCCATTAGCACCTCAAAGGCACTCTCACGGTCAACGGGGGTGTCATACTTGCCATATATATCGCTCTGTTTGATGACATCGAGGCGCTGCCCTTCCGTAACGGCCCCTATCTGCGACAGGGGGAAGAGAACCTTTGCACGCTGCACCATGCCGGGAGCACCTTTCTCGTCGAGGAAGCTGACAAGCGCCTCGCCGGTCTCCAGTTGCATGATGGCCTCATCGGTCTTGAAAGCAGGGTTGGCACGGAACGTATCGGCAGCCGTCTTGACGGCCTTCTGGTCTTTGGGCGTGTAGGCACGAAGGGCATGCTGCACGCGGTTGCCCAGCTGACCAAGGATGTTCTCAGGGATGTCCGTAGGACTCTGGGTGATGAAATAGATGCCCACCCCCTTGGAACGTATCAGACGAATCACCTGTTCTATCTTGTCGAGCAGGGCCTTCGAGGTGTCCTGGAACAGCATATGGGCCTCGTCAAAGAAGAACACCAGCTTAGGCTGTGGCAGGTCGCCCACCTCGGGCAGTGTGGTATACAGTTCGCTGAGCAGCCACAACAGGAAGGTGCTGTACAGCTTGGGCTGCAACATCAGGCGGTCGGCAGCAAGAACGTTCATAATGCCCTTACGACCCGACGGAGAGACGTCGGAAGCAGTGGCGGGAACGGTGGTGAGGAGGTCCTGGACATTGAACGAGGGTTCACCGAAGAAATGGTCGGCACCCTGGCTCTCGAGTTGCAGGAGGGCACGCTGGATGGCGCCGATGGTCTGTGCGGAGATATTGCCGTACTTGGTAGTGTACTCCTTGGCATGCTTTGATGCCCAGTCGAGCATGGAGCGCAGGTCCTTGATGTCAACCAGCAACAGCCCACGCTCGTCAGCAATGCGGAACACGATGTTCAGCACCCCATCCTGCGTCTCGTTCAGTTGCATCAGCCTACTGAGCAACTGCGGTCCCATTTGCGAGATCGTGGCGCGCATAGGATGCCCTTGTTCGCCGAACACGTCAAAGAAGCGTACCGGACAGGCTTGGAACTGAGGATTGTCAATCTCAAACTCTGGTAGGCGCTTTTCGATGAAGCCGCTCATACGTCCTGCCTGCGAAATGCCGCTGAGGTCACCTTTCATATCGGCCATAAAGCAAGGCACACCAGCCTGGCAGAACGTCTCTGCCATCACCTGAAGGGTGACGGTCTTGCCGGTTCCTGTGGCACCGGCTATCAAACCATGGCGATTGGCCATCTTTGCTGTGATGCTCAGCGCACCGTCATTGCAATGGGCGATATAGAGCCCGCGCTCTTTGTCAAACATAGTTAGATGGGGTTTTAGGGTTATGAGGTTATGGGGTTATGACAGGTTGGCAAGCTCCACCACCTTGTCAACGGCAGCGGAAAGGCCATCGAGGTTCTTGCCGCCGGCAGAGGCATAGTGGGGCTGACCGCCGCCACCGCCCTGGATGAGCTTGGCAGCCTCGCGGATAATCTGTCCGGCATTGAGTCCATGGTCTTTCACCATGTCATCACTGAACATCACGCTGAGCAAGGGCTTCTGACCGCTCGTAGTGCCAACGACACAGACAAGCTGTTCGGGCAAAGCCTCACGGATCTTGAACACCAAGTCCTTAGCCTGAGCTGCTTCCAAGGGAAGAACAGCCTTTACCACATGGATGCCATTGACAAGCTGTGCACTTGCAACAAGCTTCTCCTTGGCACGCTCCACGGCCTGTGCCTGGAACTGCTCTATCTCTTTCTTCATGCTGTCGTGCTCCTCGATATACTTCTGGATGACAGCCTTCAGATCCTTGGCATTGTTGAAGAGTGCCTTCAGAGCGCGCATGCTGTCTTCCATCAGATAGACTGCTTCCTCGCAGTTCTGGCCCGTCAAGGCTTCAATGCGGCGGATGCCTGCAGCCACGCTGCTCTCGCTCAGAATCTTGAACATACCGATGCGGCCGGTGCTGGCGGCATGTACGCCACCGCAGAACTCGCAGGAAGGACCGAAGCGAACCACACGCACGGTGTCGCCATACTTCTCGCCGAAGAGGGCGATGGCACCCATCTTCCTGGCTTCTTCCATCGGAGTGTTGCGATGCTCGTCGAGGGGGATGTCCTCACGAACCATGCTGTTGACGATACGCTCCACCTGACGCAGTTCCTCGTCGGTAACTTTCTGGAAGTGGGAGAAGTCGAAGCGCAGCGTGTCGGCAGAGACATAGGAGCCCTTCTGCTCCACATGGTCGCCCAGCACCTGCTTCAGTGCATAGTCGAGGAGGTGAGTAGCAGTGTGGTTGGCGGCAGAGGCATTGCGCTTGTCAATATCCACGCAGGCCATGAACTCTGCCGTGAGATCCTTCGGCAATTCCTTCACGATATGGATGCTCTGGTTGTTCTCACGCTTGGTGTCGATGACGGTCACCGTCTCGTTCTCAGAAACAAGCACGCCCTGGTCACCGACCTGTCCGCCCATCTCGCCATAGAACGGTGTATAGTCAAGCACCAGTTCATAGAAGGTATTCTTCTTCTGCGTCACCTGACGGTAGCGGAGGATGTGACAGGAATATTCCGTGTAGTCGTAGCCGACGAAATTCTGTTCCGTTGACGAATCGTCAACTGCAATCCAGTCGCCGTTCTCCACCTGGGCGGCATTACGGGCACGATCCTTCTGTTTCTGCATCTCCACATTGAACTGTTCCTCGTCAACGGTAAAGCCGTTCTCACGACAGATCAGCTCCGTGAGGTCGAGCGGGAAGCCGTAGGTATCGAAGAGGCGGAAGGCATCAGCACCGTTGAGCACGGTCTTTCCCTGAGCCTTCAGCTCGTCCATGGCATCGCTGAGAAGGTTGATGCCACGCTCCAGCGTACGGAGGAAGGCATCCTCCTCTTCCTTCATCACGCGGCCGATGAGCTCACGCTGTGCAGGCAGTTCGGGGAAGGCACCGCCCATCTCCTCAATGAGCACGGGCAACAGTTTGTAGAGGAAAGCCTCCTTCTGTCCGAGGAAGGTGTAGGCATAGCGCACGGCACGGCGCAGGATGCGGCGGATGACGTAGCCGGCCTTGGCATTGCCCGGCAGCTGCCCGTCGGCAATGGAGAAGGCGACAGCACGCAGGTGGTCGGCACATACGCGCATGGCGACATTGACCTGCTCCTGAGTATTGTCCTGCGCTCCCTGACTCCTTGTCTCCTCTTCAAACGTGGTATATTTCAATCCCGTTATCCGTTCTTCCTCCTTGATGATGGGCTGGAAGATGTCGGTGTCGTAGTTGGAATGCTTGCCCTGCATCATGCGCACCAGGCGCTCGAAGCCCATACCCGTGTCAATGACCTGCATGCCCAGCTTCTCCAAGGAGCCATCGGCCTTGCGGTTGTACTGCATGAAAACGATGTTCCAGATCTCAATGACCTGCGGGTCGTCCTTGTTCACCAGCTCACGGCCGGGCAAGCCCTTGGCTTTCTCCTCGGCAGGACGGCTGTCCACATGAATCTCCGAGCAGGGACCACAGGGACCAGTGTCACCCATTTCCCAGAAGTTGTCATGCTTGTTGCCGTTGATGATATGGTCGGCGGGCACATGCTTCAGCCAGAAGTTCGCAGCCTCATCGTCGCGCTCCAGTCCCTCTGAGGGGTCTCCCTCAAAGACGGTGACATACAGGTCTTCTGGATTCAGCTTCAGCACATCCACCAGATACTCCCATGCCATGTCGATGGCACCTTCCTTGAAATAGTCGCCGAACGACCAGTTGCCGAGCATCTCGAACATCGTGTGGTGGTAGGTATCATGGCCCACCTCCTCCAGGTCGTTGTGCTTACCGCTCACGCGCAGGCATTTCTGTGTGTCGGCACGGCGACGCGGTTCCGGGTCGCGCGTGCCTAAGATAATATCCTTCCACTGGTTCATGCCCGCATTGGTGAACATCAGCGTGGGGTCGTCCTTGATTACCATCGGGGCCGATGGTACGATCTGGTGGTTCTTTGAAGCGAAGTACTGCTTGAAAGACTCGCGAATTTCTTTTGCTGTCATCATACTATTGTTTATATTTTGGGTGCAAAATTACACAAAAGTAACGAAATAACACGCAAAAGAACTAATTATTTCTATAGTGGGTAATCCTCGAAGGCGTAGAGCACGGTGCTCAGGTAGCGCTCACCTGTGTCAGGCAGGAGCACCACGATCTTCTTGCCCTTGTTCTCCGGACGCTTGGCAATCTCGGCAGCAGCAAAGAGGGCTGCACCGGCACTGATGCCAACCAGCAGACCTTCCTGCTGGGCAATCTCACGCCCCGTGCGGATAGCATCGTCGTTCTCCACATCGAACACCTCGTCAATGACTGCAGCATCATAGGTCTTGGGGATGAAGCCGGCACCGATACCCTGAATCTTATGAGGACCGCTGGGCTGTCCGTTCAGTACAGCACTTGACTTCGGCTCCACGGCAATGACCTTCACGTTGGGGTTCTGCTCCTTCAGGAACTTACCCGTACCACTGATAGTACCGCCTGTTCCTACGCCGCCAACGAAGATATCCACCTGTCCGTCGGTGTCGCGCCAGATCTCCGGACCAGTGGTGGCATAGTGCTTGGCGGGATTGGCAGCATTCTCAAACTGCTGCAGGATGACGGCACCTGGAATCGAGTCGCGCAGTTCCTCGGCAGCACGGATGGCACCGGGCATACCCTCCTTACCGGGGGTGAGGCGCACCTCTGCTCCATAGGCTTTCACCAGGTTGCGACGCTCCACACTCATGGTGTCGGGCATGGTCAGGATGAGGTGATAACCTTTCACGGCACTGACCAAAGCCAGTCCTACGCCTGTGTTTCCGCTGGTGGGCTCGATGATGGTGGCACCGGGCTTCAGGATGCCTTTCTGCTCCGCATCCTCAATCATTGCCAGTGCGATACGGTCCTTCACACTACCGCCAGGATTAAAAAACTCTACTTTGGCAATAACGGGAGTCTGCAGACCCTTTGCCGTTGAAAACTTGTTGAGCTCCAGAAGTGGGGTGTTGCCGACGAGCTCGGTCAGCTGTTTTGCAATTTTAGACATAATACATTTACTATTTAACAATTTACTATTTATTTACTATGTCAGTCTTCCTTCACTATCGGATAGAGTTCTATGAATTCACCTTGATGGTTCTGACCGTCGTTGATGAGTTCGGCGAATTTCTGTCCAACGGTCTCTATGTCGTGGAAACCTGGCAGGGACATGTTGCCGTTGAGGTCGGTGGTGGTCGGGCCTGGATGTACCGAGAAGATTTTCACTGGTGTACCTGCCTGCTGGAACTCGATGGCCATCACGCCCATCATGGCGTTCTGAGCGGCCTTGCTGGCAACATAGGCCAACGGGTGCCAGTAGGGACTGATCTCTGAGGGCACGGTCACGTTGGCGATACGTCCTTCGTTCTTTGCGAGAAGGGGAATTAGTGCCTTGGTAAGGGCAAAAGTGCCTATGTAATTCACATCGAGAGTTTCCCTGATGTCGCTGATTTCAGTATGCTCGCTGCTCACGCTCATATCACCAGGGATGCCAGCATTGTTCACAAGCAGCGACAGTTCTGGGAAGCGTTCGTTGATTTCCTTGGCAGCTTTGTTGATGCCGTCGAGGTCTTTCAGTTCGATATTCACCCAGCCCAGCACATTGACACCAGCCGACTTCAGTTCGCTGATAGCTTTCTCTGCGCGTTCCTCATTGCGTGCGCCGACAATCACCTGCCAGCCGCTCAGACCGAGGTGTTTGGCTATTCCAAATCCGATGCCCTTGTTGGCACCTGTCACCAATGCAATCTTATTACTCATTTTCTTTCTTTTCTTTCTGCTTGCAAAAGTACGAATTAATTGTCAATTATCAACTGCCAATTATCAATTATCAATTTTATCCAAAGCCTGTGCAAGGTCATCGATGATGTCATCTATGTGCTCCGTGCCGATGGAAAGGCGGATGGTCGAGGGCGTGATGTGCTGTTCTGCCAGTTCCTCGGGGGAGAGTTGTGAGTGGGTGGTGGTGTAAGGATGAATCACGAGGCTCTTCACGTCGGCGACGTTGGCCAGCAGGGAGAATATCTGCAGGGAATCAATGAAGCGCCAAGCCTCTTCCTGACCGCCTTTAATCTCGAAGGTAAAGATAGAGCCGCCACCATTGGGGAAGTACTTCTGATAGAGCTGGTGGTCGTGATGACTCTCCAAGGCGGGATGGTTTACCTTTGCCACCTTCGGATGGTTTTTCAGGAAGTCAACCACCTTCAAGGCATTCTCCACATGGCGCTCTACACGCAGGCTCAACGTCTCAACTCCCTGCAAGAGAATGAAGGCATTGAAGGGCGAGATGGCGGCACCCGTATCGCGCAACAGGACGGCACGGATGCGGGTGACATAGGCGGCAGCACCTACGGCGTCGGCAAAGACGATGCCATGATACGAGGGATCGGGCTTGGCAAGGGTCGGGAACTTGTCGGGGTTCTTCTTCCAGTCGAACTTCCCGCCGTCAACGATGACACCGCCAAGGCTCGTGCCGTGACCGCCCAAGAACTTCGTGGCAGAATGGACGACGATGTCGGCACCATGCTCCAACGGACGGATGAGATAGGGCGTTCCGAACGTATTATCGACAATAAACGGAATGCCGTGCTGATGGGCCACGGCGGCCACACCCTCGAAGTCGAGTACATCGCTGTTGGGGTTGCCGAAGGTCTCGGCATATATCACTTTTGTGTTGGGTTGGATGGCTGCCTCCAAGGCTGCAAGGTCGTTCACGTTGATAATCGTGTTCGTGATGCCCTGGGTAGCCAGCGTGTGGGTGATGAGGTTATAGCTGCCGCCATAGAGGTTGTCGGCTGCCACGATATGGTCGCCAGCCTGCACGATATTCTGCAGGGCGTAGGTAATGGCTGCGGCACCGGACGCCACGGCCAGGCCTGCCACGCCACCCTCAAGGGCAGCCACACGATCTTCAAACACGCCCTGCGTGGAGTTGGTCAGGCGACCATAGATGTTACCTGCATCACGCAGACCGAAACGGTCGGCGGCATGCTGAGAGTTACGGAACACATACGATGTGGTCTGGTAGATGGGCACCGCGCGGGCATCGGTTGCGGGGTCGGCCTGCTCCTGCCCTACATGCAGTTGCAAAGTCTCAAAACGATAATTCTTCTTACTCATAATCTTATCTTTTTCTAAGTTTCGCTTTTGCTCAACTTATAGGGAGACAAGGAGTACAGGGAGTACAGGACGAATGCTTTGTCCCATTGTTTCCTTGGTTGTAAGTTGCAAGAAGCGTGGAGAGTATTGTCTTGCGCTCGGCGCGAAGCGACGCTTTCATAGCCTTGCGGAGAAAGAACTCCTTGAACTTCTTGAACTCCTTGAACATCCGAAAGTCGAGTCATTTAATTCAATATTTTTCGACGGCAAAGGTACGACAAAAAGGAAATATCCTCCAAATTTCTTGTCATATTCAGAAAATATACCTAAATTTGCAACGTCAGAAGAAAATCATTCTGTTTAGGCTTTGTAAAATAAGCCTTGAGAGAAAATCATTCTGAAAAGTAGGACTTAGCACCATAAATTATGAACATTGAACTGGACGAAACCGACCTGCAGATACTCAAAACGCTGCAAAAAAACGCAAAGCTGACCACCAAGGAGCTGGCTGATGCCGTTCACCTGACCCCTACCCCAGTCTTCGAGCGACAGAAACGACTGGAAAGGAGGGGATTTATCAAGAAATATGTGGCCATCCTCGATCCCGACAAGCTGAACCAAGGGCTGCTTGTGTTCTGCAAAGTGAAGCTGAAGCAGATCAACCGCGAGATAGCCGAGGCATTCACGCGTCGCATCCTGCGCATTCCCGAAGTGACGGAATGCTACAACACCAGCGGCAACTACGACTATCTATTAAAGGTACGCGCACGCGACATGAAGCAATACCAGGAGTTCATCCTCACCAAGCTCGGCGACATCGACAGCGTCGGCTCCATTGAGAGCACCTTCGTCATGAGCGAGGTCAAACAGGCCTACGGCATCAACCTCTCTGTCGGCTGATTGTAAAGATTTTCTTAAGTTTTAGGCCCTCATAACTCGAATATTTTCAACTGAGTGATGAGTGGTGCGCAAAAACGCGAGTATTTCGAATCTTTAAGCTATTGATTATCAAGTGGTTAGAAATATACCCTTTTATATGATAGCTCAAAGGGGCTCTTTTGCAAGGCGAAAGGGCTCCTTTTGCGTTTGCGGGATGTCGGCGGCAGTTTTGAAGGAGCGCAGGGGCGATTCTGAGAAAGCATACCTTTATTACCCTGAACCCAAACCTTTATTACCCTGAACCCAAACCTTTCTTACGCTAAAGGGAGACCTTTTCCGGGCTAATAGGACTGCCTTTAGGCTGGGAAAGGTCTGGGTTTAGCCTAGAAAGGCTTTGACTATAGCCCGGAAGAGCTTTGGTATTGTAAAACAAGGAGTCAAGGAGCCAGGAAGACAAGGAGCCAAGGAGAAAAAACGAACAAAAGCTATCGTTTTGCCTCCTTGACTTTTTACCTTTTTATTTTTTAATTTTTAATTTTTCCATTTTAATTTCTAGATTGCCCAAAAAGTTGAACAAGATTTTGTAAGAATAATTCTAAGAATTTTGAACACGGATGACTCGGATGAAACGGATGACAAAAGCCTTAAAAACATTCGTCTGTCCTTGGGCTGCGGACATTAAAAACTACACTTTTCAATACAATTCCGTGCTTCAAAATTACACTTTTCAATAGAAACAACCAAACAAATCAACACTTATTTTTAGTTTTGAACCGAAAATGTAGTGAGAGCATCGACCTGCCTCCTTGTCTCCCTGTCTCCCTGACTTCTTGTCTCCTTGTCTCCTTGACTCCTTGACTCCTTGTCTCCTTGTCTCCTTGTGGGGTCTGTGTGACGTTCGTGTGAAGTGTCGCGGCATGACTTCACATGCCTCAAGCCCTTTATCCATCGGGGCTGCAGAGGGGTTGTGTGAACATGTGAGGTTTTCGTCAAGAAGCCAAGAAGCCAGGAAGTCAAGGAATCAGGGGGATACTATAAACGCAATGAGGATGAACTCCGCAAAAGAGTTCATCCTCATCGTTTGTATGGTTGAATCGGGATGTTATTCATCCCATAGCGAATGGGGAGTCACCCAGCCCATACGGGCATCAGGGTCTTTCTCACCATCCTCGTCAACACCGCCGTAATAGACATCATCCACAGGACTGCCTTCCGCACCCTTCACATCAGACATGGTGAGCAGGCAAAGAAGCTCTTCCTCTTCTATTTTGCATGAGGGGACTG
>Ga0247611_10002727_pt1 | contig 27679 bp, 46 predicted proteins | sample 177DNAGHGhighgp2_FD_192422 | JGI IMG/M metagenome (GOLD analysis project Ga0247611, IMG submission 192422) | Sheep rumen microbial communities from Palmerston North, Manawatu-Wanganui, New Zealand - 1770 DNA GHGhigh gp2 | ecosystem: Host-associated > Mammals > Digestive system > Stomach > Rumen... | reverse complement strand
CATTATTGAAAGAAGAAAGAAGTAATTTGATTAAAGTTTAAACTATGAGTCGATCATTAAAAAAAGGTCCTTACATCTGTGTCAAGCTCGAGAAGAAGATTGACGCTATGAACGAGAGCGGAAAGAAGGCCGTGGTAAAGACTTGGTCTCGCGCCAGCATGATTTCGCCCGACTTCGTGGGTCACACTATCGCAGTGCACAATGGTAACAAGTTTATTCCCGTTTACGTAACCGAGAACATGGTAGGCCACAAGCTGGGAGAGTTTGCTCCTACTCGCACCTTCCGTGGACACAGCGGCAACAACAAGTAATTAGGACCCGGGAACATTCATTGACAAAAAAAGAATTAAAATACAATGGGTAAAAGAAAAAGAGAATCAGCCAACAAAATCAAGGAAGCCCGCCGTGAGCAGTGCAGCGCAAGGCTCAAGAACGTGCCCAGCTCTCCTCGCAAGATGAGACTCGTGGCCGACATGGTGCGCGGACAGGAAGCCTTCAGGGCCCTGGGTCTCCTTCATTTTTCTAATAAGCAGGCTGCTGCCGACGTAGAGAAGCTGCTCAAGAGCGCTATCTCTAACTGGGAGCAGAAGAATGGTAAGAAAGCCGAAGACGGTGAGCTCTACATCAAGTCGATCTTCGTAGATTGCGCTCCAATGCTCAAGCGCCTCCGTCCAGCACCTCAAGGACGCGGCTACCGCATCCGCAAGCGTTCTAACCACGTGACTATCTATCTCGACACTATTAACCAACAACAAGACGCATAATTTTGATATGGGACAGAAAGTAAATCCAATCAGCAATCGTTTAGGCATCATCCGCGGTTGGGACTCCAACTGGTTTGGTGGCAGTAATTATGGAGATACTCTGCTCGAAGACAGCAAAATACGCAAGTATCTCAGCGTGCGTCTGGCTAAGGCTAGCGTGTCGCGCATCGTAATCGAGAGAACTCTCAAGCTGGTGACCATCACCATCTGCACCGCTCGCCCCGGTCAAATCATTGGCAAGGGTGGCAAGGATGTTGACAACCTCAAGGAAGAGCTCAAGAAGCTCACCAGCAAGGATGTTCAAATCAATATCTATGAGGTGAAGCGCCCCGAGCTCGACGCCGAGATCGTGGCCAGCACTATCGCTCGCCAGATTGAGGGCAAGATTGCCTACCGCCGCGCTGTGAAGATGGCTATCGCCTCTACCATGCGCCTGGGCGCCGAGGGCATCAAGGTGCAGGTGAGTGGACGCCTCAACGGCGCCGAGATGGCTCGCTCCGAGATGTTCAAGGAAGGCCGCACTCCACTGCACACTCTGCGTGCCGACATCGACTACGCACTCGTGCCAGCGCTCACCAAGGTGGGTCTCATTGGCGTGAAGGTGTGGATATGCCGTGGTGAGGTTTATGGCAAGAAAGACCTTGCTCCTAACTTCGCCAGCAGCAACGACCGTCGTCAGGGTGGTGGCAACCGCCGTGGTGGTTTCCGCAACCGTAAAAGCAACCGTTAATCATTAATTGATTTTTTAACAAGACAAGAAAATGTTACAACAACCAAAACGTTTAAGATACAGAAGACCCTCCGATGGTAAGGTGCGTCAGTACAGCAAGAGAGGCTGCCAGTTGTCTTTTGGCTCATTTGGCATCAAGGCTCTCGAGTCGAAATGGATCACCGCTCACCAGATTGAGGCTGCCCGTGTGGCTGTGACACGCTACATGCAGCGCGAGGGTAATATTTGGATACGCATCTTCCCACACAAGCCTATCACCCGCAAGCCTGCCGACGTGCGCATGGGTAAAGGTAAAGGCGACGTGGCTGGATATGTTGCTCCCGTCTTCCCAGGCTGCATCCTGATTGAGGTTGACGGCGTTAGCTATGAGATTGCTAAAGAGGCTCTGCGCCTGGCAGCTCAAAAGCTTCCAATCCCCACTAAGTTCATCGTTCGTCACGACTACGATCCATCACAGAATGTGTAATCTTAAAAAAATAACGACAATTAATTATGAAGAATAAAGAATTGAGAGAGTTGACCGACAAGGAACTCAAAGACCGCCTGGAGCAAGCCGAGAAGGATTATGTGCAGCTCAAGATACAGCACTCGATCTCGCCCCTCGACAACCCAGCCAAGATTACACTCGACCGTCGAGACATCGCACGCATGAAAACCGAGCTCCGCGCTCGTGAACTCAAAATTAATAAGTAATCCCCAAATTTAACAACATCCATAACATGGAAGAGAAGAGAAATTTAAGAAAAGAAAGAATTGGGGTTGTCTCAAGCAACAAGGGTGACAAGACTATCACTGTTACAGTGAAGTACAAAGAGAAACACCCAATCTACGGAAAGTTTGTCAACAAGACAAAGAAATATCACGCTCACGACGAGAAGAACGAGTGCAACATTGGCGACACCGTGCGCCTGATGGAGACTCGCCCTCTGAGCAAAACCAAGAGATGGAGATTAGTTGAAATAATCGAAAAAGCTAAGTAATTATGATTCAAGCAGAAAGCAGATTAACAGTTGCCGACAACAGCGGTGCAAAGGAGGTCCTGTGCATTCGCGTGCTTGGAGGTACCGGACGCCGTTACGCTTCGGTGGGCGACATGATTGTCGTTACCGTTAAGAACGCCATCCCTTCGAGTGATATTAAGAAAGGTACAGTATCGCGTGCTGTGGTCGTTAGAACCAAGAAGGAGATCCGTCGCCAGGATGGTTCTTACATTCGCTTCGACGACAACGCTTGCGTGTTGCTTACCAACGCTGGTGAGTTGAGAGGAACTCGCATCTTTGGCCCCGTAGCCCGTGAGCTGCGTGCCACTAACATGAAGATTGTCTCTCTGGCTCCCGAAGTTCTGTAATCCCAAAACAATGCAAAACAATTTAAGAAATGGCTAAGTTACACATAAAGAAAGACGACACTGTCTATGTTCTCGCTGGTGACGACAAGGGTAAAACTGGTCGCGTCTTGAGCATTGATGCTAAGAAGAACCGCGCTATCGTGGAAGGTGTCAACATGGTATCTAAGAGTACCAAGCCTAATGCACAGCACCCACAGGGTGGCATTATCAAGAAGGAAGCCCCCATTCACATGTCTAACCTCAATGTCGTTGACCCCAAGAGCGGTCGCACCGCTCGCCCCACCCGCGTGGGCTTCAAGGTTGAGCGCGACGAGAATGGCAAAGTGGTTAAGAAAGTACGTTATTCTAAAAAATCAGGAGAGGAGATTAAGTAATGGCTACTACACTGAAGAAAAAATATGACGACGTGATTGCTCCAGCTCTTATGAAGCAATTCAACTACAGCTCTCCAATGCAGATTCCACGTCTGGTGAAAATCGTCCTCAACGAGGGCCTTGGCGATGCCACACAAGACAAGAAAATCATTGAGACAGCTATCACTGAGCTCACTACCATCACTGGCCAGAAGGCCGTGCAGACAGTTTCGAAGAAGGACATCTCTAACTTCAAGCTGCGCAAGAAGATGCCTATTGGCGCTCGCGTGACCCTGCGCCGCGACCGCATGTATGAGTTCATGGAGAGATTCATCCGCATCGCTCTGCCTCGCATCCGCGACTTCAAGGGTATCGAGGGCAAGCTTGACGGACGTGGTAACTACACCGTTGGCGTTTCGGAGCAGATTATCTTCCCCGAGATCAACATCGACAACGTGAACAAGATGACAGGTATGAACATCACCTTCGTCACCACAGCTAAGACCGACGAGGAAGGTTTTGCTCTGCTCAAGGAGTTTGGCCTGCCTTTCAAGAACGCTAAATAATTTGTTAAAAAAGAAGATTTGATATGGCAAAAGAATCAATGAAGGCTCGTCAGGCCAAGAGAGAAAGAATGGTTGCCAAGTATGCCGCCAAGCGTGCAGCACTCAAGGCTGCCGGTGACTATGAGGCACTCCAGGCTCTGCCACGCAACGCTTCTCCAGTGAGATTACACAACCGCTGCAAGATCTCGGGACGTCCCAAGGGCTACATGCGTCAGTTTGGTATCTCACGCATCAACTTCCGCGAGATGGCCTCTCAGGGCCTCATCCCAGGAGTGAGAAAAGCTAGCTGGTAATTCACTCTGCAAAGAGTAACTGAATAAAAAGAAACACACACAACGTAGTATTAAATATTGTTCGACTAAGAGTTCGAATTAATTTAAACAACATCAAAAAAATGACTGATCCAATTGCAGATTATTTGACAAGATTGAGGAATGCGATCAAGGCACAGCACCGTGTCGTTGAAATCCCTTCTTCGAAACTCAAGAGAGAGATCACTAAGATTCTCTTTGATCAGGGCTACATCCTTAACTACAAGTTTGTAGAACCCGAAGACGCTCCTGTAGGTACCATCAAGATTGCGCTCAAGTATGACGCCGTTGACAAGGTAAATGCAATCAAGTGTCTCAAGCGTGTCTCTAGGCCTGGTCTGCGCCAGTATGCCGGTTACAAGGACATGCCACGCGTGTTAAATGGTTTAGGTATCGCCATCGTGTCAACATCTAAGGGTGTGATGACTAACAAGCAGGCTAAGGCCGAGAAGATTGGTGGCGAGGTTTTGTGTTACGTTTATTAATCAACAAGGAGGATATAACTATGTCAAGAATAGGTAAATTGCCAATCGCTATACCCGCCGGCGTAACAATCGACGTTAAAGACAACGTAATCACCGTTAAGGGTCCCAAGGGTGAGCTCAAGCAAGCAGTGAACCCTAATATTAAAGTTGAGATTGAGGACGGCAACATCAACGTGTCGCGTCCCGACGACAACCGCGAGTCGCGTGCTCAGCACGGTCTCTATCGCGCTCTTATCAACAACATGGTCACCGGTGTGAGCACTGGTTTCAAGAAGGAGCTCGAAATCGTGGGTGTAGGTTACAAGGCCGAGAGCAAGGGGCAAGTGCTCCAGCTCACTCTGGGTTACTCTCACGCCATATATCTGAAGATGCCACCCGAGGTGCAGGTTAATGCTGTTACCGAGCGTAACAAGAACCCGCTCATCACCCTCGAGTCGTGCGACAAGCAGCTTCTTGGTCAAATCTGTGCCAAGATTCGCTCATTCCGCAAGCCCGAACCTTACAAGGGCAAGGGTGTTAAGTTCGTTGGCGAGGTTATTCGCCGCAAGTCAGGTAAAACGGCTGCAGCCAAATAATAATTAAGACACTTACACTACTATGATATCAAAAGAACAAAGACGTAGAAAAATCAAGGCTCGTATCCGCGGCAAGATCAGCGGTACAGCTCAGCGTCCACGCTTGTGCGTCTTCCGCAGCAACAAGCAAATCTATGCCCAACTCATCGACGACGTGGCAGGTAACACCTTAGTGTCGGCCTCGTCGAAGGGTATCGAGCAGGGCACCAAGAGCGAAATCGCAGCTCAGGTAGGCGAGAATGTAGCCAAGAAGGCTATCGCCGCAGGTATTGATACTGTCGTTTTCGACCGCAACGGTTTCTTGTTCCACGGCCGCGTGAAATCGCTCGCCGATGGAGCTCGCAAGGGTGGTCTCAAATTCTAAAATCACAATTATGGCTAAAAATAATAGAGTTAAAGTTTCAAGCGATGTGGAATTGAAAGATCGCCTCGTGGCTATCAACCGCACCACCAAGGTTACCAAGGGTGGTCGCACGTTCACTTTCGCTGCTATCGTTGTCGTTGGTGACGGCAATGGTGTGATTGGTTATGGCCTGGGTAAGGCCAATGAGGTGACTACCGCTATCGCCAAGGGCGTGGAGGTGGCTAAGAAGAACCTCATCAAGGTGCCCGTGTATAAAGGCACTATCCCTCACGAGCAAGCCGCTAAGTTTGGTGGCTCACGCATCATCATGCAACCTGCCACTCCAGGTACTGGTGTGAAGGCTGGTGGTGCCATGCGTGCCGTCCTCGAGAGTGTAGGTATCACCGACGTGATTTGTAAGTCGAAGGGCTCTTCTAACCCTCACAACCTCGTCAAGGCTACCTTCAAGGCTCTCTCTGAGCTTCGCAGCCCGATGACTGTTGCCCACTATCGTGGTATTTCTCTTGAAAAAGTGTTTAACGGATAAATAATTGACTACTATGGCTAAAATCAAGATCAAACAAGTCAAGAGCCGCATCAATCGTCCGGCACGTCAAAAAAGAACCCTCGATGCACTGGGTCTGAGAAAAATGAATCAAGTCGTTGAGAAGGAAGACACTCCTCAAGTCTTGGGTATGATTAACCAAGTTCGTCACCTTGTAGAAGTAACGAACGCTGAATAATAACACACACAAGAACTATGGAATTAAGTAATTTAAAACCAGCAGTAGGTTCTAACAAGAGCAAGCGTCGCATTGGTCGTGGACCAGGCAGCGGCATGGGAGGAACTTCTACTCGTGGACACAAGGGTGCTAAATCGCGCTCGGGTTACAAAAACAAGGTGGGATTCGAAGGTGGACAGATGCCACTACAGCGTCGTGTGCCTAAATTTGGATTCAAGAACATCAACCGCGTTGAGTACAAAGCCATCAACATTACTATTATTGAGCAGCTTGCTGCTAACAAGAACCTCGACAAGGTTACTGTTGCCGACCTCATTCAGGCAGGTTTCGTGCGCAAAAACCAGCTCGTGAAAATTCTTGGTGTTGGAACTCTCAGCAAGAAAATCGATGTTGAGGCCAACGCATTCTCTAAGAAAGCTGAGGAAATCATCACCGCAGCCGGAGGTACTATCAACAAACTTTAATTAACCGATAATGAAATTCATTCAAACATTAAAGAATATCTGGAAGATTGAAGACCTGCGCAAGAGGCTTACCATCACCTTCCTGTTCATCCTTATCTATCGATTTGGGTGTCAGGTGGTGCTGCCAGGTATCAACCCTAACGATCTTAACCAAGCGCTTGAGACTTTCACTAACAAGTCGGGTCTCATGCAGCTGCTTGATATGTTCTCGGGTGGTGCCTTCTCTCAGGCTTCGATCTTTGCGCTTGGTATCATGCCTTACATCACTGCATCTATCGTGATACAGCTGCTGGGAATGGTGCTGCCAAGCTTCCAGAAAATGCAGCGAGAAGGGGAGAGCGGCCGCATGAAGCTCAACCAGTACACTCGCTACCTCACAGTGCTTATCCTCTTGGTGCAGGCTCCTGCCTACTTGCTGAACCTGCGCTATCAAGTGGCAAGTGCTGGCGGCACTGTAGATTTGTCACCATTGAATATGGTGTTCCTCACCATCGTGCTTACTGCAGGTGCAATGTTCATCATGTGGCTTGGTGAGAAAATCACCGACAAGGGTATTGGTAACGGTATCTCACTGATCATCTTCGTGGGTATCATCGCCCGCTTCCCTGGTGCCTTCTCTGAGGAGTTCTCAGGACGCCTCACCAGCGCTCAGGGTGGTCTCGTGATGTTCCTTGTTGAGATTATCGTGCTCTTCGCTGTCACCGCAGGTGCTGTGATGCTCACTCAAGGCACTCGCAAGGTGCCAGTGCAGTATGCTAAGCGCATCGTGGGCAACAAGCAGTATGGTGGCGCGCGCCAGTACATCCCCCTCAAGGTGAATGCTGCTAACGTGATGCCTATCATCTTTGCCCAGGCACTGATGTTCATCCCTCTCACTCTTGCTGGATTTAACTCTGAGGGCTCGGGATTTGCCGCAGCATTTTCTGACATCAACGGTTTTTGGTATAACCTGGTTTACTTCATCCTCATTGTCCTGTTCACCTATTTCTACACTGCCATCACAGTGCGACCCACTCAGATGGCCGAGGAGATGAAGAAGAACAGCGGCTTCATTCCAGGTATCAAGCCCGGTAAGAAGACTGCCGAGTATCTCGACTCCATCATGTCGCGCATCACATTGCCAGGATCTATCTTCCTGGGCATCGTGGCTATCATGCCCGCCTTTGCACGACTCTTTGGTGTGAACCAGCACTTCGCACAGTTCTTCGGTGGCACATCATTGCTCATCACTGTGGGCGTAGTTCTCGACACGCTGCAGCAGATCGAGACTCACCTGCGCATGCACCACTATGATGGACTCATGAAGAGTGGTAAAATCAAGGGAAGAGCTTCTTAACGCATTCTTGCCCTGCTGATTAAAAACTCAAGTTTAGAGTATGATTTATTTAAAGACTGAAGAGGAGATAGAACTGCTCAGGGAAGCTGACCTCGTGGTGGCGCGCACGCTAGGCGAACTGGCCAAGTGGGTCGCCCCCGGGATCACTACCCGGAGGCTCAACAATATCGCCGACGAATACATTCGCTCGCAAGGTTGCGTGCCAGGATTCTTAGGACTTTATGGATATCCGGCATCGGTGTGCATCTCGGTCAACGAGACTGTAGTACACGGCATTCCTTCGGGATATGTGCTGCAAGAAGGCGACATCGTTTCTATCGACTGCGGAGCGGTAACCAAGGAGGGCTTTAACGGCGACTCGTGCTACACCTTCTGTGTGGGAGAAGTGAGCAACGAAGTGAGACAGCTTCTCGTCACCACCAAGGAATCTCTCTATGAAGGTATAAAGAAAGCCATTCCAGGCAACCGCATCGGTGACATTGGCAACACCATTCAGCAATACTGTGAGAAAAGAGGATATGGAGTGGTGCGCGAGATGTGCGGCCACGGAGTGGGCAAGAAGCTCCACGAGGACCCCGACGTTCCCAACTACGGGCGACGTGGCACCGGACCTCTCATCAAGAACGGCATGACGATTGCCATTGAGCCCATGATCAACATGGGAAGCAAGAACATCGTCATTGAGCGTGACGGATGGACAACGCGCACTAAAGACTTCAAGCCCTCGGCTCACTTTGAGCACTCGGTAGCTGTGCACAATGGCAAGCCCGACATCCTGTCTTCCTTTGATTACATCAAGGAAGTGCTCGGAGAACGCTTCATTTAAATAAATTCATCATTATACTCACATCACACACACGATTTCTTTATGGCTAAACAAAATGCTATCGAACTAGACGGAACAATAGTTGAGGCTTTGTCTAACGCGATGTTCCGCGTCGAACTGGAAAACGGTCATCAAATCACAGCTCACATCTCGGGCAAGATGAGAATGCACTACATCAAAATCCTGCCTGGTGACAAAGTGAGAGTGGAGATGTCACCCTACGACTTGAGCAAGGGAAGAATTGCTTTTAGATACAAATAATTTTGATTCATTTAAAATCACTACTTACATAAACACACTACTATGAAAGTTAGAGCTTCAATAAAAAAACGCAGCGACGACTGCAAAATCGTGCGTCGCAAGGGGCGTTTATACGTGATTTGCAAGAAAAATCCTAAGTTTAAGCAGCGTCAAGGATAATTTTTATTAATTTTGCACAAAATTTCAGTTTTATAATATGGCAATAAGAATTGTGGGCGTTGACCTGCCCCAGAACAAGAGAGGTGTTATCGCTCTCACTTACATCTACGGCATTGGCCGCAGCTCGGCAGCTAAGATTCTGGCTGAGGCTGGAGTGAGCGAAGATACTAAGGTCAAAGATTGGACCGACGCCGAGGCTGCTAAAGTACGCGAGGTAATCGGCGAGAACTACAAGGTCGAGGGTGACCTGCGTAGCGAAGTACAAATGAACATTAAGCGACTCATGGACATCGGTTGCTACCGTGGCATTCGCCACCGCAACGGTCTGCCAGTGCGCGGTCAGAGCACTAAGAACAACGCTCGCACTCGCAAGGGACGCAAGAAAACTGTTGCTAACAAGAAGAAAGCTACTAAATAATTTTAAGGTATGGCAAAGAAAACAGTCGCAGCTAAGAAGAGAGTTGTTAAAGTTGATGGAGTGGGACAGCTCCACGTGCACTCTTCGTTTAACAACATTATTGTGTGCCTCGCTAACAGCGAGGGGCAAGTTATTTCATGGTCTTCGGCAGGCAAGATGGGATTTCGTGGCTCTAAAAAGAACACTCCTTACGCAGCCCAAATGGCAGCCCAAGACTGTGCTAAAGTGGCCTATGACCTCGGCCTACGCAAGGTTAAGGCTTATGTGAAAGGACCTGGCAACGGACGCGAGTCAGCTATCCGCACCATCCATGGCGCAGGCATCGCAGTGACCGAGATTATCGACGTCACTCCACTGCCACACAACGGATGTCGTCCTCCTAAGAGAAGAAGAGTTTAATAAAACCTGAACCACCTAACTGGGTTTTAACAACTGCTTCAACACACAAAGTTTTTTTTATTAATTTTTTCGCGAATCTCTGTCAGTGATTGGATTGCACCTTTTTTAACAACCTCTCTGCAATCGCGGCTGCACTGAAGCGATTCATCCAGAACTTAACTTTTTTAAATTTTAATCAAAACAATGGCTAGATATACCGGTCCAAAATCAAAAATCGCACGCAAATTTGGCGAGCCAATTTTCGGAGAAGACAAGGTCCTTGCTAAAAGAACCAACCCTCCAGGCCAGCACGGTGCCAACAGAAGAAGAAAACTCTCAGAGTACGGTACGCAGCTTCGCGAAAAACAAAAAGCAAAGTACACCTACGGCGTGCTTGAGCGTCAGTTCCGCAACCTTTTCGAGAAAGCTTCGTCATCTAAGGGCGTTACTGGTGAGGTGCTCCTGCAACTGCTCGAGTCGAGACTCGACAATGTAGTATTCCGCCTGGGTATCGCTAAAACTCGCGCTGCTGCTCGTCAGCTCGTGCTCCACCGTCACATCACAGTAAACGGCAATGTGGTAAACATTCCTTCTTACTCAGTGGCTCCAGGACAACTCGTGGCAGTAAGAGAGAAATCTAAATCGCTTGAGGTAATACAAGACTCACTTGCTGGCTTCAACCATAGCAAGTACCCTTGGATAGAATGGGACGAGAGCGTGAAAGGTGGCAAGATGATTAATGTGCCACAGCGCGACGAGATACCCGAGAACATCAAGGAGCAATTGATCGTTGAGTTGTATTCTAAACAGTAAAAATTAACATCCATGGCTATTTTAGCATTTCAGAAACCCGAAAAGGTCTTGATGCTCGAAGCCGACAATTACTTCGGCAAGTTTGAGTTCAGACCTCTTGAGCCTGGTTACGGCGTTACCATAGGAAATGCCCTAAGGCGCATCTTGCTTTCTTCTCTCGAAGGATTCGCGATTTGCAACATCCGTATCGACGGCGTTAAGCACGAGTTTGCAACTATTCCAGGGGTTAAAGAAGACGTCACCAATGTCATCCTTAACCTTAAGAAGGTGAGACTCAAGCAAGTCGTTGACGAAACCGAAACCGAGAAAGCTACTATCAAGGTTTCAGGACAGGATGTTTTTCATGCTGGCGACATTGGCAAAGTGCTCAACGGATTTGAGGTCCTCAACCCCGATCTCGTGATTTGCAACCTTGACCCAAAAGCTGGCTTCCAGCTCGACATTACCATTAATAAGGGACGAGGATATGTGCCCGCCGAGGAGAACCGTAGCAGCAACGACCCCATCGATGTGATAGCTATCGACTCTATCTACACTCCCATCGTCAATGTCAAGTATGCTATCGAGAACTACCGCGTAGAGCAAAAGACCGACTACGAGAAACTCGTGCTCGAGATTACTACCGATGGCTCTATTCAGCCCAAGGAAGCGCTCAAAGAAGCCGCAAGAATACTGATTCAGCACTTTATGCTATTCTCCGACGAGAAGATAGCCCTCGACGCTACCGAGAACGAAGGAAATGAGGAATTTGATGAGGAAGTTCTGCACATGCGTCAGCTGCTCAAGACCAAGCTGGTGGACATGCAGCTCTCGGTAAGAGCACTCAACTGCCTCAAGTCGGCCGAAGTAGAATCGCTTGGCGACCTTGTCAAGTACAACAAGACCGACCTTCTCAAGTTCCGCAACTTCGGCAAGAAATCTTTGTCAGAGCTCGAGGAGCTCTTGTCAAGCCATGGCCTCAACTTTGGCATGGATATTTCAAAGTATAAATTAGATAAAGAGTAATAACGATGAGACATAATAAGAAATTCAATCACCTAAGCCGCAAGAAGGGACACCGCGACGCCATGCTGGCCAACATGACCATCTCACTGATCATGCACAAGAGAATTTTCACCACTCTGCCTAAGGCCAAAGCTCTGCGTGTTTATGCCGAGCCCCTCATCAACCGTGCTAAGAACGATGACACTGCTTCTAGAAGGGTAGTGTTCAGCTATCTCCAGAACAAGCAGGCAGTAAGCATCCTCTTCAACGAGATTGCACAGAAGATTGCCGACCGTCCAGGTGGATACACTCGCATCCTCAAGATGGGAAACCGTCTCGGAGACAACGCCAAGACTTGCTTCATCGAGCTAGTTGACTACAACGAGGCTCTCCTGGCCGAGAAGAAAGAGACTGCTAAGAAGGCTACTCGCCGCAGCCGTCGCTCTTCAGCAAAGAAAGCCGCTCCAGCCGAGAACGCTGAGCAGCCAGCAGCCGAGGAGTAACACACTGTGACGAAACTCCACAGTGAGTGAGACAGCAAGAACACCTTCTTCGCAAGAAGACACACCACTATATTAAGCCAGCGACATCAACGATGCCGCTGGCTTGGTTGTTAATGAGTTCAATGGGGTAGGAGAGAACCTGAAGACCAAAAAAACAGGCTACTAAAAATCAGTTGGTCGTCAGCCTAAAGAACCTCACGCCCTCGGTCTTGCTGCTCGATGAGAGTTGCTTTTTCAGGTCAACCGGCTCAAGCATCACTTTCTTTCCTCTAGACGAAGCGTCGAGCAAAACGAGGTTGCCCTCAGCGTCAAGCTCTACAATGCCCAGATGTGAAATGTCTAGGCCATCAATGCGGGTGACAAGACCCACGAAATCGCCACGACGAACTACCGCCTTCACATCCTTAGAGTTAAGGCTCTCCTTCTTGACATAAGGGAAACGATGATTGCGGTAGCCTATTTCGAAATTCTTAATCTTCTCATAAATCGTGTCGTTAGCAAGCGACGGATAGCTGTCGCGGTGACTGCTCATGTAGTTGATAGTCTTTATCTTGTAACGCACACACTTGATGTCGCTCGTCACATCAATCAAGTTGCCGCGGTTGCTGTTGTCAATAATCCAGTCGCTGATGTAGTGCAGACGCGTGGAGTAGTCGCCCATCTGTCCACGGCGGTAACGCAGGTCCTCAAGATGGTGGGCATAGTCGCGCCACGAGTAGCGGCCATTGAGAGTGGTGCGCGTCAAGGCATAAAGTGTCTCAACAAACGTCGTGCAGTCGAGTTCATCTATGTTAATTGTGAGCATCTCAGTGTCGCCCTCCAGGGTGTGAGCCACGTATGGAGTCCCCTCAAGCTTGTGAGCATAGAAGCACACTAGCTCATTAGCGTCGTTCAGGCCGCTCTTAAGCCCCTCCATCAGCAGCGAGTTGATCTTGGCAGTGTCGTTCTCGCAATGAAATCTCATGCGCTCAATAGTCGCGCCTTGAGCGCTCACACAACCTAATGCGTCACCCATAGAAAAACCGCACAGCCCAGCACATGTCACCGCCAGGAAAAACAAAAATATCTTTTTCAGTCTCATCACGCTAAATATTATTTTTTACAAAACAGCAACAAAATTAGAAATAAAAAAACACATCCGCAACACTTCACACAATAATTCTTATCCTAGCAAATCTCAAAATTGATTTCAATAGAGTTAATAGCGTGAGTATTATCTACATCGATTGTAGTGAAGGAAAGAATGGCAATAACGAGCTATAATTGGCAAGAGCACTTCTAACGCGAGCTAGGGGATAAGAAATATTGTTTTTTTACTAAGAGTAGTAGTGGAGTAATTTGCAAAATAGCACAGTGTTATGTGAATTTGAGGTTGGAAATCAAAAATATAATCTAAACAATACTAGCTATGATTACAGTGAAATCACTCTTTGCGGCTTAATTGGTATTGAATATATGGAAATGTGCTAATCAAATTCACCATTGTCCCTGTTTTCGTCACTTTTATTGTTGGCCCCCACTCAAATGTTGACAAAAACACTTCAAGCGTGCTCAAGAATATCATAAACATGATTAAATAATCAACCATGTTTTTCCATTGCAACGTGCGCAGGTTATCATCAAATACCCGTGATACTTTTTTCCTAAAATCCATTATTTGCATTTCCATTATGTAGCATTAAATACCAAAACTTTTTATTTCCTAAACCACACTAATTGAATTTGCCATTATCAATGACCTCTTGAAGTTTCTCCTGACCAGCATCCTTAAGCTTCTCTTGTTTTTTGCGCTTTTCCTCTCGATGTTCTATCGCAAGTTGGTAATTATTAATAATGGCACCTGTAATAAGGTTAAGCAACAAGAAGGCAGCCAAACAGAACCAACTTACATGGAAAAAAGTGACCACAAATGGAGAAACTTTTATCACATTGCATTCTGACGCAGTAATAAGGTTATATCGCAAGTCGGTCCAGTCTTCTCCAGTCATTGTTCTAAATAAAGTAAAAGACGCCTCTGCCAAATCACCGTAAGGATCAGGAGAGTTGTTAGGTGCGTGGGGGGCAAGATCAATATAATTCTCGTAATTCAGTTTGTCGTTTCCAGACAATTTTTCTGGAATTGGCAGTTTGAATAGCGAAACACCAACAACAGCATATAAATACATAAAAATCAAGAGGAGGACCATATTGTAAAACATTGCACTCATTGACTTTACCAGCACTGAGACAATAAGTTTTACTTCTTTTGCAGCTCGCAACAATCGGAGTATTCTGAATACACGCAACACACGGAGAGCCATTAATGTAGATCCACCAACAGCCACGTTTGTTGGAATGTATCCAATTAACACGAGTGAAAGGTCAAACAAATTCCAACCATTCTTGAAAAAGGAGAAAACACTATCGGCAGCAATGAATCGAATTATTATTTCTATAGTGAAAACACCAAGAATTATGCTTTGAATTAGCTGTATAATCGAATTACTGTTATAGAGTTCAACACCTATCAACACACTGTTTATTAGAATAATAAACATTATCGTAAACTCAAACCACTTATTGTTGCTAATTCTCTTTGCTAACTGTTTAAGATGCATCATACACGAATTTATAAACGAGAGTTCGAGATAAGGAATTAATGATTTTTTACTAAGAATAGTAGTGGAAAAATCAACAAAATAGCGAGATGTTATGCAAATTTGTAATTGACAATCAAAAATTTAACCACAACAATACTCGCTATAATTACAGTAAAATCACTCTTTGCGGCTTAATTGGTATTGAATATATGGAAATGTGCTAATTGAATTCACCATTGTCAATGGCTTCTTGGAGTTTCTTTTGGGCCGCATCCCTTGATGACCAAGAGTTTGTGATGTGAGCAATATACCTATGGGTTTCATTATCCCGCTCATGGTCAAAATCGTTATCCTGTTTGTACAACTTGATTATCTGTTCAGCCATGTCTTGGTTCTTATAAAAAATGGCAATCTTAAGAATTTCATCACAGATGCGATTGTACCGCTTAGTGAATGTGGAATAGTTCTCACAACGATGTATTTGATTATAGCTAATGTGTTCCCCGTCCTTAACGACATCCCCCACGATATTCATGTTGGCCAATGTGTAAATCATGCGTTTGTTGGCTTCAGGGTCATTCTCCGAGAGCAAATAGTTCATTTCAGCTTTGTAGATGTGATCGGCGGCTGCCCAGTATCGCTCTGAATATTTGTCAGAGGCGTCATACAGGTCGGAGTTGTTATTCTTTATTAGATCTTTATAATATTCATCAAGGATTTCGTGAGCCTTCTCAAAGTTGTTTTCTTTTATTGCTTGAACATAATCATTGTTTTCTTTGTCACTGTGAGAACATGCACAACTACAACTCGCAATGCGCATTATAGCTAATAACACTAGAAATGCCGCTACGTATTTTACTGCTTTCATAGTCCTGTAATTTTGTCTATTCCATTAATAATTCTAACTCCAAGTTTACTCCAGAAACCGCGTTCTACATAATCTTTTTGCGGCAGATGTTGGTTTATCGCACGTTCGGTTGCTTTTGCTTGATAAATAGCCTTCTGGCGTTCTGTTTCGATGTTTGCCAGTTCTATCTCATGTTTCCGTTGGGCTTCTAATTCTACCTTCGAAGCTTTATCCTGATTTGACTTTTCTACAGCCGCTTCGTAGTTTGACAATATTTCTTGAGCCTTGCTATATTGTGGAGAGCTCTGTGGTATTAAACCCAAATGGGCATATACGTCTTTTGAAAAAGCCCCGTTGGCTTCAGTTATAGCTTGCCTCATAGCATTTAATTCATTTGCAGCGATTTGCATCAAAAATTTATTAAGAATTTCGTTGTGCCTGCCTTGTGCGTAAGCAAATGCTTGAGTTGCCTTTTCTGGCACCGACTCAATGAGCGAAAGGGCCAAGGCATAATCGCCATGCCCGCATGCCGCATCCACTTGTGATTTGAATGATGCAAGGTTATTGTTGAACCAATCTATTATTTTTTGCGAACCAGCTTGAAGCATCTGCTGAATGGGCTGAGAATTCTTGATGCTTTTTATCGCATTGCGTGTCGCTTGCTCAAAACTGTCACCTGCGCCTGAAATTTGTTGGCTTGCTGTGGTATACACATCACCAGTAACCAAATTTATAACTTGATAACTCAAGGTGTAGCTTGCTATCATCTTCTGTGGTGCAGTTCCGGTAGTTTTTTTCTCATTTTGGTGAATTGTTGCTGCCAACGCAAAACCAGGAACGTTATTCAGTCCTCCTATTCCATTGGCAGCTATTATCTCAAGCATCTTCACGCCTATAAATTCGCTTAGTTCTTCGGTGATATCGCCTGATGCAACAGGTGGCAAGACCGACAATTTCACGTCGTTACTGGTCATCATAGCCACAGGGTCAATACTGAGTTCAGCTCTTTTCGCCTCAATAGCTTCCCGTCGTTGGGCGTCACTCATTGTTGATGACGGCTCTTCAGGCGAGAATTTCTTTTTACTAGAATTACCACATGCACCAAACACAAGAACCAAAGCACACATGGTCAAGATAATTATCTGTTTCATTTTCAATCCTATGCTATTATTTTATTCCTTTTATCGTGATCAAAATTTCTCCAAGACCTTGCGATTTATTTGAACAACTCACACCAAGATCTTTTCTCATAGCCTTCGACATATCACGCGCCCAATCATAAACACCATATTGAGTGCCATCATCATTCAATAGACGAATGCGACAATTCACAAAGCTCATCTCCTTGTCGGTATTGCTTTGCATTTTATAGGCGCCTTTCACTGTGTGAGCTTTCACATAATCAATAACCCAATCGGCGTAGCTATTTCCTTCTATTGATTCGTCACTTAAATCTATGTTGCTCTCTGATGCAACGGCAACTCTAATTGTCACATTACGCCCACGTTTGAGAATGTCGCTAAAAGACTTCTGAATCTCTGACAGCAATTTTGGCATCGCTTCTTTTATCGATTCGCTCATTGCTGAAACAATCTTGCTACATGATAAATCAGAAGTTGTTATTGAAGAGATAACATTACTCGTATATGCGTCAATTGCATTTAATGTATAGCTGATACTGCGCGCTTTATCTACTGGCGCACGCATGTCCATCGATGATTTGTAGTCAAGCTCAATAATGATATCAGGTTGAGCAACCGACAAAAGAATCGTTTTGGAATCCTTGCTCAAGTCATCAGCCAAATCTCGAGCTTCGTTTGTATTTAATTTTTTAAGTGCTTGCTCGAGATCCTGCAATGGATAGTTTGCTTTCACAAACGCATCTTGAATAGCTGAAATAATCGCCTTATTGTCGGCATTTGCTATTAAGTATTTGTTATAGTTGCGCACATACACATTATGCCCATCAACATTTTGGGTGCTGAGAGCATTATATCGTTTCAACAAATTATCTGACGGCAAGACCATAATAGTGGGACGAGCTTGCTCTATTGCATCAACATATTCGTTTTCATATTCATCAATGTCGCCAGATGCTTTCTCGGCAAGTGTCTTATCACTATTGTTGCCGCAAGCACTTAATGTGATTAATATCGAAATAACAGCTGCAAAAGTATAAAACTGCTTCATGATTGGTAGTCTTTGTTGTGGAACATAAAAAACGAAATCACACTGATTGATCTTAATGCCTTCGACCAAATATTGAATTCAGTATCCATCGCCCCACTTTGGCCTCACGTCCAGCGCGAGAGAGTGGGATGTGAGTTTTTTTCGACACTTTACGTTTTACCGCTGTAATGCCAAGAAACCGATTCCACGAAAATGTTAATCCTCTGAATATTCTCATTTGATTCTTCTATATTTAAGTTAATAAGGACATTAAGGGTGTTGCAAAAGTGTGAACAACAACCTCAAACAAGTCAAAAGGCTATTATTTATAATTATAAATACCAGTTGAAGGATGACAAGGGCAATAAACATCTTCCTCAACGGCCCTGAATGTTTCCAAATCGTATGTTATTTGCAGTTTTTCAGGCTCTTCTGATACCCTTCCAACTGCTGTTTGTAGCGATTGATGTTGTAATCGTGCCGGTCGGATACCGCTTTTTTGTCCCTACGTAGTTGAGCCTTCACAACAGCACTACTCGCCTTCTTTATTGAATCAGCAATGCGAGCGTTGTCTTTCTTTTTCTGCTCTCGCTCACGCGCCATATTGGCTTTGCAAGTAAGAATTGCTTTTTTGTAATATTCTTTACTCATAACTTTAGATATTTTTGGATGATTCTGTGCGAGTGACTGAAGCACTCGCACAGATTGTTTATAACTCGCTGGGGCAAGCGGCATCATTATTCCTTGCCAGCAGCGGCCAGCGTGATGTCGTTGTTGCTCAACTTGGTGTTGGCGGCGTTAGCTACTTGCACTCCAATGCCATACAACTCAGTTACTTTCTTCTCGAAGTTGCCGACTCTGATGTTAGAGCCTACTACAATCTCACCGCCTTTTGCACCTGCCTTCTTGATTGATGCCAAAGTCGCATCGTCATCAGCGGGGGTTTTACAGGTGGTGGTTGTGTAAACGCGCAAGGTGCATCCAAATGCTTTCTTAAAATTGGCCTTTAGGCTTTTAACCTTCATGCGGCCATCTACTTTAAAATCTGCCATAATTATAAAAATTTATTGTTAATTAATAATGTGGAATTACTTTCTTAAATTATTTTTGAAAAACGAAACGCCTTTACTAAATAATCCTCTTTTTTTATACTTAATGAGTCTAGACATCATTTGCGGGTTATTGGCAAATCGGTACTCTCCCTCTTTGTACATTTTTGAATAAAAACGTTCCCAACCATAATAACTATCATTATTATTATAAGCAAATTCTATGACTTGCAACAGTTCCTCATCATCACTTGGAGGGACAATGCCGTCTAATTCGCTCACTGTTAAAATGCCATCTAATTCGCTCCCTCTTAAGCGACCTGACTTCAATTTATTAATTAATGAGGGCTGATATTTCTTTACCACCTGCATCAAGTGATAATCATTAAAATATTGCATTTTTGCTTTTTCACACGCCTCTTCTATCTTCTTTTCCCATATTGGATATAAATCAAGATCTTTGCCAAAAGATAAAGAAGAGACAAGTCCTTGGATGCTTAGTTCATTTTCTTTTTGTTGTATCAATTCCTCTTGCTGCGATGCAGCATAACTAATAAACTGCGCGAGGTGCTCAGGGTTATTAGGAAGAGAAAAGCATCGTATAACCTCTGCTTTCAAATTGTTGAGATTTGATGGCGTTTTGATGAATGCAGCAAGGAGACCTGTTACAGCTGCTACTTGTCCTACACCAGGAATTAATGATAACGCCCCTGAGAGGTCTCCTGGACTCACAATCCGCTCACCACCAGTGGCATATTGTTCCATCATCGTGAGAGACATTGACAGGTTCTCAACGGGGGAACGATTATCAATCTCATCACGCTGCCTATTTTGCTTTTTCAGGTGCATACGCAAGTTGAATTCAAATTCATCGGGATCTATCCCTTCTTTCACAGCACGTTTCGTAAGCAAAGCCATCTCATAGTCATCGATACCTCCATTTTCAAGTGCCATTGCTATCATAGCTTCTAATTTGTCGCTATAGCGAATACCACCCTGCTGAGTTACAGCAGGCGGAGTGGGAGTAGCCGGAATGGGTATGGGCGGGACTCCTGCAGCAGGGATGGCGAGTTGAGCATCATGATGCTCTGCATTTACATTATCGGTTTTTTTCCCTTTTCTATCGGTTAATTTAGAATTGGCATTGCCAGTTTTTTTACCCTTCTTATCGGTTAAATTAGAAACAACTTCACCACCTATTTTAATCAAATCTGATGAAGTAGCAACATCGAGAGCCATATTTCCAATTGTTTTTAAAATTCCCATAATTAAAGTATTTGTTATAGTCTTAATTATTATGTTTTATTCAGCCCTCTCCAGCATTCATGTCATCTTTTGTTTTTTTCTTTTTGAAAAAGCCCTTCATTGATGCCGTTACCGAAGATGCTGTTTCTCCTGCTTTTCCAATTACAGATGAAATTGCAGCTGAGCTCTTTTCTTTGGCAGTAGATAAGCCATCGGTCGCCGAGGTATAGACTGATGTCACGCCACTCTTTGTGGACTCATAGATTGACACTATATTCTCCTTGATGGCTTCAAAGAATTGCTGAGTTGCTTCACTATTTAGCGATGAAACCATAGCATCGCCAAGACGGTCGAGTGTGATGTGTCCCTTCTTGTCCACAAGAAGAGACAGAGCATTAAAATAAATATACCCTGATAATAAAGAGAAGACATACTGCGTAATACTCCCCACCATAGAGCCTGCTATTTGCCCTACGCCTGGAATACACTTTACAGAACTCGCCAACCCTGAACTTGTAAACTTTGCTGCCAGCGATGTCATGAGCGATGAAACAATGCTCTTTAACGAGGCTGAAGATTCTACCGCCATCATTTTGTTGATGTCTTTATACATCTTTGTTGTGGCTGCACTACCTAACACCAAGTCAACTCCAGGCACTGGCACTGCGCCAGCGCCGGCAGCCAACTTGCTATGCTTGTTTACAATATCAACCAACTGCTCAGGCATTATTTTTTTTGCTTGAGAATTAATTGTCTTTGCTATTAGAATCTCAGCACTTGACAAGAGCAGTTTGTTGACACTTTTCTTCATTGCATAATTATTTTATTTCTCAAGTATCACAAACTCAGTGCGACGGTTAACTTCCAACGAGTCCTGTGAAAGGGGCTTAGAAGAACCGAAGCCTTTGGCTTGCAGCCTCTGGGGATCAATGCCCTCTTTGTTGACAAGGAAATCGACCGCAGCTTGAGCGCGAGCTTCTGACAGCTTTTGATTCACAGCTTCGGTGCCTTCCTTTGATGTGTGGCCCTCGATGCTCAGCTTGAGCTCTGGATTGCGATTAAGCACTTTTGCCAAGTCGTGCAAAGCGAGTTTTGCATCATCGTTGAGGTCGGCCTTACCTTGCTCAAACTGTGCTGCGTTGAAGTTCTTCTCAATTTCCTCAATCTGCTCCACAAAGACAGTGTCGTGAACAACAACTTCTTTCTCCACAACAACTTTTTTCTCCACAATTTTCTCCTTCACTTCGGGCTCAGCTTTCTTGTTTCCAAGTGCAAGCCATGCAAGAAGTCCAAGCAGAGCGGCGCCCAGCAAGAGCCAGAGCCAAAGTGGAATAACTCTCTTTTTTTTCTTCTCCTCCTCGGGTTGAGGTGGTACATAGCCATTAAGAAATTCCAAGTAGAACGAGCCTTTCTTGCCAAAGCCTTTCTCGGCAGGGTCAAACTGAGCAATCTCAATGTCATAAAGTTTAGCTTGCTCAATAGCACGCTGGAACGAAGGTTTGGTCCACATCTTCACTACCGAAACTTTCTGTCCATCGCCCATTGTGAGCAGCTCGTCTTCATTCTTGAAGTAGCCGTCCCAGTTAGCATCAGTACCTTTTTCTTCGGCAGGGATGAAAATCTCATCTGTTCCCTTGTCGGGATTGATGGAATTAGGGAATGACTTGCGAATGTCGTCAAGAGTCGCATGAGGGAACATTGTCATGTAGGCATGCATGATGCCGAGGCAGGTGCGATTCTGCGCTTTGCCATAAACTCTAATTTTACTTGCCATGATGTTATCTTTTATTATTATTCTATCTTTTATTATTTTTCATTAAGGAAATCGACGAGTTTACTTCCGAAGGTGCGAGTATTCCACTTCTCGTCATATTCAAAGCCCGCCTTCTCAGCTATCTCACGAAGTGCGCCTATAGTGTTATCATAAACACGGTGAACTGTGATTGATCCAGAATCCTCAACTGTAATAATATACTCTCCACTAATTGCTGATTTTTTTGCCATAAAACTATTTTTATGATTAATAATCAGTCTTTAATCTTCAAACGAAATCTCGAGATCTTCCTCTTCTTTCACCATATCACAGAGCAAAAGAACAGCTGTTGTCTGGTCCATACCCAAAGCATCGGCAATAACCAATAGGTTATCAACCTCGTTGCCTGTTAGCACGCCATCACACAGGGCCATCTGCATGAGAACCTCATACACAATGCCTATTTCCTCTTCATCAACATTCTCGGCATGTTTTACCAAGAAATCGGTAATCTCGTTCTCGTCAAGTTTTTCTGTTGCTTTTTGAGCTTCTACAATCAGTTTCTCAAACTCCTCGCCAGGCAACTCAAGTGCCTCAACGATCTCTTGGGTGGTTTCACGCTCCACTTCGCTGTATTCTCCGTCGCTCCAAACGATGGCAGCAACAAGTGATGCTAATGTATTTAATTCTGTTTTCATCGTCAAAAAATCAATTTACATGGTTTAACTAAACAATCTCTTCAGTCGGTTAGAAAGGCTATTCTTTGCCTTGCGGGCCTTTGCCATGCGTGCTGCAATTGCCTTGCCCTCTTTGGTGCGTTTGTCAACAGTTCCACTCTGAGTTTTTTTCAAAGTAGTTTTTTTATTTGTAGTTGTACTACTTTTGGCACGTGCAGCACGAGCCTTCGCCATGCGGGCAGCAATGGCTTTGCCCTCTTTGGTTCGCTTATCTACCGTACCACTTGCGGTTTTCTTTACTGCCATAGTTTGTCTTTAGTATTTAAGTTAATAGAATTATTACGACGAATTAAATGGTCATCATTTTGCATACTTTGATTTGAGCGACTCCATATCCTTCTTTGTCGCATTCTTGGGAATCTCGGGCAACTTAGCGAGAGTCATGTTGTCGAGAGCGAGAACCCAGTCGTCACAAGAAGCAACCTTCACCTTCAAACCAAATTTCTCTTTGATGTCGTTGATGAAACCAGCGACAGTCTTGCTGCCACGACATTCGTAAGTTCCTGTGGCAGTTACCAAGTCAGCAACCTTCTCGGCACCAGTACAGCATCTGTTGCCATTGTAAACTCTCAATGTGCCACCAAACTCTTTTTTGAAGCGTTCACACAATGTTGACACCAAAAGACGTCCATCAATTTTAATTTCCATAATTCTAAAAGGTTTTTAAATTAATAATAAATAGATTTATAATTAAATAAATTAATATTTTCGTTAAACAAGTGGGTGCCGATCATGAGCATTAAACATGCGCCAATGCTGCAATAATAACGATAGGTAAGCTTCATTTGAGCATTTTGCAAAGGGACTTTGTGCTTGCGCTTGTGCTTTCAACACCAGCTTATTGAATTGATCACTGGGTAATGCCTTGCCCATTGTGTCGGCATCCAGCTTAATGTTGCGAATAAATTGGCAATAGTCATCTCGGCCAAGAAGTAACGACAAGTTCCCTTCGTTGAATTTTCCCATTCGCCACAAATAGGCATCAAGGACGTCAAATTGTTGAAAACCATGAAACACCTCATCATTGGCAAAAAGTTCTTTGCGCAATTGATTGATGCACTTGATATATGGTTCTATATCAGGAGTCTGAGACAATCGTTCTACAGGCTTCAACTTGAGCATACGGCACACGATGGGATAGGCTTCCCTCGCCAAGCGATCATAAATTGGGAAACCTTTAGGGTAGCGTTGAGTCTCTTGCATCAGCTCATAGTAAGCATACTTGCTCAACAACGACATCTGCTTGCTGCCCTCTCGCAAATCTTTCTGAATGCCATAAGGCTCATCAAACAGCTTTTTGTTGTCTTTGCCCAAGCAAGCAATACTATAGAAATAGTCACGTGCTTGCCGTTGAGTGCCTAACGCCAGAATCTTCTCAGCCATTTCCTCGATAGAGAAGTAGCTATAGGCAGCATTAGTTGAGTATAGCGAATCGATGACCGTAAGGCGCAATATTAATTGTCCCTTAGTGTATTCACCTTGCCTGAAGATAGAGTTGATAATTGCTCGCTGATTTATGTAGTCGGCTTGCGACAAGTCGATTTTTTCACCAGCTAGCTCATCAACAGCAATATGCCTCAATATGTCAACTATTGCCTCTTTCATTCATCAACGATAAACACCTTTTTTACAACCGTTCTTTTCGCACAAAGCGTTAAATGCCGAAAGTGTCATCGCATCACTACTCCCGCTTGTATAATATCTCTTACCATCTTTATCTGTGTAGCAAACTTGTGCATAGAGGCCAAAAGCTGTGTCAAACTCTTTTTCCAGAGAAGAAATCTTCTTATTTCCTGCAATGGAAATCGTACCGCCTGAGTCTGCGCGGCGAACCGATGCTAAGGTTTTATCACCATCTATCTGAGTTATAGTCTCTCCTTTTTTCACCTGTTGGCGGGCATAACTATAGAATATACCCAATCTAAGGTATGGGAATTTCTTGTTAAACTCCTTTTGCAGCGTACCAATCTTTTTGTTACCAGTCACAGTGATACTTCCAGCCGACGATGTTGCAGCACTTGTTGTCTTTTTGGCTACAGTAGTTGTCTTCTTTACTGTTGTCTTTTTTGCTGCAGTGGTAGATTTTGCTGCAGTCGTCTTTTTGGTTGTTGTACTGGTAGATTTCTTAGTAGTGGAGGTTTTTGCACGTGCAGCTCGCGCTTTTGCCATGCGTTCTGCTATGGCTTTTCCTTCCTTAGTACGCTTATCTATTGTTCCATCAGTGTTACGTTTTACTGCCATAAGTTTTTAAAGTTTTTGTTAAGAATAAAGGTTTTGCAAATTTAGAAAATAGAATTTGATAAATTGTGTTCCATTTTATTCCTTGCGTCATTCCATTTTATTCCTTCTTTAAGAGTAATTCTATTCCATTCTTTTCCATAACTTATTCCTTTCAATTCCGTTTTTGTTCCATTCTTTTCCATTGGCAATTCCATTTAATTCCTTTTTTGTTTTTTAATGAATAGCATAATCAAATAGAAAAAAAAACACTAATTTTGTGGAATAATAAAAACAAACATCTTGTTTATTGTGTGAGACACTGATCTTGATGGCATATTCTAACGACAACGATTCAGGACCTTTTGCCAATGGAAATTTCAATGGCATTGATAGCGCGTTTACCAACGTGCAGGAGATAGCTGCGCATGAGCACAACGTGTTATACAAAGCAATGCGTTACGGTCGCTGGTATCTTCTCAAAGGCATTGCTCCTCGCTATAATGCCGATGAGGCGCATCGCCAGATGCTCATCAAAGAATTTGATACGATGATGAAGCTCCTGCATCCTGGCATAGTACAAGCGGTTTCTCTTGACGATGTGCCTAATGTGGGGATGTGCATCGTCATGGAGTATATCGAAGGAAAAACACTTGAGCAGTGGCTTGAGCAAACCGATGACGGCAAGAAATGTCGTGCCATGTTTATGCAGATTCTCGATGCTGTGGAATATATACATCAGCAGGGCGTTGTGCATCGCGATCTCAAGCCATCTAACATAATGATTAGCCGCGTGGGCAATCAAGTGAAAATCATCGACTTTGGCTTTGCCGATGCCGATAGCAATTCCATCTTCAAGCATGCCGCCGGAACACAGGGGTATATCTCGCCTGAGCAAGCCGCTGGTGGAGAGCCCGATGTGCGCAACGACATCTACAGCCTCGGTGCCATTCTCGAAAAGATGATACCGCCTGTGAGTCGCCGCTATCGCAAAGTAATGAACTGCTGCAAGGGCCCTATCGACAAGCGTTATAACAGCGTAGCACAGCTACGCGATGCCATGTCTCATATAAATGCCATCAGGAACTGGAAGCTCTTCGCTGCAGTAATGGCACTGCTTGCCACGGTAAGTGTTATGTTGTTCTTATTAATAGGAAACCACAAAACTGCCCAATCATCACAAGCGCCGACGCAGTCGCTACCAGCCGATACAGCATTCCATATAAGTAACCAAAGCGACACGTTGACTCCGACTGCTACTCCTCAAGAAATCCAAGAGAAGAAAGAGGCTGAAACGATTGAGCCTCCATTGGCTACTGCAACACCAACACCTTCGGACAGTAGGCAGCAGGCTATTAATCAAGCGATTGAGGAGGGTGAGCGTAAGCTGAAGGCGTTTTTCCCCAGCAAAGAGCTTAAGCAGAATCTCGACACGCTCTCCGACCCTAAATATTTAGACTTGGAACTCGTTTACGGTGGTTTTGATTTCATAAATTCTTATACAGAAAGCCTCAAACCCCGTTTCAGTGACAAAGAGATAAGCGTTATATACCAAAGTTTAGTATTAACTAATGGCAGAATTATTCAAGACATTAATAAACGTATTGATAGAATCAAATAATTTAGGATTAGGAGTGACAAAAATTGCATTATCTGCCAGTTTAATATAAAGATTAATTTATGGAAACCGATAAGAACACATTGATTCAAGGACTCATCAAGCAGGTGGAGGAAGCGCTGCACCGCAAGCCCACTACACCTAAAGACTTTGAGCTGGCAAGCGACACAATCTCCCGGCAGACTAATGTGAGGCTGAGCAAGACCACATTGATGAGAATGTGGGGATATGTCAAAGAAGATGTCGAGCCACGCGAGTTCACGCTCACGACCCTGGCACGATTCTGCGGATATGCCTCCTGGCAGAACTTCACCGAGCAATACTCCATCCACGGCGACCAGCAGAGCAACCCTATCATGCAAAACAAAATCGACGTGCTCGATGACCTCATGCCAGGCGACCAGGTGCGATTCACATGGCAGACGTGCCGGGTGATGATGGCGCTATACCACGGCGCCGGAAACTTCGAGGTGACCTATAGTGAGCGCACACGCCTGCGCAAGGGCACCACTTTCTCTTGCTTCCTCGCCATCACACAGGAGCCGCTGTTCCTGAGCAAAGTGAATATTGACGGCTCCGAGGTTGGCGCCTATGTGTGCGGCAAGGTCAACGGTGTGCAATTCGAGATATTCAAGAAAAACCAGTAAAAATGCGTCAGCAAGTATTTCGCAATTTATCAGCGTGACGCGAAGCCTAATGCAAGTGTGCTGCATCGGTGGCTAAGTCTTTATATATAATAATGTGTTGCCCGTTGTCGTTTTTTGTGTTATGGTAATGGAGTGTTGGCATCGGGCTAGGTGAGTGTCGCTGCCGTCGGGGTAGGTGGGTGCCGTTGGACTCGGGGCGGGTGAGTGTCGTTGGCGTCGTGGGTAGGTGAGTGTCGTTGGACTCGGGGCGGGTGAGTGTCGTTGGCGTCGTGGGTATTGCGAGCGTCAGTCTCGCAAGTGGCGGGCATGACAGTGGCTTTTGGCGGCAGTGTCCTGCCTTTGGGCGGTGGCCTCCAGCCTCGGGGCGGCAATCTCCCTCTTTTGGGCGGCAGTGTCGTGCATTTGGCCACAGTGTTTCTTTTAAAATGTCTTCAAGGTGGCGGCTGAAATGTGAATAG
>Ga0247611_10002726_pt1 | contig 27684 bp, 39 predicted proteins | sample 177DNAGHGhighgp2_FD_192422 | JGI IMG/M metagenome (GOLD analysis project Ga0247611, IMG submission 192422) | Sheep rumen microbial communities from Palmerston North, Manawatu-Wanganui, New Zealand - 1770 DNA GHGhigh gp2 | ecosystem: Host-associated > Mammals > Digestive system > Stomach > Rumen... | reverse complement strand
AGCCTATCGAATGTGTTTCCCCCAGGTCTGAAAAATATGATGATGGACCTAGAAAACCGAGTTCTGTTCAGGCAGCATCAATTAAAGAAGATGCCATGAGGAGGGATTTTTGTTGCAATGCTCTGTATAAGAACGTAATAACTGGAAAGATACTAGATCCGACTGGCATGGGTATTGAGGATGTAAAGAACAAAGTACTAAGAACACCACTTGATCCTGCTCTTACCTATAAGGATGATCCACTTAGGATGTTGCGAGCTATAAGATTTGCGGCAAAGAAAGAGTTTAGCATAGAAGAAAACACTTTTAAATCAATCAGCCCGATACCAGAATACTATCAACTGTCTATGGAAAGGGTGAGGGATGAGTTTTCGCAGATTGTATGTTCACTCGACGCACCTAAGTATATCTGGATGCTACATGATACAGGTCTTCTTAAGTATATAATTCCAGAGCTAGAAGACGCTTGGGGATTTAATCAGAACTCTAAATACCACTCTATGAATCTGACTGACCACTGTTTTTCAGTTCTAGAGAAGGTGATCAAGACTTCTTTCAATCGTTTTGCAAGTGGTGGTAAACTACAACTTTGTCTTGCAGCACTTCTTCATGACATTAGTAAGTATAAGATTCATGAGACTAATCTAGATGGAACATTCTCTTATCATAGTCACGAGGAGTATTCTGCAGATATGGCAAAGGATATACTTACAAGACTAAAGTATCCAAATGATGTAATTGATGAGACCTGTCTTATAATTAGAAGCCATATGAAATTAAAATCTCAGTATAATTATTCAACAAATTCTTATACTGGGACGAAGAAATCTATGGGAAAATTCTTAAGATCTCTATCGGACAGTCAGGGATTACTAAATGACAAAATACTTGATTCTGTCATGAAGCTCATTGATGCAGATAATCTCTCACATAGTCCAGAGTGGAATATGCCTGGACAGGTTGAGTCCTTCTGGAATAAATGGGATCAGTGGTTTAGCGGTTATGCAAAGAATACTACAAGGAATATCTTTAATAATCCAGTCAGTGGGAAAGACATAATGGATCGATTTGGTCTTAAGCCTGGAAAAACTATTGGATATATAAAAGATGAAATTATATTTGGGTTTGCAATAGAACACAGAGACTACGATAAAGAAACTCTCCTAGATATGTATGAAGCGGAATTTGGTGAAGGAAGGAAACTGTATGTATGGAGAGGACTTTATGGAGCTTGCGCATCAATAGAGGAACCAAAAGTAATATCAAGCAATAGTGGTCATTTTCAATATACACTCGATAATCATGACAGTATATACAAATTGGATAGAGATGAGTATTGCCTGCTTGGAGATAAAGACCTAGTAGAATTGAGCGCACTTGAAAATCCAGAGCTGTTTATGAGAATTCGAATACATAAAAGGTCAAGAGAAATATTATCCAAAGTATGGGATGACTTAGGAGAATTACAAGACATGCCTGGTTTTGAAAAGGTATCTCTTAGCCTGGATTGCGATAACGATGTATCCGCCAAAGTGGAGTGGAAAAATCACAGACCAGATTACATAATTTAAAAAAGTTCTTGAGGAAAGTACACGATTTAGATGTATAAACCTCAAGAACTCTTATATTTGTAAAGAAAATTAATTTTAGTATGGCAGATAAATATGAAATAGGTTCGTATAAAAATGGAAATTATACGGTAACCCTTTTCTCAGATGGATCTAGAAGTAGAAAAACTGAGGGAAGTGCATTTATTCCAAGTTTTGCAGAGACGATCGAGCTTAGGATATCTAATAAGTATGACGGTGAGCATCAGTGGTTCAGTAGCTCTAAGCCAGATAGTCCAATAGATGCAAAAATCATGGAAAACGATATAGAACCACTACCAAAATATCTAAAATCTATAAGACCATTTACGGAGGTTACTATAGATGGAGGACACTTGGATCACCCGGAAATACTGTCACTCTTAGTTTATCTTAGGAGGAAAAGGGCAGTAACAAAAATTATAGTTGGACAAGATTATTTTTACAGCAAGAATCACCTTAAGTATCACAGATTACTCGGGTGGCAGCAAAGGGGTCTTATGTCTAACTTAGGAGTGATACTAATTGATTCGGAAGATACTGAATCACTAGATAAACTCAAAGACTTCCCAAACTCCACTGTAATTGCCGACGTAGGAATGTTTAGTGGCATTGACCTTGATAACCTAGAGGGCAGGGACTTAAACCTTCTTATTCGTGGTTACAGAATTTCCGATAATAATAGAGAGTTTTCAGAAAAGAACATGCAGGAGTTTGAGTATAATCGTGCATGGTTAGTTAAGAAGCTCGATTCTGAAGCAATTCCAGCACTCAAGAGAATATCTTTTGATGATCTAGCACTTCTTCAGCTTGGAATAGAAGATACGAGATTTACTACAAAAGACAAAGATAATAATAACCTATATTTTGGAAATGATGGTGAGTTCTCTTTGTATATTGATATGGTTAATGGTGAATTCTCTAGCTCTGCATATTCTAAGGAGAGGTATAAGATTGGAGAAGATATGACCTCCGATAAAATGTTCAGGGAAATTAGAAAAAGAAGAAGAGTATAGAATGGAACAGGAGATTTGTGGAAGATCAATTAAGAAATCTCTATCAGACTATATAAATTCAAAGGAGCATAAAGAAAGCATATATAGAATTTCCTCGGCCAGTATCAAGGAATATCATAAAAATTATGTTAGATATATGTGGATTAAAGATACAGTAGGAAAAGACCTTCGTATCGTATTCACTGGTCTGACGGATATTTATAGATATGCTTCAACACTATTTGATTTTAGTGAGCTTGATGGTTCTAAATATTTTTCGCTCGAGTTTGAAGATTTTACAGTATACTTCATCGCAGTGTCATATAATTTTAAGAGGACAGGAAACGTAGCAGCCCTAATTGATGCCAAGATTGTTCACCTACCAAGGAAAAAAGAAGTAGTCATGAACAAGATTAAGTATAAATTAGGGATATACGACATGGATAACGAGGTGTATTCTGTGCTTCCAGAGCTGTACTATCCAAAACATATGGCCGATATTAGAATGATGGTATCGTGGATGAGAATACATAAGAATCTCCTGTCCGCTCGATATGCTTTAGATGGTAAGATATTTAGCACCCCAACAAGAACTAGAATGTTTGAGCACTGGGAAAAACACGCTAAGATTATAAAGGGTGACGATGCAGAAGCCACTACCACGATGAAGCATCCAGAAACAGTTTTCCACCCATTAAACGTGTTTTTATCATATACCTTGATGGTTCAGATCATACATTGGTGGGATGACTTTTCTGAGAGACATAAGGACAGTTATCTATTAGACATGAAAGAGATAACCCAAGATACAGTAGATGAATTCGTGTGTTGGCAGAACAATAGATACAAAATCTTAAGATAGACTTAAAATCTTATTATTGATTAATATTTTCAAAATGAGTAATAAAAGAAATATAAAATTTTCAGAAGATTTTCTTGATATAATGACTCTGGCCAGAGAAAGGGCAGAGAAAAATGGGCAAGAATATATTTCCCTTGAGTCAGTTGAACATTTTCTGCTTAAGAAATATTTAATTGATAGGACTGGAGGTGATAGATTCCTAAATGCTCTATTTGAAGAGAAAATATTCGAGAAGGAAGGAAGTGAGGGTAAGATAAACTCTCTCTTACAGACAAGTGAGGCGCTAGTGGAAGGAATAGAAGCTGCATCTCCAAGAATACTGTATAAAGGAACAGATAGAGTTCCAGAGATGAGTGCTGCCTTAAATAGAGTTATGGAGAGGGTGTATATTACTCTCGATATAGTAACTGGGGCAAGAAAAGATATGGGACTAGATCCTGAAAATTCCCCACGTCCGGAATTTACTGTTGATACCGGAACGTTCTATGCAGCAATGTTTTTTGAGCGGTCGGATATAACTAAAGAGCTTGTATCGCTTGGACTTGACACTGAAGCACTTCTTTCAACGAGAGAACACCTTGAGGCCATGTTAGGTAGTAAGGGGGAGAAGAAAGAAGATAGAAAGGACAAGAAGGACAGCGATGACGAGGAAGCCAGATTTGAGAGAGCTGGAGACAAGGATGCTATTAGGACTAGAAAGCCAAAAGCAAACTCAACAACACCAACAATTGATGAGTTTGGTGTTGATATGACTCAGAATGCTGCCGACGGAAAATATGATCCAGTAATTGGTAGAGACAAGGAGATTTCTCAGATTATTGAGATTCTAAGCTGCAGAAAGAAGTGTAATGCAATACTTCTTGGTGATGCGGGTACTGGTAAATCTGCTCTTGTTGAAGGATTAGCACAGAGAATAGCCAGTGGGAATGTTCCCAGAGACCTGAAGAACAAAAAGATCGTTAGCATCTCTACAACGGATCTTACTGCTGGAACTCAATATCGTGGTCAGCTTGAGGAAAGAGTTATGAATCTTTGCAATGAGCTGAGAGATAATAGAGAGTATATCATTTACCTTGACGAATTCCATTCAGCAACTTCAGAACAGTCTACTTCAATCGCAGACATGTTAAAGCCTAGCCTAAGTAGGGGTGAGATCACTGTTATTGCTTCTACTACTCTAGATGAGTATAAGAAATACATAGAGAAAGATGGAGCACTAAAGAGAAGGTTTCAGAAAGTATTCATATCTGAGCCCAATCGTGAGGAAACCTATAAAATCCTCAAGGGCTTGGCTAAGAAATATCAGGAATTCCACCATGTTAGATATACTGATGAGGCTCTTCGTGCATGTGCCGAGTATAGTGAAAGGTATATGTATGACAGGAAGTCGCCTGACCGTGCTATAGACGTTATGGATACGGCCGGAGCACAAACCAAGCTCTCTAATCCAGGCAATACAGAAGAACTGGATCGTCTGGAAAAAGAAAGAGACGAGGCAATTAAGAAGAAAATTAAGGCCATTGATAAGTCTGAGTTCTCTGAAGCAAAAGTACAAAGAGATGAAGAGTCCAGGCTGAATAAGGAGATTGAGGCACTAAAGAAAAAAGCTGCCACGGTCGACTCAAAAACATGGCCAGAAGTTACCATTGAGTGTGTAGCATCGGTTATCTCTAAGATTTCTGGTGTGGCTGTAGACAAGATTATTACTCCTGAGATGGATAAAATCAGGGGAATGAGGGACGAGCTTAAGAAGAGCGTTATTGGTCAGGACGAGGCAATTGATTCAGTTGTTAAAGTTCTATCAAAGAGCTTCCTCGGCCTTAGAAACGAAAATAGGCCGGTTGCATCATTGCTCCTGACTGGTAGCTCTGGTTGTGGAAAAACCCTAATAGCAGAAAAGATTGCTGAAACAGTTTTTGGCAGTAAAGACGCAATGCTAAGAATTGACTGTGGAGAATTATCACAAGAAGCTAGTGTAACTAAACTTATTGGTGCAAGTGCTTCTTATGTTGGGTATAATGACACAGCTCTTCTAGAAAAAGTCAGAGATAGGAGTCAAATTCTGGTTCTGTTCGATGAGATAGAAAAGTGCAATCAGTCCATAATTAACACCCTTTTCCTGAATATGATGGATAATGGGATGATTAAGCTAGCCAACGGAAAGGATGTTAGCTTCAGGGACGCAATACTGGTATTTACTTCAAATGAAGGAACTAAAGACCTGGAGCTTAAAGGTAACGGTATCGGGTTTGGTGAGCCTAGCAAGGAGTCTAAAAAAACGTCTGACAGGGCAACAGTAATGAAGGCCTTGGAGAAAAAATTTAGGCCTGAGTGGCGTGGCAGGTTGACTGACATTATCATATTCAATAGTCTTGGAGAGCCAGAATTTATGAAGATTTTTGATCTCGAGCTTAATAAGTTTAAAGAGAGACTAAAGAGAAAGGGATACTCTTTGACAGTCGGAAAGGACCTAAAGAAGTATATAGTTTCTAAAACTGATACTCGATATGGTGCCAGGGATCTTATTAGAAAAATTGGAACCTACATTGAAGATAAGATTGTTGAAAAACTTCTTGATTCAACTACAGATTTGACTAAAAAGAGGATTAAGGCAAATCTAGTTTCCGACGAAGTAGAGATCACATTCGAATAAAAGATTGGGCGCAAGCCCTTTCTTTTCTTTATTAATGATATGGAAATAGACGAATTAATAATGAAGGATTTGGCCGTTTATGGTCAAGATAATCCATGTCCTAAAAGTTTAACTGTTGTAGAGGGAGAACTTTTTAGACATTATGAATTAGGTGCGATATATGGATTTTGTATCTATAACCAAATCGATTCAAGCGGAGAGCAGTGGTTTGGCGTAATGTCGATTGAGGAAGATGATGAGAATTGGTTCATCCCAAGTCAACCGATGAATATGGCCGCTGCTTGGATTCCTGCAATTAGTGAAACGTGGGAAAGAGTGGAAAAGTGGTATTCAGAGTATATTAGAGAAGGATGGAAAGACAACGAAAATTTTGGAAAGCCTGAATTCTATGTAAGGGAATTGAAGAAGCCACTGAAGAATGAAGTTATTATGTTTGACGGAGAGCCAGATAATGCGGTTCTCGGTACTAAGAATTTAACTATAGACGATGAGCAAAATTAAACTGCCTCCTAGTGATAAGGTGTTACGAGAAATTGTAGCAAAAGGCATAAAGAGGTATAAGAATTTAGAGATTGTAGAGGGTATTCTAGAGCTCGAGTATTTAGATGCTGGGTTTTCTGATCCAAAAGCTTCTATTCTCGAGACTGGATTTCACTATCGGGTCGAGATTACTTACTACGACAGATATTGTGCGATTCTTGCTCTTACTAGTTTTTTGGTTTAGAAACATATGATAGAGATTGAAAACTACGACGCTAAGATATTTACAGATAATATAGAACCAGAAGCACTACAACAGGTTTATGATGTAATTAAGCAGCCTGAGTGGAAAGGACTTAAGGTTAGATTAATGCCAGATGTTCATGCAGGGGCCGGAATTTGTATTGGATTTGTGTCTGAAGTTGGAAAATATATTAACCCAGACTATATAGGGGTCGATATAGCATGTTCGGTTAGTATGGCCCTAGTTGATAAGCCAGTCCAGGATTTAGCACTTTTTGAACATCGATTAAAACAAGCAATACCGATGGGGACTGAAATAAATGCCTCTAGGAAGTTTGTTGTTAAAGATTTCCTGGCTTTTCTTAGGACTGAATTACAAAAAGCTTATCAAAATACTCATGGCTTAACTTATCTTCCCGAATTTAATAGTGAGAGGGACTTAGAGAGATGGGTCAGCGGTATTGGGATGGACTTGGCTGTGTTCTATAAAAGCATTGGAAGTGTCGGTGGAGGCAATCATTTCTGCGAGTATGATGAAGGAGATGGAAAATATGGCATTCTTATTCATACGGGGTCACGAAACTTGGGGATAAAGGTTAATAAATACTGGAAAACACAAGCGGCCGGGGAAAAGATACCAAAAGAAGTTCAGAAAGCAATCCAGGCCGAAGTTAAATCTAGGCCGGGAATAAACAGACGAGAAATAAAGCCACTAATTGACGCCGAAATGAAGAAGTGGAGAGAGACTAATATACATCCAGGTCTTCTAAGCGGCGAGAATTTACGTGGCTATCTAACGGACGTCTGTATTGCTTCGGCCTATGCATCCTGGAATCATAAGGTAATTCTCGACACTGCCCTAGATATCTATACTAAACTGACCGGCGGGAAGGAGATAGAGAGAATTCAGACTAGGCATAACTATATTGATTTCTCAGGACCTACACCAATTATCAGAAAAGGAGCAGTATCGGCAAAAGAAGGAGAGGTATTATTGCTTCCGCTTAATATGAGAGACGGTGTAGCAATATGTAGAGGAAAGGGAAATCAAGACTGGCTATGTAGTTGTTCTCATGGTGCCGGTAGAAAGATGTCAAGGAATGCTGCCAAATCAAAACTAAGCATGAAGGAGTTTGAAGAAGAAATGAAGGGAGTATATTCGACGACGGTATGTAAAGAAACTATCGACGAATCTCCCATGGCATATAAGGATACACAAGAAATACTAGAAAACATAAAACCAAGCGTAGACGTATTGTATAGATTATTACCAAAAATTAACATTAAAGCTGTAAAATGAAACATAAGTATATATTTTGTGGACTAGTTAAGGGAAGTGATAAGATAAGAGATTTTAGACTGATCAATAGTATAACAAAGTATTCGGGTGGTCATGCTATAAGAGTAAATCTGCCAAATGATGTATACCTAAATTACTGTCCTGGCGATGGATATACTACAACAAGGGATAATAGGACTCTCGATGAACTTGGATGGGATACGATTATTTTCTATAAGGGGAAGTGGAGAAAATTTAATGCCCTAAAAGAATATCGTCCTTGTGATTGGTTTAGAGTACTAGAGTATATTTATGGACTATATGATTGCTTTGATGATATAGGATGGACTGACTCGGAAGAATACTATAATAAGTGGTATAAGGATAGAATGACTGGCAAAGAAAGTTTTAAAGACGAAGATGAAATAGTCCACCCAAGGTATACGGAAAACAAGAAGGACCTAGATTTACCAATAAAAATAAAAGACTGGCCGTTTGAACACACACCAAATGAGGATTGGTTTGCAAAGTATAAAGAACTAGGAGAAAAAATAAAGGAGGGAAATTAAATCCTTCCTTCTTTTTTATAATCTTTGAATCTATCTAAGACTTCTCTATACATTTCTTCTTTAACCCCTGCACTATGTTTTCTATCCGCTGCCCAAAATTCATTCCTAACTTCCAGAATGATATCCTCAAGCTCCTCCATATCTTTCCAGTCTAATTCGGCAAGATCAGAGCGAATATATTTAGTGCAATTAGTGGGGTGATTTTCTACAGAGTATGCATGAAGAAACCCAAACGAGTCTTCAGCTACCATTATTTTATCAGGCATCCCCATCTTCTATAAAACTTAGTATATCCTCACAAGCATTAGAAAACCCTGCACAATAAGATCCATCCTCGCCTTCTTCAAGACCAGTTCCAGTATTTTCAGGATCATTATAGATTTCTGTAACTTTCTCCTTTATGTCAGAGAGTGCCAAGTTATAGAAATAATTAGCTATCTTATCCAGTGTAGTTTCATCCAGTCTCTCATCATCGCTACTGAATGGGACTTTATACTGGAATATTGCTCTTTCTAGTTTTTCACTCATATCTTTTTATTTTTCTTACGCACTATAGACTTGAGAATAAGCAGAATATTAGCAAGCATATACAGAATTCCTCCTAGTATTGTTGCTATGACTAATAATAGAAAAATCATAATCTTTAAAGTTGATCTGGCCAGTATTTACCCTCATCAATACGCTTTTTAACAAAGTCGTCTCGTAATTTCCACTGCCTTCTCTGATACTCCATTACATCCGAATAAGTTTTCATACAAGATATCTCATCCCTGTACTCTTTCGGGTTAAAGTATCTATTCATATCTCCAAGACATGCATGTTTAAGGGTTCTCCAAGGATTATTAAATATCCTATTCCACAGACTAAGTTCTTTTGGATATATCCTCCACCAAATCTCACGAAAACCGGTAGGGTCAAGAGGATCCATCTCACTAAGCATAAACTGTATCTGATAGTCGTCTTTAATTTTCATCTCTTATTTATCTTTCTTATTTTGTTCCTGCTGGAGAGAGGTGATGAGAGAAAGAATTTCATTATATGCTTGAATTTTGCTTTCCCTTCGTATCTCTGCTCTAAATTCTGCCTCAATGAAAGGGCATCCATCAATACTCTTTTTTCGCCTTTCTATCTCGGTTTTCAGTTCTTCTGCATCAATTAGTTGTTTCATATCATAACTTATTAAGGTCGTCTAGAAGTGATTGCAAGTTCTCAGAATATGTGCGTGTGACTTCTTCTTTAAGTGGCGAAGCTTTATAATCATACTGCATTATAGAATCATTTACAGCGCACTTTAATGCCTCCATCTGTTCCTTGCTAGGCTTCCAAGAGGGACGCAGCGATTTTAGGAAATTTATAACCTCTGCGCGGATAGGATTCCTTCTGGCATAAAAATTCTCTACGGCTGCAACTGCTATATCTATCAGTTCTTTATCTCTCTCACTCCACTCTGCGTGCTTTTGCTCTTTCTTACTTTCGAGCCAAGTCATAACCTTGTCATAGTTCAGTCCAAGTTCTTCATAATACTCTTGTCCAGGCCCACCACAAGCATTTGTGGCAAGCTCAGAGAAAAATCGTATTATCCTCTCGTCCTCGTTCTCCTTGAGTTCGGGGAATTCCTTTTCTAGTGCAGACTTCACATTTTCAGGAGTTAGGCTACACTCATACATTGCTCGTGCGTGCCTTAGTAATTCTTCTCTTGTCATCTTCTTTTTCTTTTTATACCTTAACCCTTGCAAGAATCGTGACAAAGTTAACAGTCGTTCCATTTACTGTTTCTTTCGAACTTGAATGATTACTTTATCGCCAGGTTTGAATGAATCTGGCAAGTTGATGATTGGGGATATTCCGGGAAGCACGCCATATCCGACTTCAATAGACTTATCCTCAACGACTTCTTCTTGGCTATACCCCTGCTCCGCCATCCATTTTGCACTGGCTTTAAATGCCTCTATTACGGCCATTTTATCGTGATAAGGTTTTGCAAATTCCTCTGCCGCCTTATCAAGATTGGAGGGAAGTGAAGGCTGAGGAGGATTAGCATCAGCCCATTTTGCGCCTTCTATGAATCCTTGATAATGATTCTTCCAAGGAGCACCATGTGCAATACATCCATCCGCTATACTACCTGCCTTAAATGTTATTTGTTCTTCTCTTGTCATATCTATTCCTCCTTTCTTGCGTTAAGATGAGATGCTCCCCATTCAGCGAAGTAGCGGGCGATTGCTTTTACATCAGAAACTTCCATAGTTATTGTTCCACCGCGTCGTTGAATTGCTCCATAATCATTATCATACCAATATTCATCTATCTCATTTTTAATTTCTTTCTCCAAATTCACCTCCGGCTGCTCCTGCTGGAGAGAGGTGATAAAATCTTTTATTGAATTTAATTGCCGTTCTAATCCGTTGCGCAATTTTTGATTCATTGCCTCGGCACTCGGATAGGAACCTACTTCAACGAAATTTAGTGGAATAAGTTTAATTCTCCTTTCTATCTCGGCAATCAGTTTCTCTGCGTCAATGTATTTCATACTACTATAACTTTTGGAATTCATCAATTAAAGAACACAAACCTTCATTGTATTTGGTATCACAAAGTTCTCTTTGTGCGTTATACAGTGCCTCCATTTGTTCCTTGCTAGGCTTCCAATGAGGCTGGTTGTCTGGAATTTCACTGCGTGTTGCTGGTCTAAACCACGGTTCCTTATCAGGCCAATTTGTCAGACTACCTTTATAGTTCGTTTCGATTCGATTATCTTCTGGACTTTGATATACCTTTCCTTTAGTCCAACCGTACTCTGGCTTATCAACAATACACATATACCAATGTCCTTTCTTGATATACCATTTATGAGATTGGGGACGGAGGGATTTAATCCAATCTATTTGGTCCACACCAAGTATATGGCAGTTTTGCGAATCTTCGATAATGCTTTTTAACATTTTATCATCCTCCTCGCTCCACTCTTGTTTGTTGCGTTTGGTATGAATTGCATCTTTGAGCCATTGACGAAGGGTCTCGTCATTTATATATGACAAGCAAACATTTAGATTTTGTTCTTCTTCTTCGCCCCAATCTACTAACTTCAATTCCTGTTTAGCCGCATTCAAGAGCTGAGCCGAATGTTCTTTAGCCCACTGTGCCACATTTACTTCTTCTCCGTGTAAATATTGTTGCCACCCGTCGCTAAATGCAGAAAAGAGTTCGCTTTCAAAATCAGACAGTTCTGTCTCTTCGTTATCCATCTCTGCTGGCTCTTGCTCTGAACGATACATTTCCGCTAATTCGCCATTCTCGTCCATTATACCAGCCAATTTAAGAAATTTTGTCGCGGCTTCTTTATTTTTAGTTATGTTTTTAATAACATCTTCAATAGCCTTCTTCTCCTTCTGCTTTTCGCTCCACTTTGCAAAATGACGAGCAGTTAATTCATAGTTATCTACAGGAATCACCCTCTCACTAATACTTCCATAGAGTTTTGCTTCATGAACAACAATACAGTCTTCAAAAAATCTATGTATTTCTTCATCTAAATCCTTTGATGTTGTTGACTGCTTCTTCTGCTTTTCAAGGTAGGAAATGATATCAGGGTATTCCATGCCATAGAAAGTTTCATCATCGTCTCTATAACTGTCCCTTTCCTTAAAATAATTTATAAGCCCTATCCTTATCCTCTCATCATCCTCATCCTCTTTTAGTTCGGGCACGAGGGTTTTAATTGCATCTAAGTCCTCATCATCTAGAGCCCATTTATTGAAACGCGCCTTAATCCTCTCTATAGCCTCTTTGTAGTTCATATCTAGATAAATTTTTCAAAACAGTACTTAATTCCGTCTTCAATAGCCTCTTTTCGAGTAGAATAGTCCTTATAGCTTCTTTTGAAATCTCTATAACAAGTGATATGTTTATGTTCAACTCCATCCTTGTCGTAAGAAACTCCTTCAACTGGGACTCTTTCGGGCTTTCCATTCTCGCCAAGCCTGTATATTTTAAAATACCAGGAAGTGCTTGTGTATTCATATTCATAATCAGCAACGACTAGGATACGATAAACTTCCTCTAAGTATTTTACTACCATTTGAAGAGTTGGGGCTGTTATAAGTTCTGGATTGTACTTGTTCAAATATGAATTATATACGAACCTACCCATACTATAAAAATCAGCCATAAGTAAATGCTGATTTTTAAGATTATATACTAGAATACAATTTTCGTCAAACTCCTTCTCTCTAAGTAGTTTGGCTATTTCAAAACTGACATAATCTTCTTCTATCATAACTAATCATTTTTGCCTTTTACTAACGAAGCCCTGATTGCTATGTAAAGGCGCTTTGCAAATTTAATTGGAACCAAAACTGCCCAGAAAGCAACAATAAGGATAAATATGTTTTTATCATCCTCTGACATGTCAGGAAATGGGGTGTCATGAATTGCGCAATTAAGACCGGCAAACACAGCACCAACTGCAAAATAAAGAGAAATCGCTAAAATGTAGTAATACATATTTTAAATCAAATTTTCAAGACAATACTTGATTGTTGCTTCACAGGATTCCTCGTAAGATTTTCCTTGATAGTCAAATCCCAACGCTTTCTGATAAATGTCCGAGTTCCCACCAGTTTCCTCAAACATGGGGTTTATATTTCCCCACCATGAGTCTTTATCATAATCATATGTACTTCTGACTTCGAGTTTATGTACTTCTCTCAGCCACTTCACTGCCATTTGGAGAGTAGGACGCGGGTAATCCTCAAGTTCAGTTTCCCGAATAGACAGAATATTTCCATCTTTATCGTATCCTGAAGCAAAAAATTTAACTATAGCCCTCCATAAACCCCTTTTTCTTCAGGAGTTTTGATGTTTCAAAGCTTACGTAATCTTCTGTAATCATGTAATCTTCCGTAATCATAAATTCCTAGTAGGTTTTTAATTGAGCGTGATACTCTCCCGGAGGATAGTTCTTCTTAGCGTTTTCAATATCTTTCCCAAGGGTTTTAGGAGAAGTAGGTATTGATTTTACTTCTTTCCCATCAAGATCAAGAATGATTATTTCCATACTTAACTAGGCTGTATATTTAAACTTATCAAGTACATACATAACACCACAGAGTAGCAGAATAATTGGTGACAGCACAATCATAATGGGCCAGAATAGTCCTGCGCCAGTGCATATGTATGAATCATCAATTTTGAGTGCCCTAGATATAATTATGCTCGAAACTATCCAAACACAAATATACCCAATAACAATTAATACAATCCAATACCAGTTCATATTTTATTATTTTAAAATTAGTCTTGTACTATAGTTCCGGATTTCTTATACCAGTTCAGCATCCTTCTAAGCAATCTAGCTCTTACTTCTTTCTTTGGTCTTCCTTTTCCTATCCAGAATTTTACCAAGGTAGAATTAAGATCTAAAAGCATCTTCTCTTCTTCTGGTGTAGTAGTATCTTGCTCTATTAAACTTTCTTTTATGTACCTAACTTTATCTATAACAGTGTATGTTAAAGATCTGTCGTAGCTACCGTCAGTTCTTAGAAAAGAGTAGTCGATAGCATCAAGTAGCATATCTAAAAGCTCTCTAGCTGAATATTTTTCTTCCATAGATTCAATTTGTATATGGTGATTTCTTTCCTACCGAGTATGCAGCATAGTATAGCTTTTGATTCTCGGTCAGATTAGAAAACCACTCATCAAATAAATGATATCTTTTTGGAATATTATTATATTTCCACTCTTTAAATAAATATTCTTTCATTCATAAGTAAGGAAAGGAGAGGTAAAAAGAAAGGGCTTTCGCCCAATCTTTATTTAAACTTTGCAATTAACTACTACATTGTAAATCATCTCAACTGCACCCTGAACATCTCTCCAATCACAAACTTCAACGGGACTGTGCATAGCGAAATTCGGGATAGCAACATGAGCTGTTTCACAATCAGCAGAACTAAGCTGAATCGCGTCGGTATTAGTTCCTCCACACGTAGTTGAAGTGGTCTGATACTTTTCTGGAGCACATTCTTTAAGCGCCATATTAAGCCTTACACTTTTATCAGCCCCATAAGCAATAATAGGACCTGACCCAAGTTTAATATCACCTATTTTCTCTTTCGGCCCACTTAGTTCATCATTGCTGCCGAACTCAACATCAATATCAAAAGAATAGTCTGCATTAATGTTTCTAGCTGCCACAGTTGCTCCCCTAAGTCCAGTTTCTTCCTGAGTAGCCGCTAGACCTATAATCGTATAATCTTCATACCAACAAGGTTTCCCAGGCTTACCATTCTCTAGACTTTCCTTCAGACTTTTCATGATCCCGGCTACAATAAATACCGCAATTTTGTCATCGAGGGAGCAGGAACATATTTTATTCTTTCCCCACTCAACACTCACTTCTGGCTTATATACTACCAAGCAGCCGGGATGGACACCAAGACTTTCGACCTCTTCTTTAGACTCACACCCAATATCGACTCTAAATTGTGAAAAGTCTGAATGATTCTCTGGCCACTTGTTATTGTCATCGAGGTGCATTGCTTGCTTAATAACTGCACCTTCTATCTCCTTCCCCTCGTCGGTCAGGATAATAACTCTACTCCCCGGAAGACATCTATTATCAATTCCGCCAGTATAGTGAAGAGCAAGAAGGCCTGAGTCATGAATTAAGCTTACTCTTGCATTAACCTGATCAATGTGGCCGGACAGGAGAATTTTCTTTTCTCCCTTACCTATCGAGAACGCGCTATTTCCCATTTTATCGGTATAGCATTCTTCTAAGCCAAGGCCACCCATAAATCTCTTCCATATCTCAGTTGCCTTTTCTTCCTGTCCGCTTGGTGATACTGCCTCTAATAACTCTTTTAAGAACTCTTTGTCGTCTCTTACGTTAATCATAATCTTTTAATAATTTTATATTGACTTTTTCTAGGTATTCTTCTTATTTCGAAATATTTGGATAGATCTTTTAGTCTTATGCTAGTTCCAAATTCTTTTTCGTATGGTTCAAAAATATCTCTAATATCATTGAAAGACAGGATATCCCCAGCCTTAATCTTACATAGAACAGATGATAGTACTTCTTCTCTTTTCTCCTTGTCTGAAAAAATCGTGTCATCTCTTCTATACTCCGGGCATAAGATTTCTTTTTTACTCTGTGGAATTCGAAGAGATAGGGGAAGAAACTCGGGTGGAATATTATTAACATCAGCCAGTTCGAGTTGCTTTTCAATATTTTTTGTTCTATGTATTTCTATAACAACATCTCTATCTTTCTGGCTGAACGATAACCACTCTTGAGCTATGTCGATTACCTTGTCTGGATATGATCTATATAGTTGAGAGTACAGGTCATCTTCATATACTAGATTAGTAGGAATTTCAACATCTTTCTGAGCATCTATTATTCCTATCTCCTCTAGTGTTTTAATAGCCCCTTTAATTGTTTCTATTTTATCCTTCACTCCATATACTCTTCTTAGTTCTTCATGAGGAGGCTCTGTCATATCTTTTATAGTCTCAAGATAATCCAAGACCTCTGGTATATAAATGTCCTCTTTCTCAATCCAAGGACGAAGAGCAAACCATCTAATACAGGGAAGTGTTGCATTATAGTCCCAATCAAAGGTATATAGTAGTTTAATATCACTCTCATCCTCGTCCTTTTTTGATATAGGAAGAGGTAAGAATGAGCTAATTAGTATATTTTTATCTTCATCTCTTTTTATAACATATACCATTTCATACATAAGGATTTACCCCATTTTTATAGCCCTTTCGTGTAACAAAGCCTTATTAATGAAATAAGTCAAGGAAAGCTAAATTTCAGGGATAGGCTCAACACGCATTTCTTTGTTGGTAGAGGTTACTAGAGTAGGTTACTCTTGTTATCCCGACAAACTGCGTGCTTGAGTCTTTCTTTTGTTTATTGTTTATTATGGAAGTTATTGATAATATATGTATACCAGACTCTCATGAAATTTCTAAAAGAGATTTTGATAAGATTCTGGATGAAATTGAAACGGAGAGCCCCAGTGAAGTCATGAAGAATAGAAGTAGAAAATCTCTTAAGGCAGAGTGGGCAGCTCATAACGGACTCTATAAACTAGGGATGTGGAAAAGTCATACAAAAGACACAGACCTAGAATATCCCCAGAAATGGTATCTATCTGTAGTATACTATATTTTTGGGAATTTATTTCGGTTAATAATTAAATAAAGTAAAATAGAATGGCAAAATATTTAGATGGAGCCGGACTAGACGTAGTATGGGGACAAATTAAAAATACGTTCTATAGTAAATCAGGAGGCTCAATAGGTGGAGAAGTCTCTTTGGTCTATGGGGCGGCTAGTTCAGATCAAATGATACGATTCTCTGCAGCTGGTAGTGATCCCCAATCTGTATATCTTGGAATTCGACGTCCTGTGGCTAGTTACGGTCCATCATATAAAGATACTGCCGGAAACTGGTATAAACTACTTCATGAAGGAAACTATACATCCTTTACTGTGAAGAAAGATGGTACTGGGGCTAGCGGAACATGGGGAATTAGTATCTCAGGAAATGCCACAACCGCTACTACTGCTGATACTCTAGATGGTGAACACTTGATGACAAAGGTAAGTGACTGGGATACTAGAAGCTTATCTATATTCAAGTCATCTGAGAATAGTGCATCAAATAGACCAAGTGGAGCCGGATATCTTTATGGAACAACTCTCAGATTTCACAGAGACGAAACCACTTACTTTACAGATCTGGTAGTAAATTTGTATGGCGACAATCTATATTTTAGAAGACATACAGAAAATGGTTATGCAAACTGGAGAGAACTAATTCATTCAGGCAATATAGGAAGTCAGAGTGTTTCCTATGCTACTAGTTCCGGAAGTTCAAGTACAGCAAACTCCCTTGATCCAGAAAGCTTAAGTGATCTTGATTCCGGAACAAAGTGGAGATTCTTTCATACATCTTCAGCGCAGCCACAACATTCGCCGGTATCTGGGAATTCTTGGTTTAATGGAATAACTCTTGCTAGTAATAATGACAATAGATATAAACAACAACTAGCTATTGGATTGGATCAACCTCATATCTATTTTAGGAATATGAGCGACAGTACTTGGGGATCTTGGCTGACTGTTCTCGATAGTTCCAATTATTCTACTTATACAGTTGGAAAAGACGGAACAGGTGCTAATGGAATCTGGAGTATATCTATCTATGGTAATGCTGCAACTGCCACTGAGACGGATAAGCTTAGTTGGTATAATTACGGCAGAGCTAACCTAGATGATGTTAAAGGGCTACACGATGGATCAGTCAGATATATTCTTCAGGGTAATGGTCTTCGTGGGCTTCATTTCTCTTGGGATGCTGGAAATTATGATACACAGATTCAAATACCTGATCATAAATATAACTCAAGTGAGCATTTAAAGTGGAGAAGTAATGGTGAAGACGGAACGTGGGAGAGCTGGATGACTATACTTGATTCCAGTAACTATACCTCCTACGCCGCTACTTCTGGACATACACATACAAGTCTAGTATTATCAGGTCAAAGTGCAGTAGATAGTTGTGCTCCTTCTGATGCACAGAGAGTAGGGGCGTATCTTCTTAGTGGGGACTCTGGAACTGGTGGAAATGATGGGTATATTACAACTTGGAAATGGGCTAACGGAAGTTATCTAACACAACTATTTGTTGACGTAGATCCAACCTATAATGTTTCACTTAGACACAGAAATAGTGCGGGAGAGTGGACTAATTGGAAGAGGTTTGCAATGGGTGATGGTACTGGAGCAACTGGTACGTGGGGAATTAACGTTACTGGAAGTGCTGGATCCGTCGCCTGGGGAAATATAACTTCTAGGCCGAGGGTATTTGAAAACCTAGGTTGGAATAGCTCCTCTAGTTATGCTGACGCTGATGCCACAAATATGGCAATTGGTATTGTAATTAACCAGCAGGGAAATTTTTCATCTTCAATTACAAACTATCCGACATCATATGGTTATCTAGTGTCTCTTAATCCAGAAGATAGCAATACATATACTGGTATTCAATTGTATCAGGGAACGGACGATCTAACTAGAATAAGATATAGGTGGAGTTCGACAACTTGGGGCGGATGGAGAGTTTTACTTGATAGTTCAAATTATACAACCTATGCTGCGACTGCATCCCATAATCATGACGGTACCTACTTAAAGCTATCTGGTGGCACTATAACTACAACTAGCGTTGTTCCTTTAAAACTTACAACAAGCGCTAATTATAATTATATCAGTTTCGGAGCTAGTAGTACAGATAAAGGAGAAATTGGATACTATCATAATGGTCCTGGTGGAGTAGGTGAGATGTACATGCAAGTCTATGGAACTGGATATCCAACCTTATCAATTAGCGAGAATGGAAATGGTTATGTAGGAAATAACGTCATTCTTCATTCTGGTAACTATACAACCTACTGCGCAACTGCTTCTCACAATCACGATGGGACATATCTAAAACTATCCTCTGCCTCCATCCAACAATCTATTACAGGTCAAATTAAAATAAAAGACGATCTAGGTGGAAATCTGGCCAACTGGGTTACTTATCAACATAGTGGTCCTTTTGAAGTAGGTAGGTCTAGTAATGCGATGACCGTGGCTATTGGTGTGACTGATGATAACTACGGATACATACAGACTAAAGGAATTAACATAACAACACCAGGCGATCTTGTTCTACTACCTGGGGGAGGAAATCTGTATTATGATCTATCCAAAAAGCCGATTTTGCATAGTGGGAACTACTCAAACTATGCCCTTCCTCTTACAGGCGGAAGAATATCAAATGGTAGTAATTGGAGTACAATAGAATTTAGCAGAACTGGTGTTGGTGAAGGAGCTGTTGGTGGAATCGATGATAACGGACTTTACTTTAATCATCGGACCTCTCAAAGCAACACTATTGATATGTACCTTAAGGCTGGCGTTGGTCTAAAGGTTGGTGGAAGTTTGGTTTGGACAGCAGGCAACGACGGTTCTGGAAGTGGATTAGATGCTGACCTACTTGATGGAAAAGAGGCAAGCGGGTTCTTTTATAAAAAACTAATTTATGAATCTGCTGATTGTAATACGATGGAAGATAATTCGTTTACAATCTTAGATAAGGATGCCGGCAGCTTAACTTGTGCTAATAAACCTGGTGGTGCCTCTATTGCTGGTGGTTATGGTGTACTAACTGTTAAACATGGAGTGTATAGAAATCAAATCTTCTTCCCATATGGTGACGTACCTAGATTATTTACTAGATCATCGTCCTATGTTGATGGTGTTGTATGGAAAGATTGGCGTGAACTAGCATTCCTAGATTCAACTGTTGCAAATTCAAATACTGTTAGTGGTCTTACAGTTCATAGTGGTAGAAACAACGAAGCGAACAAAATCGTAAGAACAGATGCTTATGGATATCTTCAAACCGGTTATATAAATTCAAGCGATGGTGATGAAGGAAACAATTCAAGTCCTGCTCGAGTTTGGGGAACAAATGGTAGTGATAGTTATTTAAGAACTTATCTTACTTCCGCCTTGAGTGTTGGTAATGCTAGTACTCTCGACGGAAAGGGACTAATGACTAAGGTGACGGATTGGAATACAGCCTCCTCTAGTATCTTTAAGTCGTCAGAAAACTCAGTATCTAATGCCCCAACCACTGACTTTACCTACGGCATGACCCTTAGATTTCATAGGGATGATAGCATCTATTGGTCTGATGTAGTAACTTCTCTTTATCATGATAGAATGTTTTTTCGTCGACACTCAGACGATGGATATAAAACATGGCAAGAATTTATACACTCTGGGAACTGGTCATCTTTTATTAACGTATCTTCCATTGGTGCAGCAACTTCAGGTCATAATCACGACACAGTATACGTAAAGAAGGCCGGCGATACATTAACCGGACCTCTAGTTTTTCAAAGATCAGGCGGTACTAATAATTATAATGAGGGAATACGGTTTAATCTGAGTGGACCAGTTAACTGGGCTGGGTTTACCATAGGTGGAACTGCGACAGAAGGAACTGGAGATGGAATATGGGCATTTTTAGTAAATAATAAAACGCTCTATATAAGTCATAATGGATCTTCTAGTGCAACATATGGATTGACCTTTACTAACTCCGGCGCACTAAATCTTAAGACATCTAGCCTGACTAATAATGGAAATACAATTATTACATCAGCTAATATAGGGTCTCAAACTGTTGCTGTGGCTGGAAAACTGGGCAACTATTCTCCTGCATTCAATAAGCTCTTTGCGACATCTAAGAGCGTAACTATGACAACGGTTCAGACTTATTGGTATGTAAAAATAGAGCTCTCGGCTTATGCACAGCCATATCAGATTGGTCTAGTATGTTCCTATAATAATGAAGTCGATAGGGGTATACTTGAGTTCTCTGGAATGAGTAGTGGGTATATTTATAGAAATTGCTGTCAGAATGATGGAAATATTAAGGGATTATGTATGAAGACTACTTACGATGCGTCTGAACATTTGTGGATATTCTGGGTGAAGTTTGATAAGATACTTGACACAGGACACTATTCACCATCATCCCAAGCCACATGTACAGTTTACCTAGATAATGCAAACAGTGCCTTTAACGTTACTGCTACAACTACAGAGCCAAGCGGAGTAACTTGGGTATCAACCGGAGAGACAAATAGTAATATACTGATAAAAAACTGTACAATCTATGGAGAGCTCTCTGGTAATGCAACATCAGCAACAACGGCAGAATCAGTTCCAACCCTAACCAACTCAGAAATAGACGCAATTTGTACATAAGATGAATATAATAAAAGAGTGGGCTACTTTAGTTTTGGCCCTATTTAAAAACTCACCAAAAGATCCATTAAAGCATGTTGAAATGAAGCATGTTTTGTGGCCGGGTTATGCTGCTCTTACTTGGGCTGGTCTTTTAATTACTAGGCCAGGATACAAATTAGGGCAGGTAACTAAGACACACGAGGACATACATAGACAACAGGCAGAGATACTTGGGAGTTATTGGTTATTCTATCTTCTCTATCTGTGGGAATATCTTTGTGGGCTTTTTATACTTTGGAATCCGACTGCAGCTTATTATACTATTTCCTTAGAGTGTCAAGCTTATGGGAACGAGTATAATAAAGACTATAAGGTAAGCAAGGAGAATATGAAGCTCTATCGGATCAAGAATAAAAGAAAGGTCTGGAAAGAGAATAAAAACAGATGGAGAGTATATTGTAGTAGTATAGAGTTATGATAATATTAAGACAGAAAGAATTTGGTGATAAAGCCAAGAAAAAAGCTCCCAAAATCCCACAAACCGAAGAAGAACTGAGAGAGGTTTTAAAGGCAGAGAGGGATAAGGGATTTAAGAATGGTGTTGCTAAGGGTGAAGAACAGGGCCGAGAAGAGGTTTTTAATAGGCTTAAGGCAGAACGAAATAGAAAAAAAGTAATGCAGGAGAATGGTAAGAAACTAGTTGCATGGGGAAAGAAAAATAAAAAAGCCCTAATCTTATCGAGTTCTGGTATAGCTGCATCTGGTCTTGTTCTTGCCGGTCTCAATGCCAGGAAGAAATATAAGATTAAGAAAGCCTCGGAAGATTTAAAGAAAAAGGTACGCGGCTATGATAATACTAAGAAAAAGGCCTAGTTTATTTTGGATCTCGAATAGGACAGACTTAGACCAGAGTGAAATATTTCCGGCCGTACCACAAAATTTCCTAACCCAGAGAAAAATGATTGACAGCAGAACTAAGAGAATACAGCTTTATGATTCCCTGGATGATGCTATTTCAATCTATTCTCTGGGTGGGAAAAATTTAGAGGGTATGGTTCTTGGTGTTTATCGGCCGAGATTTTTACACTCTGACAACAAACTAGAACCAAATATCTCCAACTGTCCATATTCATTTATCTTAAGGGGAAAAGAATATTGGTCCCTGCTTCCACTAGAGATGATAAAGATATGTGAAATAAGGATAGGGAAGAAAAAAGGAGAGATGGAGTTCAAGGCAGGTGATAGGACTAGGAAGCAAACATTCGTAGATAAAAATAAACTGCCCATATACGACTGGGAAGAAATAGTACCAGAGTGGGATAAAAAAGGAAAGACAAAGAAATTATGACAGAAAGACGGAAACTATTTGGAAAGACTGCATCCGAGGCGACTAAAGATAAACCAGTTGCAAGAGAGGCTGGTAGGGTTGCTGGTAGTGCTTTGATTGGTGGTGCAGCTGGACTTGGTGTGAAAGGTCTTGCGGAAAATGGAAATATAATTCTAGACAGGGTTGCATATGATAAAAACCTTAAATCTAGAAAATATGGACTTAAGATTGCAAAGAAACTTAAACCGGCCGCTGATAAGGTAGTAGAGATATCAAAAACTAAGGGCGGAAAAGTTGCTCTCATTGGTGTTCCTACTGCAGTCGTTGGTGGAGTTGTATATAAGTCCAGTAAAAAGAAAGATAAGAAGAAATAGAGATTAGGGGTGGGAAGAATAAAGCTCGCCCCTATATATTAAAATCTCGGTCGGTTAGTTATCAGCCGAGAAAAAAAGGAAATATAGAAATGATAGAATTTAGACAAAAACAATTTGCCATCGGTGGAGTTCTAGGTGCAGGTCTTAGTAATCTAGGAGCCGGAGTTGGAACTGCTGCCACCGGAGTTGCTAAAGGAGCTGTTATGGCTGGCAAAGGTCTCCTCGCTGGGGCTGTTCCCGCCACAATCGGCACAGGTCAAGTTGCTGCATCTGGTCTTGCTGCTGGTGCTGGTGTACTTGGAAAGGCTGCATTATGGGGAGCATCTCATCCATTACTTCTTGGTGGTCTGGCAGCTTATGGAATTTATAGACTACTTAAGAGAAGACGTCAAAGAAGAATGCAGGAAAGAGGATATAGCGTGGTTGAAAAGATATTCTCTGATCCTGAATATTCCGAGAAGATTTTCGTTAGGCCTAATAAACTCACAAAAGTAATCACTAGATACTTAGGCGATCCAGAGAAGAATAAGGAAGCTATAGAAAGGCTGCAGAAGGTTAAGGGCAAGAAATATCCGATTCTGAAGGTCTTATATGCATCTGAGGTAGAGGATCAACTTAGTATCCCTATGCCAACTCCAAAAGCCCCAAGAGAATTAGTCCCAAAGAAAATCGTTAAGAAGGCTAAGAAATCAGGCGTTGTTCAGAAAGATAGCGATGGAAACTGGAGAATAATCAATATGCATGGTCCTCAGGGTCCTATATATTGGGCTCCAAAGTACTCTAGTAAGGAGAAGGCCGAAAATTGTCTTCGTGCGTATCAGGCAGGCAAGTGGAACAAAAAGAAGTAGTTCATGTCCTTAAGTTCTTATAGATAGAAAAGACTTATATATTATGGGAAGGATAGTAAAAGAAAAACACACTTATATAATAGATAAAGAAGGACATACTATTACGACTGACACTACTGAATATGGCGACCCTGTTTCAATCCAAGAATCAATCAGACTGGGAGTTATTGCTATGCCTAAATCAAAAGAGGCAAGATTAAAGCTATTTTCAGAAGAGGAATTAAAGGAAATGGGTTATGATAGTGAAGAGGAGGGTTTACAGTAGACGAGATCCATTGCCCGAGCCATTCCCAATACCAGAAGAGTGGATAGGAAAATTTGACTATACTGAATATAAAGTAAGCCAAGTAGATAAGCAGTATAATAAAGATATGCAAGAATTAGGTTCGATAGATAAACAGACCGTCAGGAAGTTTAGAAAGGATCTTAAAGATGGCAAGGTTTATCAAGACGGACCAAATGGAGGAGATACACATTATTTGGCTGACTATTCCGATCCGGGCAAATTTCATAGACTAACTAAATCCATTAATACTTTAGATAGAATGGACTACTTAGTTTATCCACCAGTCCTAGATGAAGAAAATAGGAGGGTCTTAATTCCAGTCGTTATTCAATCTCTTAGGGGACATATAATTTACGGACAAGGAGAATATTCAGAAAAACTAGATGAAGATTAAAGTTCTTATTCTAGTTTTCTTTTACAATTACTTATGAAAACAATATTTAAAGGATATATCGGAGAAGAAGTAAAAATCTTATCTCGAACACTTGGACTACGGGAAACAGACACTTTTGATTCGGGCATAGAAGAGAAAGTAAAGGAGTATCAGAAAGCACATGGATTACTTGATGATGGTATAGTTGGTCCTAGTACATGGTTTCCTATAATGATGGATAACCGACTTCAGGAACATTATCGGCCAAGTGTTAGTGATTATGATTGGTCTATGGTTGCTGATCTTCTTAGTGTTTCAAAAGCAGCATTAAAAGCAGTAACGGAAGTAGAGACAGGTGGATTGGGCGGTTTCTTATCTCCGGAAAAACCACGAATCTTATTTGAGTCGCATATTTTCTATCAGCGCCTAAAGAAACGTGGTATAGATCCGGAGAAATATATATCCGCCCATAAAAATATTATATCAAGAGAGTGGAATCGAAGTCTATATAAAGGCGGAGAACAAGAGTGGGAACGACTAGGAGAAGCGATAGAAATAAATGAAGAAGCGGCCCTAGAATCAGCATCATGGGGAATATTTCAGATAATGGGATTTAACTACCCTGGATGTGGTTGTTCTAATATCTTTGAATTTACCGACCGAATGAAGACCGACGAATTCCAACAGTTTATCCTAGGCATTGAATTTATAAAGAGCAAGAATCTAGTCCCCTTCCTGCAAAAACGAGATTGGGCCGGATTTGCTTATAGATACAATGGGGCAGGATATAAGAAGAATAACTATGACGTCAAATTAGAAAGGGCGTTTAATAAATATAGTGGAAAATGATAATAAAGAGACAAAAGAACTTCTCTAATAAAAACGAACAAAGGGAGAAGAAAAATAAAACTGAAAAAGCCCTCGTGGCAGGAACAGTAACTGCTGGTGTTGGTACCACTGGTATAGGATTTGCTCAAAAGTCAGAGGCTAAAAAGCTCAAAAAGATCCAAGAAGATGTTGTTCCCTCGGCTGAAAGGATAGCAGAAAAAAGAGGACTAAAGATCGGACCAGGACTATTTGGACTAGAATTTCAAGACCCAGAATATATATCCAAAAGAGCAGCACTAGAAGAGAAGAAGGCTAAAGCAAAAACCGCCGAAGCAAAGAGAAATATTGATAAAGAGATATTAGATGAATTCTCTAAATCAAAGAAAAGAACTATAGAAGCTGCTGAGGAGCATACCAAATATGTTTCCAAATTACAAAAGGCCGGGGAAAAGTCGGCGAAAAAGATAGAAAAGCTAGGAAAAGCTGGAAAGATTGGTTTAGGAGTCACAGCAGCCGGGATGATAGCAACAACTGGATATAAACTCCACAAGGCCGCAAAAAAGAAAGATGATAAAAAATAATAAAGTCCACACAGAATTTCAATTTGTTTAGCTCTCGATGGAAAATTGTGAGGGACCATTGATTAAGCTAAGCAAAAAAAAATTAATAAACTATGATTATATTAAGACAAAAGAGCTTTACTTCTAGGGCTACTAAAGAACTGAGGAAGAAAATACTCCGGGAATTAGGTGATGTCCAAGAGTATAGTAAAGTTGGAAAGATCTTTAAAAGGAAGGTTAAAAAATCAGAAGCGGATCTAGCTAAGGAGTATGCAGAAGCGGCAAAAAAGAGGTTTGGAAGAGGCACTTGGAACAATAGTCATGGCCACTATCCATCCGGAAAGTCCTGGAAAGCAAGAACAGACCTTCCTGGTAAACTTTCAGATACATATTTAAAAAGTGAAGGAACAGTTGGCAGCCCTAATTTAATGGAGAGAATCACTGACAAAGGAATTCTTGAAAATAGAAGAAATGATTATAGAGCTCACCTCAAGGAACTTCGAAAAGATAAAAAAAGAGGCTGGTCAGAGGAGTGGTTAGAGTTGGAAAAACAAAGAACTCAAAACCATGACATATCTAGATCACCAATTCCCTTCGAGGAAAGAAAGAAGCGGTCTATAAAAGCCCATGAGGATTTTATAAAATTCAGAGATGAGATTATAAAAGCAAATGATCACGGCACCCCATGGAGATACCCAAGACCGGAGAGAAGAGGTTCATGAAATAACAAAGTCCACACAGAATTTCAATTTGTTTAATTAAAGGAAGGAGGTAATTAAATAGTGTGGCAAGGGGAGAAGAGCCGTTGTGAAATGCCTCTATCTTCTCTTATATGCCTTATGAATGAAAAGGAGATAATATTATGAATGAGAAAGAACTTGAATACACATTGAAGAAGATTAACGAAGCACTAGGTGGAAAAACATATCCGGCAACCCCACAACTATTCGCCAAATTAAATAAGCAGGCCGACGAGAAACAGAAAAGACAAAAAGAGTTTGGGGGGAAGGATGATGAAACTAAGTAGACAGAAACTCTTTGCAAACCTAAACGATGGCTTTGGCGGAAAGAAAGGAGACATAAAGAGATCAAAATTTAGGAGAAGTCCGAGTTATAAAAAGTTTGGGCCTTGGAAAGTTGAGTTATCTGAAAATGCTACAGAAGAGTTCCAAGAATTTAGTCTAGAAGATCGCCAAAAAATTCAAAAGATAGTAGAAGAAATCGCAACAAAACCATTCCAGGGCTCATTCGGTCAGCATCCGTTATGGGAATTCTACGACACCGAGAATGAGTGTGTAGTCTGGAGTGCTGAAATTGATAGCGAGAACCGAGTTAATTATCTTGTCTTCAAAGGCATTAACTATATTCTAGTAACTAATCTTCTCGGACATAATATAATTGATATAGAATACGCAAAATAAAGTTTGTGCTATTCTTTTCTTTCTGTCCTCAATAATTCAAATACTGGGGGGGGGGTAGAAAGATTTAGGTTAACAACAAAGACCCCCAGTATGGATATTTAAAACTATGATTATCGGAAGAAATTATTACGAAGAGAGCCAGAAATTATTTAGTACTGGCAATGAAGATCTT